>Ga0209936_1000300_pt1 | contig 31372 bp, 32 predicted proteins | sample SalPonR1_A_D1_MG_FD_185694 | JGI IMG/M metagenome (GOLD analysis project Ga0209936, IMG submission 185694) | Salt pond soil microbial communities from South San Francisco under conditions of wetland restoration - Salt Pond MetaG R1_A_D1_MG... ...
AATCTTTGACCTCTTTAATACCAAATTGCGATATACTTATTGCTATCACATTAATTGATTATTCCTTTTCAAAACCACCCTTTTTATGCCATTGCCAGGCTGTTTCTATTATCGTATCAAGATCAGGAAAATTGGCCGACCAGTTCAACTCTTCTTTTATCTTTTGTGCACTGGCAATCAACCGAGCTGGATCACCTGGTCTTCTTTTTGCCTCTTCAGCAATAATATTACTATTTGTAACTTTTCTAACAGTTTCAATAACTTCCCTGACTGTATAACCCTGGCCGTTCCCTAGATTATAGATACTGCTCTCTTTGGCCTGCATAAGCGCCCTGAGGGCAAAAAGATGAGCAGTTGCAAGATCATTAACATGTATATAATCCCTTACACATGTTCCATCTCGTGTGCTGTAGTCATTACCAAAAATAAAGATCCTTTCCTTTTTATTTAAAGCGACATCTAAGATTAGAGGAATCAAATGTGTTTCCGGTTTATGATCCTCACCAATTTCTCCAGACGGATCTGCCCCGGCTGCATTAAAATATCTCAAAGAAATGTATTTAAGATTAAATATTTTATCATAGCGCTCCATGACTTTTTCAAAAAAATACTTGCTTTCTCCATATGGATTACTGGGACAAATTGGATGCTCTTCTGTTATTGGTATCTTTTGAGGTTCACCATAGACAGCTGCTGTAGAGGAAAATACAATATTTTTAATATTATACTCTACCATCATCTCCAGTAATCTAATGCTTTTATCAAGATTATTATGGTAATACTTGGCGGGATCTTTCATCGATTCTCCCACCAGACTATCTGCCGCAAGGTGAATAACTGCTTTAATATTATTATTCTCAAAAATATTTTTTAAAAGTTTTTTATCACCGAAATCTCCTTTGATTAATCTACCGCCTAAAACAGCTTTTTCATGGCCCTTATTTAGATTATCAAGAGTGATAACATCAAATTTATTAAGAAGTGTTTTTACCACATGGCTTCCGATATAACCGGCTCCCCCGGTAACTAATATACTCATCAATTCAACTCTCCCATCCGAAGTTGTTTGTCATTTGCATAACAATACTTGCTATTTTATATAAGCAAGGGTGAAACTGTAAAAAAAGATCAGGATTTAATTACTTCCTGCTTTAAGTTGGTTCTATCCTGATTTTATCTAAACATTGTCGCAGAAAACTCCTTTTAAATCTTGTTTTTGATTTGGTGGAGATGAATGCAATAAGTCTTAGCTTCCTTTAGGTCTAGAATCTTTACGATTGTTAAAACGTTTTTCTTACTATCTCAGTCTTTTTTTGACGTTATCTGTAATATTTACATCTTTTTTCTAAAGGCTGTTTCATCCCTTTCAGAAGTTCAATTTCAACACTATAAACTTCAGCTTTTGCAATTGCAGCAAATACTTTAACATTTTTGTAGCCTGTATCATTAAAAAAGTTTATTTTTTGTGTATGACGACCAGTTTTAAAGGTAAGTTGTATTGTAAAAGGTTTAGTTTGAATAGGTACAGCTTTACCATCATCTCAGAGATGTCTTAGCATACCAAGCTTTTGCGTTGGCATTAACAAAGTACCGTCTTTTGCTATAACATATACATATAGAGTTTTCCCTAAGCCTGTAATTCTAACCATAAAACGAGGAACTTGGGAAACACTCCAGGGAACCTCAATATTTTCTAACATATCATAGCTAACTAAGATTTAGGCTAATCAACTGGGTTCTTAACAAGCCTCATCCAAATCGATGATTTGGATGGGAAAGTTGACTATATTAGAAACTTACCATCCTCATAGATTAATTCTCCATCAGCATATATCTGGCCACCTTGACTCATATCACACAGCATATCCCAGTGAATAGTTGATTCATTTTTGCCTTTTGTTTCAGGATAGCTATTACCTAAAGCAAGATGAACTGTACCACCAATTTTTTCATCAAAAAGCATATTACGGCTGAATTTATTAATTCCGTAATTACAGCCGATAGCAACTTCTCCTAAATATCTTGATCCCTGATCTGTATCAAGCAAGGTTTTTAAGAGTTCTTCCCCTTTTTCGGCGGAAGCCTTGATTACTTTACCATTTTCGAAGCTCAATTTAATATCCTCAATTTCCTTACCATGAAAAATACCAGGATAGGAAAACCTAATATGACCCTCGGCCGAATCTTCTACTGGTCCAGTAAAGACCTCACCGCCGGGGTAATTTTCTTTGCCCTTATCTGCAATCCACTTTCTACCTTCAACATTAAATTTAATATCAGTATCATTAGATTTATAGTGAATTGTTTTAACTTCATTGAGATAGTCAGCAATACTCTTTAGTTCTTCTCCTAACTCTCTCCAATAATTAAGCGGATCATCTTCATACAAATGACAGGCATTGAAGACAAAATCTTCATATTCTGAGAGAGACATCTTAGCTTCCTGTGCATCGGCTGAAGTAGGGTATTGACATAAAGTCCAATTAAGATCTCCTTCAGAGGCCCTTTTCATATGTATCTTCATCAACTCTCTATTTGCTAAACTTCTCTTTTTCATCTTTTGGGGATCAACATTGGTCATCCCCTTTGTATTATAATGAGCTAATATAGAAATAGAGGCATCTATATTTTCTATTAGATATTTTCTTATAGGAGACTGATAATCAAGCTGATTTTCAGAAGCGTTTTCATAAAAAAGTTCATCTTTACCTGCAAAAGTAGGAATTACTATGGGATGAGCTCCCCTTTTAAGAACCTTTACATATACAGCCTTAATCAAGGGTTCCGCTGCCATTGCTCCTTGGATTAAAACCTGCTCATCTTCTTTAACTTCTACAGAATAATCAACCAATACATCTGCATATTTTTCTAATATAGGGTTAATCATTAATATCCTCCTTTAGTTTTTAACTACTCTAAACTAATAACTACATGGTCTCCACCATCATTTACATCCACTATTTTACCTAAAGAAGCCTCATCTTCTATAGATTTTAATAATTCATCTAAATTAATATTATTTTCATTCATTTGATTCTTAGCTTTTTGAGGTATAATATTCATTGCAGTTTTAGCAATCATAATCGGTATCGATATATTGACCTTTTCTTTACCGTTTTCCTCAACCAGTATTTTAATATACTTAGGTTGTTTTTTGTTACTTTTGGGCTTATCAAATGCAAGATCCCTCTTTGATAGAGTATCTAAGAGTTCATCAGCCTCTTTAGCATCAATAGTGCCCTTTTCTAACATCTTTAGGATTTGCAGTCTTTCTTCACTCACTTTATTATTCCCTCCTTTGTTTATATGTCTCCCAGCTCTTCAACTGCTTCAGAAGCATTAATTTCTCCGCTTTCAAGCCGGGCAAGTACTTCTTTTCTTTTTTCAGCCATTTCATCATCAGGGCTCTCATCTATATCATGACCTAAAGCATGTATAACATCATCCAACTTATTTCGCACTGTTGGATATGAAATACCTAATTCCCTTTCAACCTCTTTTATATTGCCTCTTGACTTAACAAATACTTCAATAAATTCCAGATGATCTTTTTTCAACTTTGAAAATTTATCCAATTTAAAGTTCCCATTAATCGTGGTCTGACAACTAGGACATTTTAATGAAGTAATAATCATTTCATCACCACAAACCGGACAAGTACCAATTAAATTATGAATCATTTTTTCATATCCCCCCTTTTTCTATTTTAATTTGTAATTCGCTTCTCATTAATATTATAATATTTTACTTTATAATTGTCAAGTTTTGTATTAATATTTTTAATGTTTTAATTAACATATTTAATTCATCACTCCATTTTGCCGTATATTCCTCCTCCTCCACTTATAATTTCTGCTTGACCTTTTCTTGCTTTTTCGATTCTATCTGCTAGCTTTTTATTTAAAACTTCTTTTAAACTATAATAATCAACCTCATGTAAGACGTTCATTTCACTTGTAAAACGATCTAATAATTTCTGTAAAGTCTTTTTACCTATTCCTGGTATGTCCAATAAAGGAATCTGATATATATATTCTGCCCGGTAGGTGGGGTGATTTACCGGCTGATCAGAGATCTCTAAAATCCTATCTTTTACACCCATAACCAGCTTTTTTTTACAATTCGGACATTTGAGAACAGCTTGTTTAGTGTTAAAGGTTAAATCACATTTTTGGCAATAAGAGCGGTGATATTTACCCAAACGAGGATCAAGACCATAGTTGGCTTTAACTTTTCTTTTACCCTTTCTTTTAAGGGCTGCTTTAAATTCGTTGAAGTTCGGTGTTTTCATGGTTAAAATATTATATTCTCTAGCTATTTTGGCAAGGGAATGGGCATCTGAATTAGCAAGGAAAGACTTTTTTGCAAGTTCACTTAATCGATCTGCTAACTGGCTGTCTGCACTCAAGCCAAGTTCAATTGCTGGTATTGACCTCCATTCCTCTTCACTAAAAACCTCTTTATAACTAACAAAGGCATTACCATAAAAACTCTTATGGGGAGTAAATAGATGAGCAGGTACCATTATGCCATTACACGCCTTAATTATCTTAAGGATTGCAGAGCCAGTTAAGCCTGTAACTTGGGTACTTAGGTTTGTATTTTTTATATAATGAGCCATTATAGTGGTAAATTCCTTTATATTATCAAGAAATGGAAAGTAAGCTAGATAATGAACCATACCCCCATTATCTTCCCTACTTTCTATTTCGGCACCTGGGATGATTACCAGATCTTTTTTGTATTGAAACCCGCCTTCTTTTATTTCTTTTAATTGCCCGCCCTTTAACATTGAACTAATATCTTTTTGTACCCGGGGTGAAGCACAGTCTATAATTCCAATCAAATCAAGTCCCTTACGTTGATTACTTTCCTTTACTATGTTTTTAAAGTTGAGCTTTCTGGAAGCCGTTATTTTAACTGGCTTTCCATTTGAAGCTGCTCCAATATGAATGTGCATGTCAGCATAATAATCATTCATTTTTTTCAGACCTGTTTAAATACCAGAGCAGTCCTATAATTGACTTGCTGTCCTTAATCTGACCATTTATTATCTTTGATAAGATCTCTTTTTTGTCTATCTCAACAGTTTCAATATACTCACCCTTATCCAAGTTTTGACCAAAATATCTAAGCCCTTCTGCTATAAAAAGATAAAGATTCTCACTGCTATAACCGGGAGTGGTATAAAAACTAAAGAGTCTCTTAATCTTCAATGGGCGGTAACCGGTTTCCTCTTCTAACTCTCGAGCTGCACATTTATCAATATCCTCTCCATCTTCCAATTTGCCGGCGGGAAGTTCTAAAATAACTTCATCAACAGAAATTCTATACTGTTTTACCATTAAGATCTTACCGCTTTCGGTAATAGGGATAATAGAAACTCCTCCCATGTGTTCTACAACCTCTCTGTAAGTTTGATAACCATCATAGAGTTTAACTTTATCTTTGCGCAAATTCAAGATAGCTCCCTTATATATGTATTCACTATCAATAACTTTTTCCTTATATTTTTCCAATTTAAATTCACCTCTCTGTCTTCATTGTATTTTATTTTAACACCTTTAGACCATAAAAAAAAGCCCACCCCTGCAGAGTGGACTCAATCTTTATAAGAAAAAAATATTTTATTTATATTCTTTGCCCTTCTCAAGAGCCTTAAGATTGAGGTCAATAAGGTCCTGATTACGGGCTGATAGAACACTTTCCAGTGAATTTTTAACTGTTTTTAGTTTTATAACATCTTTATTTTCTATATATGACCCCAGCATAACCATGTTGGCAATTTTTGAATTACCCAGTTGATTAGCTATTTCATTGGCCGGTATTTTTATGACCTTAATATCATCTCTTTTTACATCTTCTTCAATTAATGTACTGTTTAAAAATACCGTGCCTCCACTTTTAACCTGTGGCAAAAATTTATCAAATGAGGGTAAGTTCATAACGATTATTGAATCAGGCTGAGTAGTCATAGGAGATGGTATTAGTTTATCTGAAACAATAACTGTACAGTTCGCCGTTCCACCTCTCATTTCGGGTCCATAGGAAGGCATCCAGGATACTTCTTTACCTTCTTTCATTCCAGCATAAGAAATCAGCTTACCCATTAACATTATGCCCTGACCACCAAAACCTGCTAAAATAATTTCTTCTTTCATTCTACTCCACCCCCTCAGGTGTTTTTAGATCGCCTAGAGGATAGGTCTTTATCATATTATTTTTTAGCCACTCGATAGCATCCAAAGGCTTCATACCCCAGTTAGTAGGACAGGTTGATAACACTTCAACTAGAGAAAAACCCTTGCCTTCTAATTGGATCTCAAAAGATTTCTTGATTGCCTTTTTAGCTTTTCTAATGTGTTTGGGATCATGTACTGATACCCGGGCAATATAGGCCGAACCATCCAGTTCTGTGAGCATTTCTGACATTTTAATGGGAAAACCGGCTTCCTTCACATCACGTCCAAAAGGCGAAGTGGTAGTTCTTTGCCCTTCCAAAGAAGTGGGGGCCATCTGACCACCTGTCATTCCATATATTGCATTATTAACAAAAACCGTACTGATCAGTTCTCCCCGGTTAGCAGCATGTACAATTTCAGCTGTACCAATTGAAGCCAAATCGCCATCTCCCTGGTAGGTAAAGACAAATTTATCAGGATGGACTCTTTTTATACCGGTCGCCACAGCAGGAGCTCTACCATGTGAGGCCTCATGCATATCTACATCAAAGTATTCATAGGCCAAAACAGAACAACCTACTGGAGCTACACCAATTGTTTTTTCTTTTAGATCCAATTCATCTATAACTTCAGCTACAAGGCGGTGAATAATTCCGTGTGTACAACCCGGACAATAATGAAATTGTTTATCAGTTAAAGAATCTGGATAACCTGCTACTTTTTTCATTATCTTTCACCCCCGATTTTTTCAATTTCTTCAACAATTTCTTCGGGTGAAGGTACAACCCCACCGGTTCTTCCATAAAAATGAACCGGTTTTTTACCCGAAACAGCCAACTTAACATCTTCTACCATCTGTCCTAAACTCATCTCAACTGTTAAGAAATTTTCAACCCGGTCCGCAGTTTCATTAATTATATCACTGGGAAAAGGGAACAGAGTAATTGGTCTAATCAGTCCAACCTTATAACCGTCTTTACGGGCCATTTCAATCGCACTTGTGGCAATTCTTGCCGTAGTACCATAGGCAACAATTATTATATCTGCATCTTCTGTATAAAGTTCTTCATACCGCACTTCTTCTTCTTTCATCCTGTCATACTTGGCCTTCAGCTTTAAATTATGATCTTCTAAATCATGGGGGTCAAGGGCAAGGGAATTAATGATATTGCGCTCTCTTCCTTTTGCTCCATCTGTAGCCCATTCTTTTTTGGGAAGATCATCGGGATCAATCGGATCCTTAAATTCAACCGGTTCCATCATCTGCCCAATAATTCCATCTCCTACGATTAATACAGGATTCCTATATTTATCGGCAATATCAAAGGCATCCATTGTTAAATCTACAGCTTCCTGAACAGAACTAGGAGCCAGAACTGTCAAATAAAAATCACCATGGGCCATCCCTTTAGTTGCCTGAAAATAATCAGCCTGTGATGGTTGAATTGTACCTAAGCCTGGGCCCCCTCTCATAATATTGATTATAACTGCAGGTAATTCTGCTCCTGCAATATATGAAATGCCTTCTGCTTTCAAACTGATTCCCGGACTGGACGAAGAAGTTAATACCCTTGCTCCAGCGCCTGCAGCACCATACACCATATTACTGGCTGCAACTTCACTTTCAGCCTGTAAAAAAGTACCACCGACTTCCGGAAATTTTCTGGCTAGATAGGCTGGTAATTCACTCTGAGGAGTGATGGGATAACCAAAAAAATAACGACAACCTGCTCTAATAGCAGCCTCAGCTATAGCCTCATTACCTTTCATTAGTGTTTTTTTACCCATATATATAAACCTCCTTTATTCCTCCTTATATACCTCAATAACGACATCAGGACACATTGTAGCACACATTCCACAGCTAATACATTTTTTTTGTTCCTTTACTTCGGCATAATGGTAGCCATGACTGTTTATTTCCTCTGACATTGAAATAATATCGACTGGACATACTGCTGTACAGAGCTCACAGCCCTTACATCGCTCAATATCGAATACTACAGATTGTTGTTTCTCCATCCAGACACCTCCTTAGTAATTCTTCGCCTTTTCATTACCTGATAAAACTCTGTATGCCCCTACGGCTAATGCCTCTAATTCCTCTTCACCCGCAAAAACCTTTACAGGAGCAATATGTTTAACTCTTTTTTTGACTAACTTAACAAAATAATCAGAATAGGCAATACCGCCTGTTAAAATTACAGCATCACATCTGCCCCTTAAAACTGCAGACATAGCACCTATTTCCTTGGAAACCTGATAGGCCATTGCTGTAAAAATAAGTTTTGCCTTTTGCTCACCCTGATTAATTCTATTTTCTACTTCTAACATATTACTAGTATCAAGATAGGCAGTGACCCCTCCCTGACCTATTAACCTTTTTTCAAGCCAATCTTTATCATATTTGTCGGAATAACACATTTTTAATAGATCAAAACTGGGAACTCCCCCACTGCGATTTGGGGAAAATGGTCCATCACCACTTAAGGCATTATTAACATCTATAATTTTGCCTTTCTTATGAGCCCCCACAGAAATACCGCCACCTAGATGAGCTATTATCAAATTTAATTTCTCGTAATTGCTATTACACACCTCTGCATATTTACGGGCAACAGCCTTATGATTTAGAGCGTGAAAAATACTTTTTCTGCTAAGTTCGGGTATTCCGGATAACTTTGCGACATCCTCCATTTCATCTACAACAACAGGATCTACGATAAAAGCTGGACAATCGGCTTTGTTCGATAAAAGATCTGCCAATAGGCCGCCTAGATTACTAGCATGTTCACCTCTTTTTGCTTCTTTTAAATCTTTTTTCATCTCTGCATTTACCCAGTAAGTTCCCCCAGGAATTGGTCTTAATAAGCCACCTCTACCGACTACAGCAGATATATTGGATATCTCTATATCTTCATCTTCTAAAAAATTTATAATGTAGTTATATCTGAATTCCAATTGATCACTCATATACTCAAATTTTTTTAACTCTTTTGAGTCATGTTCTATATTCATCTTTTTAATTTCAGTTTTTTTATTAAATATTCCTAATTTTGTTGATGTTGAACCAGGATTAATACTTAAAATTAACATATCCATAATCCCACTCCTAACGAGGTACGAAGTTCCTTCTTACTTCACCTATTTTTTTAATTCTCTCTTCTGCCATAATATCAGCTGCTTTATAAGTTGGTATATTATCTCTTTTACTAATCTCAAATACTTTTGTTATATTATTATATATATTTTTAGCACGTCTTAATGCACGCTCCCTATTATATCCAATTAATTCATCATAAACATTAATAACACCACCAGCATTAATTACATAATCAGGGGCATAGACGATATTTTTTTCCTCTAGTGCATTACCATGTCTTTCTTCTTCTTTCAATACATTATTAGCAGCACCTGCTATGATATCACATTTTAACTTAGCAATCGTTTCATCATTAATAACAGCACCCAGTGCACATGGGGCAAAAATATCACAATCTACACTGTAGATCTGATCTGGTTTAACTACTTCAACCCCGAAATCCTGCACTGCCTTATCTATATTTTCTTCTTTGATGTCAGTTATAATAACTTCAGCGCCTGCTTCTTTAAGATGTTTAACCACACTATATCCGACATGGCCAACACCCTGCACAGCCACTACTTTGTTTTTTAAATCTGAGCTTCCATAAACCTCATTAACAGTAGCTCTAATCCCGTAAAATACACCTAAGGCAGTTACCGGAGAAGGATTGCCACTTGTGGATGGTAAACCGGTTACATAATCAGTCTCTTCTGCTACAATATGCATATCATCTGCATTGGTATTGACATCCTCGGCTGTTATATAGCGTCCATTTAGACTCTGCACAAAACGTCCATAAGCCCTTAAAAGTTCTTCGGTTTTTATTTGATCTGGATCACCTATAATTACTGCTTTACCACCACCTAAGTTTAATCCGGCTGCGGCAGACTTATAGGTCATACCTTTTGACAATCTTAATACATCAGTTAAGGCTTCTTCCTCACTTTCATAATCCCAGATTCTAGTCCCACCCAGAGCTGGACCCAGTGTTGTATCATGAATAGCAATAATTGCCTTTAAACCAGATACCTCATCATAATTAAATACAACCTGTTCATAATCATCGAGTTCTAATCTTTTAAAAAGTTCTTTCATTTCAAATCTTCCTCCTCAATTTTTATTTTAAGCCTCTGCCATTAATTTAGCCAGAGTAATAGAATTAAACTTTGTATCCGCCCTATCTGCCCGAGAAGTTACTACTAATGGAACCTTTGCTCCTAATACTGCTGAAGCAGAAGGTTGATTACCATAAAACACAAGTGACTTGTATAAAACATTACCAGATTCGATATTAGGTACTAAAAGAATATCAGCTTGACCAGCAACTTTGCTTTCTATTCCCTTATGGTGGGCCGCCTCTTTATTAATAGCATTATCAAAAGCAAGAGGTCCATCTACTAAAGCTGTATTGATCTGCCCTCGCTCAGCCATCTTGGCTAAAGCAGCCGCCTCTAGTGTAGCTGGCATAGAAGGATTAACAGTTTCCACAGCTGCTAAAACAGCTGCTTTGGGCTCTTTTATGCCTATCACATTAGCCATCTGAGCTGCATTATTAATAAGGTCTATTTTATCTTCTAGACTGGGATTAATGTTCATACCCCCATCGGTTAATATTATGAAGCGCTTTTCTTTTTCTAAATATATTAATGTTACAAGGCTTAATATGTTCTCTCCTCTCAGACCATAATTTTTATCAAGCAAGGCTTTTAAAACTAGACTGGTGCTGATAAACCCTTTCATCGGAAAATCAGCCTCACCCTCACTGATTAGTTCCATCGCCTTTTGAGCAGATTCTTTTTTTGTATTTGTATTAATAATAAGTGGGCTTTCTTTCATATTATTTTTTTCAACTAATTCTTTTATTTTCGGTTTATCACCTATTAAAATCGGTTTGACAATCCCGAGATCAGCTGCTTTTTTAACACTGTCTATCACAATTTTATCTTCAGCAGCTACCACTGCGAGTTTTAGGGGTTTTGTTTTTTTAGCATTAGTAATAAGTTTTTCCATATTTTTCAACAACTTTATTACCCCCTTATATTATGAACTGCTTTCATCATCTCTATTCTTTCTTTTACAATATGATCAGCAGCATCAACGGTAGTAATATCTTTTTTTTCTGCTATTTCAAATATTTGTAGTAGTTTATCATAGATGTGTTCGCATTTTTTCATGGTTCTTTCTTCATTATATCCGCCAATACCAAGTTCATCTGCCACCTGGATCAATCCACCTGCATTGATCACATAATCAGGGGCATATAGAATACTTTCTTTTTTAAGTATATCAGCAAAATGATGATCTTTTAATACATTATTGGCAGCACCTGCTATAATATCACAGTTTAATCTCTTAATGGTTTCTTCGTTGATTACAGCTCCCAGTGCATTGGGAGAAAAGATATCACATTTAGCATCATATATCTCATCAGGCTTTACTATTTCAGCTCCCAATTCTTTTGCTTTTTTTACATTTTCTTCTTCAATATCGGTTGCGATCACCTTACAACCCTGATCAAGTAAATGCTTGCTTAATTTTAGACCAACTTTCCCTAATCCCTGAACTGCAACGGTTAAATCTTCACAACTGTCATTACCGTATCTGTATTTACAACAGGCTTTAATTCCATGAAATACTCCATAAGCAGTTGCTATTGAGGAATCGCCACTGCCCCCAAATTCTTTGGGCAAGGCACCTACAAAAGGGGTTTCTTTTCTTAAAATAACAAAATCATCAAAGGTAGTCCCTACATCAGTTCCCGTAGAATAACGACCATTCAAGGTATTAATGAACTTACCCAGTGCCCTAAATAGGCCTTCCGTTTTATCTTGATGAGGATCGCCCCAAATAACAGATTTAGCTCCACCAAAATCAACATTTGATATTCCAGATTTATATGTCATTCCTTCGGATAGACGCAGAGCGTCAGTAATCATCTCGTCTTCCTTATCATAGTCCCACATCCTGCAGCCTCCCAAACTGGGACCTAAAACGGTATTATGGATTGCAATGATGGCTTTAAGGTTCACTTTGTTGTCCTGTAAAAACATAATTTGTTCATGCCCATGTTCTTCCATCTCTTTAAATAATTCCATTAAATATCCATCCCCCTTTAAAATATTATCTTTACACTATTAATATAATGCATATTTTATTCCAACACCATATTTATAAATTTGATATATTTTTATAAAAACAGATACTATCATAACAGCAATACTAAGTATTTGCTTTTTTATGCTATTTTTTTCACAACTGCAATATAAAACATGCCTGCATATATTTGCAGGCATGTTCTTGCAGTTCTATTTTAAATTGTATTTATTTATCTTATAATAAAGGCTTCTCACAGCAATTTCCAGCAGCTCTGCTGCCTCTTTTCTATTCCCATTGGTTTTTATTAAAGCCTCTTTTATGACCTCTATCTCGGTCTTGTTGACTATTTCATTTAAAGAATTTTCTTCAATAGGATAACTATCTGGTGGTCCATTTATCTTGTCTTTTAATTTAGCTTTTCCAACAATATCTGGAATATGTTTGATCTCAATTATGTTTTTGTTGATTCCTAAATTTATCATGGCTCGGCCAATTATATTTTCTAGTTCCCTTACATTACCGGGCCAATTATAGTTTTTTAAATATTGGATCGCCTCTTTAGAAATGCCTCTCACAGATCGGCCGTATTGCTGGTTAAACTTTGTTATTATATGGTGCATCAAAAAAGGAATATCTTCTTTTCTTTCCCGCAAAGGTGGAATAAGAATAGGAAAGACATTTAACCTATAATAAAGATCTTCCCTGAATTGCCCCTTATTGATAGCCTTTTCGAGATTAATATTTGTAGCAACTATTATTCTTATATCTATATCAATTGTGCGAGTACTACCCACTCTTAAAATTTCTTGCTCCTGGATTACTCTAAGCAATTTGGACTGTAGCTTGAGGCTGATCTTTCCAATTTCATCTAGAAAAATTGTCCCGTGATTAGCCTCTTCAAAAAGCCCTTTTTTGCCACCTTTTTTAGCACCGGTAAAGGCCCCTTCCTGATAACCAAAGAGTTCACTTTCCAATATATTATCGGCCAGGGCTGAGCAATTTACCCTGATAAATTTATTTTTACTACGTTCACTGTTATTGTGAATTGCATGGGCAAAAAGCTCCTTGCCGGTTCCGCTTTCTCCCCTTAACAGAACGGTTATAGGTGTCCTGGCAGCTTTTTTTGCTTGATTGATGACCGACTTCATGGTTTCAGACTCACCCACGATATCTTCAAAGGAATATTTAGCATTGATCTGCCTTATAATCTTTTTTGCTTGATTTAATTCTTCGGTCAACTTTTTAATTTCAGACACATCATGTGCTACAGCTACACTACCTTTTAGCTCACCATCAACAATCATAGGGGCTGCATCGACAAGTACATTCTTCTTGTTTGGACCAACCTTCATCCTCACATTTGAAACTGACTTGCGGGTCTTCAGTACCTTATAATGCATGCTCTTACCTTCTATAATATCCACATTAGCGGGCTTACCTATAACATCTTCCTCTGTTAAACCGGTTAACTTTTTGTAGGCAGGATTGATTAAGATCCCCACTCCGTTTTCATCAACAACACTGATTGCATCCTGAGTGGAGTTGATAATCGCCTCCAGCATAATCCTGATTTCACGCAGATCTGTAATTTGCTCCGCTAATTTTTTGACATCTGTAATATCCCTAAAGACAGACACTGCCCCGATGATATTTTGCTGCTTATCTCTAACAGGTACTCGATTTGTAATAATAGTAGTCTCGCGGGCATTTTGAATCTGATTTAGTTCTGCTTCACCTTTTTTTAGGGTAATATGCAGTTTTGCATCGGGTATTACATCCTTTATTTTTTTATTTAAAATGTCCTTTCTATCTAAGCCAAACATTTTTTCAGCCGCATCGTTAAATAATTCTATTCTACCTTCTTTATCTACAGAAATTAGGCCGTCGTGTGTAGAATTAATAATTACATTCTTCTTACAGATTTTATTTTTAAGTTCCTCTATCTTTTTTTCTCTACTTATCTCACTCATGGTTTCACTCCAGCCTTAAAAATTAATCCCAGGGATTTTTTAAAAAGCGTTTTATAGTAAAGATCTCTTCCTCATAATTTAACTTAAGGCTACTTTCCTTTAAATCTTCTCTCACTGAAATAAATTTAATAGGGATATTCATCTTATCGGCTGCTTTCTTTACTATGGGATAGCCTTCTTTTAAATCATCTAATTGGGTATCTTGACCTAAATTGATATTACAGATCAAATTATCAACATTCATTTTTGCAGCAGACTCGATTTGATCTTTCATCTTGATAATACCCTCTACATTACTTGTAAAAGGTCTTTTTGTATTGACTACTAAATTTAATTCATATTTAGCTGCCTGGACACTATCTGCTATACTGCCTAGAACAGTTGCCCCCTCTTTATCACCACCAACATCAATAACCCCATAGTATTCTTCATTGTGTAGAAGTCTTTTTAGATCTGCTGTTATAATAGGTAAATCAGCATACTTTAATTTTTTGGGATAAATAACTTCAATCCCCTGTTCTTCCATTAACTGTTCCTTTTCACGTGAGCGAAAATAGGGGTTGATCACATCTAAATCTACAATCACTACCTTTTCTCTATCTTTTCTTAAATGGAGGGCATAATTTAAAGAAACCTCTGTCTTTCCACTACCGAAGTTTCCCGTAAAGACAGTGATCCGCTTATCTTCCATAATGTTATTGATTCCCCAAAGTAGCAACCATAACCGCTTTGATAGTATGCATTCTATTTTCAGCCTGATCGAATACTTTGGAATGTTTGCTTTCAAATACACGATCGGTTACTTCCATTTCCTTTACTCCGTGCTCTGCAAAGATTTTTTGTCCATTATCTGTCTCGGTATTATGATAGGCCGGTAGACAGTGTAAAAATATTACATCTTCATTATCTGTGTTAACAATCATTTCCATGTCAACTTGATAGGGTTTTAAAAGAGCAATTCTTTCTGCAAACTTTTCTTCTTCGCCCATTGATACCCAGACATCGGTATAAATAGCATCGGCATCTTTTACGCCTGACACTGGATCATCTGTTATATCAATAGTAGCCTTTGAATCTCTGGCTAATAAATTGGCCTTTTTAACCAAAGCATCATCTGGCCAGAGTTCACGAGGTGCTATTATTGTATAATTTAAACCCATAATTGCACTACCCATCATCAATGAATTGGCCATATTATTACGGCCATCACCTACATATACCAATTTGCGTTCTTGTAATCCACCAAAATTTTCTTGAATAGTCAAAAAATCTGCCAGTATTTGAGTAGGATGATATTGATCAGTTAAACCATTCCAGACTGGGACACCTGCATATTCAGCCAGTATTTCAACTGTTTGATGCTTATATCCTCTAAATTCTATCCCATCATACATTCTACCTAAAACACGTGCCGTATCGGCAACTGTTTCTTTTTTACCTAGCTGAATATCATTTTTACCCAGATATTCAGGATAACCGCCTTCATCTTTAGCACCAACTGAAAAAGCACACCTGGTTCTAGTTGAAGGTTTTTCAAAAATTAAGGCTATATTCTTACCCTGAAGTGTATCACCCTTAATACCCGCTCTTTTCTTGTCCTTTAGGTCTTTAGAAAGTGTTAATAGGTAGCTAATTTCCTCCTGTGAAAAATCCTGTAATGTTAACAAACTCCTACCTTTAAGATTAAATGCCATCTTATCTCCTCCATAATATTATTATTTCCCCACTGATATATAATATTATATAATATATAAGATAAATATTCAATATTTTTATACATTAATGTATAAATATTCAATGACTTATCATATTATTCTTCAGTCGAAAATCATCAGCTACTTTGGCGATAAATTGGGCATTGGTCGGCCTACCGATTGTTTCTGATATACAGTAACCGAAGTAATCTGTAATTTTATTTTTGTTACCCCGCTCCCAGGCTACTTTAATCGCATGTCTGATGGCTCTTTCTACGCGACTGGACTGGGTTGAAAAATTATTGGCAATCTTGGGGTATAGTTTGTTTGTAATTGAGTTAACTAATCCTAAATTCGTAATACTTAAATAAATAGCGTTTCTTAAATAAAGATAACCTCTGATATTAACAGGTATTCCGAACTCATCCAATAATTTACTAATTTCTATATGTATATTGCTCCCTTTATCAACTAAATCTTCATTTTCCTTTATCTTTAAATCATAATTTTCGAATTTATATTCCCGGTTTAAATCCTTAATCCTGTTTTTGATACATTCTAGTTCAGTTGGTTTTGACATAAAGTAGTCTATTTCATAGGTCTGTAAAATCTTTAGTATTTGCTCATTAAGAAAAGATGAAATAATTATTATATTAATTTCTTCCATCATTTGTCTTTCTTTTAGCCTATTTAAAATACTCAATCCATCTAAATGAGATAAAATCAAGTCCATTATTATATAGTCTGGTTCTGTATCCATGATTAATTCTAAACCTGTTTTGCCGTCATGGGCAGTAGCCACACATTCAAACTTTTTTAAACTGCTGAGCTCTTCCTTAAGTTCACTGCAAAATTCTTTGTTTTGATCAATCAATAATATCTCCTGTGTACATTCATTTTCCATTTTTGAATTAAACTCCCCTTTAAATTTTTTAGCATATATAATATGCTTATTAATATATATACTATATAGAAGATGTAATACCTTCTATTTATGGTAATTTTTTAATTTTATGATAAAAATTATATTAAATGTAACATTTTGTGAACTATATTTTAAATGTATTTTGCTTTTCTTTTGCCATTTTTAACATTTCACGGGCATGTTTTTTAGTAGTTTCTGTTAATTTAACCCCGCCCAACATCCGAGCAAGTTCCTCAACTATACCATCTTTTTTAAGTTTTTGTATCTTGGTAACTGTTTTATCATTATCACCTAAGCTTTTATCAATATAATAGTGATGATCACCCATACTTGCCACCTGTGGTAAGTGTGATACACAGATAACTTGTCTTTTTTTTGCTATTCTGTATAATTTCTCTGCCATCTTTTGGGCCGTTTTGCCCCCAATGCCTTTATCTACTTCATCAAATATCAATGTTTCAACTCGATCTATATCAGCCATAATATTTTTAAAAGCCAACATCACACGGGAGAGTTCTCCCCCTGAAATTATCTTAGAAAGCGGTTTAAAACCTTCTCCCGGATTTGTCGAAATCATAAACTTAAGATCATCAATACCATTAATAGCTCGCCCAGACTGGCTAAACTGAAGTTTTAAACTTGCTTTTTCCATAGCTAAATCCTTAAGTTCTTGTTCAATATCACCGGTAAAATTATCAGCCTGTTTTTTTCTAATTTCAGAAAGGCGACAAGCCGCTTCATCATAATTTTCTTGTAATTTTTTTAAATCTTTTTTTAGATTTTTACGAATTTCAGCCTGATTGTTCAATTGATCTAATTTGTCTTGCAACTCTTCTTTATAATCAAAAATATCCTGAATGGAATCACCATATTTTCTCTTTAATTTATTGATTAGATCAAGACGGTTTTCTATTTTTTCTAATACTTTATGATCAAAATCTAAACCGGATATATAATTATCTATGCTGAAACTTAGCTCTTCTAACTCATAATATATATTTTGTAAACTCTTTTGAAAATCAGCCAGTTTATCATCATATTCACTGTATTTATTAATCCTTTTTAAATATAAGCCAACATTATCAATCATCCCATCTTTATTATATTCTTCCGGGTTGATTAGATCTTCAATTTGTCCGCATAGTTCATAAATATCCTGAAGATTGGATATTTTATTGTACTTCTTTAACATTTTCTTATCTTCATCGATCTCTAATTTGGCTTTCTCTATTTCATCGATTTGGAACTTATAGAGGTCAATCTTTCTCGCTCTGTCCTGCTCGTCTATATTTAAATTAGCCAATTTCTTTTGTATTTTGTTTATCTCATTAAAATATCTTTTGACTTTGTTTTTTAGATTGAGTATGTTCTTTTTTATATATTGATCCAAGATAAAAAGATGTGTCTTTTCATTTAATAAACTCTGCTGTTCATGTTGTCCGTGTATATCAATTAAAAGTGGCGCTATTTTTTGAATTAAAGATACTGTGACCAGATGTCCATTAATTCTGCCCTTATTTCGTCCATCCTGGTTAATTTCACGAGAAATAATAAGTCCATCTTCTATTTTTTTTATACCATTTTTTGCTAATAATTCTTCTATCTCATCCATCTTATTTGGATGAAAAAGAGCTTCAATATAGGCTGTTATTTTATCTGTCCTGATAATCTCTTTATAGGCCCGAGCCCCCATTAAAATATCTAAAGCATCCAATATTATTGATTTACCCGCACCAGTTTTACCAGTCAAAACATTAAAACCTACTTGAAATTTAATATTTAGTTCATCAATTAGGGCAAAATTTTTAATGTTAAGTTCAGTTAACATCTAGTTCCTCCTATCTTAATTCATTAATTCCTTAAGATCTTCAAATACTTTTTCTGTTTTATGGGAAGGTTTAATAATTAAAAGTAGAGTATCATCGCCAGCTACACTGCCCATTATGTGATCCCAGTTGGCATTATCCAAAGCCTCTCCCAAGCCACCAGCAGTTCCCTTAACAGCTTTTAACAGAATAAGGTTTTCACTAAAATCGATATCTGCCACTAGGTTATTGAACATTTTTTTGAGCCAGTATTTGTTCTCTGCACTAGACTTCTGGTCTGCTTTTGCATATTTATAGCCGCCTTCTTTATCAGGTATCTTGATTAAACCCAACTTTTTTATATCACGTGAAATAGTTGCTTGAGTGACATCAATCCCCATTTCTTCTAACTTCTTTACAAGTTCTTTTTGCGTCCTAATGATTTCATTTTTAATCAGATTTAGTATTTTTAGTTGCCTCTTGTTTTTCATCAATAATCTCCTCCTAAACTAATCCAACTCTCATCTTATTTCTTAATATTGTATAAAAAGTCCTATCAGGAAACTTTATTAAAGATAATTCATCTTCAGAAGATTCTATTCTTACAATATCACCTTCTATAACCTTAATAGAATTTCTACCATCCGTGGTCAAATATATCTTATCTTTTTCTCCTTTTACAGCTATCTCAATCACTTCTTCATCTGAGATGACCATCGGTTTAACATGAACGGCATGTGGGTTAAGTGGGGTAATTAATAGTGCTTTAACCTGGGGATTAATAATCGGTCCACCTGCCGAAAAAGAATAAGCTGTAGACCCGGTTGGGGTTGAAACTATAATCCCATCCCCCCGATAAGAATTAACGAATTCACTGTTAATATGCATATCTACCTTTAACATCTGACCATCTGCTCCCCTATTGATTACCACATCATTAACTGCAGATCTCTTCTGAGCTTTTTTATTATTCCTTAATAAAGTTACTTTTAAGGTGTTGCGGCTCTCCACTTTGTAATTACCATTTACAAGATGAGTAAGAGCTTCTTCTAATTCATTTGTTTCCACTTCAGTCAAAAAACCTATTTTACCCAGATTGATTCCCATTAATGGTACATCTGTACCGATAAAATTCAAAGAGGTATGCAAAAAGGTCCCATCTCCTCCCAATAAAATAATGAGATCCGCCTTGGTTCTAAGTTCTTCATAACTGGCTTTTTTATGGTTGAGGTTTAATTTTTCTGCTCCCTCTTTCTCCAAAAGATAGTCCAGCTTCTTTTCCTTGATCAATTTAATCATCTCTTTTGAAACCTTGAGAGAATTATCTTTTTCAGAATTTAATACAAGTCCGATAGTTTTGATATTATTCATCCCCTTTTTAAAGATCCTGATGGGCTTTATCCACCACATCAGCTATCCTTTTACCCCAGAAAAAAAGATCATTATTATATTCTTCTTTTTGTAAATGAATTAAATACTCAATATTTTGACTGGATGCCCCTTTAATAGGAGAAAAATCAAGATCCTGTAATCTCAGTTCTTGTTGATCAAAAAACTGACTTAACTTAGTTAATACTTCTCGGTGTACATTCTTATCCTTAACAATACCCTTTTTTTTCACTTTGGCTTTACCCGCTTCAAACTGAGGTTTAATCAATGCTATAATCTGTCCATTTTCTTTTAAAAATTGCAGGGCTTTTGGTATAATAAGGCGCAGTGAAATAAAAGAAACATCAATCACGATCAAATCGGCCAATTCTTGTATTTGTTCGGTCTCCATATATCTGAAGTTTGTTTTTTCAATGACTGTTACTTTTTTATCGTTTCTTAATTTCCAGGCCAGCTGTCCATAACCTACATCAACAGCATATACTCTTTTTGCACCGTTTTGCAAAAGGCAATCTGTAAAACCACCGGTCGAAGCTCCTATATCAATAGCTATCATATTAACAGTGTTTACTGAAAAAACTTCTAATGCTTTTTCTAATTTAAGCCCTCCCCTACTTACATAGGGAAGAGAATTCCCCTTTATTTCAATCTTTGAATTAACATCAATTTTACTGCCCGGTTTATCTACTATTTCATCATCTACATATACTTCCCCGGCCATAATTGACCGCTGGGCTTTATTACGCGAACTGAAATATCCCTTTTGTTTTAAGAAAATATCTATGCGTTCTTTGGATGCCATAATTTACCCTCCAGGTCACCCTTAAAAAAGTCTGAAGTGAACTTAGCAATACCCTCTGCATTGAGGTTATATATTTCCCTTAATTCCTGTATGGATCCATGGGTAACGAAATCATCATCTATCCCCATTCTCTTTATAATAGTATTGTTTATATTCATATCTCCCATCAGTTCTAAAACAGAACTGCCAAAACCACCTTTTAGGGTGTTATCCTCAACTGTAATGACCTTGTCATATTTTATTAATTTTTTGCTCAGCATTTTCCTATCCAGTGGTTTTATAAAACGGGCATCAATAACTTCTGCTTTAATACCCATTTTCATTAACAAATCAGCAGCTTTTAAAGAAGGGTATACCATTGAACCCACCGCTAAAATTAAGATATCACCCACATCTGTCAAACTTTCAGCAGTACCAATTTCAATCTCTTTTAAATCTTGATCTAAAGAAACGCCCTGTCCTTCCCCACGCGGATAACGAACAGCTGTGGGATAAGGATAGTTAACAGAAGTCCAGATCATATGCTGCAGCATATTTTCATCGCGAGGAGCCATTAAAACCATATTTGGAATCAAACGCAGATAACTTAAATCAAAAATACCATGGTGAGTTTCTCCGTCATCACCCACCAGCCCTGCTCTATCTAAAAATAATGAAACTGGCAGTTTCTGTAAAGCTACATCCTCTATTACCTGGTCAAAGGCCCTCTGTAAAAAAGTTGAATAGATAGCAACTAGAGGTTTTAAACCACCTCGAGCCATCCCGGCAGATAAAGTAATAGCATGCTGTTCTGCGATTCCTACATCGAAAAACTCATCTGGATATTTTTTTTCAAAAATATCCAGCCCAGTTCCCGAAGCCATTGCAGCAGTTATACCCACCACTTTATTACCAAGTTCTTCCCTTATCTTGAGAGCAGTCTGGCCAAAAACCTGGCTGTAAGTCTTGGTTTTACGACTACTTTTAGCCTGACCATTGCTGATATCAAATGGACTTACCCCATGGTATTTACTCGGCTTTTCTTCAGCAGGGTTATAGCCTTTTCCCTTAGTAGTATTAACATGTATTAAAACTGGTCCCTTGATCTCATCGGCTTTCTTAAAATTTTTGACCAATTCTTTAATATTATGACCATCAATAGGTCCCAGATAGGTTAAACCTAATTCTTCAAATAAAATGCCCTGGATAATTGCATATTTTAAACCTTTTTTGACTCTTTCAACCGATTTCGCCACACCCCCACCAATCTTGGGAATCTTTTCTATTATAAACTCAATATCTTCCTTGAGTTTACTGATCATAGGATCAGTTCTGACCTTGGAAAGATAGTTAGAAAGGGCCCCTACATTGGCTGAAATTGACATATTATTATCGTTAAGGATAACCTTTATATCCTCATTTAAGTTACCTACATTATTAAGGGCTTCAAAGGCCATACCGGCCGTTAAAGCTCCATCACCGATAACCGAATATATTTTCCCCTGCTTATTTAATTTATTACGGGCTAGAGAAAGTCCTAAGGCTGATGATATAGAAGTGCTGGTATGTCCGGCTTCAATAATATCATGTACACTTTCTTCTCTTTTTAGATAACCACTTAAACCACCTTTTTGTCTGATCGTGGACATCTTGTCTTTTCTACCGGTCAGGATTTTATGAGTATAACTTTGATGACCTACATCCCAAACAATCTTATCGGTAGGGCTGTTTAGGTAATAATGTAGGGCTACAGTTAGTTCAACCACACCCAGATTAGAAGCTAAGTGCCCGCCCGTCTTTGAAATACTAATTAAAAGAAAATCTCTAATTTCTTCCGCAAGTTGTTTTAATTCTTCATATGAAAATTTATTTAAATCCTGAGGATCTTTTATTTGATCAAGCAAACCACTCATTTATGTTTCCCCCTACAAATATTTAATTTAAGATATTGATTATTAGCTTTCAATCTATTATTCATGAATGAATACTTGAAAAGCATTATAATTATAACATATGTAAGGTAGACCTGCAATTAACTATCTCTATTTAAGATATAATTTATTAATGAGGTTAAAAATTCAGCTTCTTTAAATATTTTAAGTGCTTTTCGGGCTTTATCGGCTGTCTTAACAGCCTTTTCACGTGCTTTAGCTAAACCAAGTATACTGACATATGTGCTTTTATTTAACTCTTCATCACTACCAATAGGCTTACCCATCTTGTCATAATTACCTGTTTTATCCAATATATCATCTGTAATTTGAAAGAGTAGGCCGAGTTTTTCTGCATAATTATCAAGGGCTTCTTCTTGCTCTTGGTCGATAGAAGCACAATATGCTCCTCCTAAAACTGCTGCCTTAAATAAAGCCCCTGTCTTAAATTGATGGATTTTCATTAAAGTATCTAAATCAATTTTCTGATCCTCATACCTAATATCAAGGCTCTGTCCACCTACCATACCTAAAAATCCAGCTTTATCTGCTACAAGTTTTATTATCTTAACTATTTTTGTGGGTTCTAAATTCAATGAAGCAAGCTGGCGGAAAGCAAAGGTTAACAAAGCATCCCCAGTTAGAACTGCCATGCCTTCTCCAAATACTTTATGGTTGCTAAGTTGACCGCGGCGATAATTATCATCATCCATAGCCGGAAGGTCATCATGAATTAAAGAATAGCTGTGGATAAATTCAAGGGCCAGTCCCAAATCATAGGCCGCTTTTAGATTTCCTTTAAACATCTCGGCCACCTTAACAGTTATAATTGGTCTAATCCTTTTGCCGCCTGCACTTAATGAATATTCCATGGAATCCAATATACTATTTAAGGTAAAGTCTGATTTTTGGCGAAGTCGATCTATCTTATCAATTATTTTTTGATCTACTTTTTTCTTTTCTGTTTTGATGACCTGATCTATTGCTTGCATCATAACCTCCTTTTGAAATCTTAAAAAGAGAGGCAGGAAAAACCCCCTCTCTTTTAAGTTTAGCTTTATCTCTTCTTTTCCTTCCAGTCAAGAGCCCCTACCGGGCAAACTTCTATACATTCACCACAGTCTTTACAATCAACGGGAAGTGGTTTTTCAAGTTCCGTTCCCACCCGTGTGTAGTAGCCTCTCTCTTTAAACTCTAAGAGATATTTATTTACTACTTCTTTACATACCTTTATACAGGCCTCACATTTAATACATTTACCGGGATCTCGAATTATCTCAGGATGCCTCATGTCATAGTCAAATCTTATCTTCTCTCCGACCATCGCTTCAGGATGAGCCTTATATTCTTCAGAGTAATCCTTTAGCTTACAATCCTCTTTATAAGAACAACTACATTCTATACACCGTTCTGCCTCTTTTTTGACTTCTTCTTCAGTCAAGGTCTTATTGGTTTCTTTAAAGCTGTTTGTTCTCTGTTTATCAGAAATATATTCAAGTTCTGCTCTCTTTCTTTCAACCGGTTCTTTAATGAGAACCAAATCATCTTTGCTTAAAGACTGCCAGTGACCTCTGGAAACATTTATATTATAATCTCGTTTATATTCTTTACCTTTCAGAAAAGCAGCCACACTGTTGGCCGTTTCTCTACCTGCTCCAATCGCTTCCACAACGGTAGCAGGTCCCGTAACACAATCCCCTGCTGAAAATAGATTTCCTTCTACAAGATAATTATCATCCTGAGCATCAACATCTCCCCAGCGGTTAGTTAAAACACCTTCGGGAGCATCGGTACTCTGTCCAATTGCTGCAATTACTGTATCAGCTTCTACTTCAAATTCACTACCTTCAATAGGTATGGGTTTGCGCCGTCCGGAAGCATCTTTTTCACCAAGTTCCATCTTAATACAGGTTAAAATCAATCTACCGTTTTCTTTTCTTAATTTGATCGGTTGTGTTAAAAATTTGAATTTAACAGCTTCTTCCTGGGCTTCAATTAATTCAATTTGATCAGCTGGCATTTGTTTTTCAGTCCGGCGGTAATATACATATACATCTTGCTTTGTCAAACGAACCGTACTTCTGGCACAGTCCATTGCAGTATTACCCCCACCTACAATGATTGTTTCACCGGGATCATCACCCGACCAACCCTGGCGCCCAAGCTCTTCTAGATAATCAATACCGCCCACAGCTAGTTCTTCACCTTCTGTTCTCATTGAACGTGAACACCAACTACCAATAGTTAAAACTACGGCATCATAATCTTCTTTTAATTGATCTAATTTAACATCCTCACCCAATTTTTGATTACAATAGACATCAATCCCACCCATTTTTTCAAAATGGGCTAATTCCGTGTCTAAAACATCTTTAGGCAGCCTATATTCAGGAATACCATAGCGCAACATTCCGCCTGGTTTGGGCATCATATCAAACAAATCACTCTTAATTCCCTTTAATCTAAGATAGTATGCTACCGTATAACCAGCCGGCCCAGCCCCCACAATTGCTATTTTTTTATTACCTAATTTAGGTAGGTCTTCTAAATAATCTTCATAATGGAGATCGGCCGCAAATCTCTTAACATCATTTATATTTACAGCCTGATCATCTATAACGTTACGACGACAATCTTCTTCACAAAACCTTGGACATACTCTTCCAATTGACATGGGAAGTGGTAATCTCTCTTTTATAATTTTAAGAGCCTCTAAAAAGTCTCCCTTACGAGCAGCCCTTAAGTAATCTTCAATCTGAATACCGGCCGGACAAGCCATAGTACAGGGAGCCTCACAGTCACCAGAATGTTCAGATAAAAGTAGGTTTAAAGCAGTTTTTCTCATTTCAAAAATATCATCACTTGTTGCTTCTATATCCATACCATCTGTTATCTTAGAAGAACAACTTGGAATATAATTGCCAGTTTTTTTATCTTTGACCATGCAAAGAAAACAGGAAGTTGAGGTCGACAGCTGTTCGTGATAACAAAGGGTTGGAATTGAAATTCCATTATCTTCTGCTACTTCTAATATTGTCTGTCCCTCTTCAGCTGTAATTTCTTTTTCATCTATTCTTAGATTTACTTTAGCCATTTTTTTCACCCCTCTTAACTCGGCTTATTGCATCAACCGGACAGACCTCGACACAGGTATTACATCTTGTGCAAATATCATTATCTACCACAAAATCATCAGAAATTGCATCAACCGGACAGTTTTTAATACACTGCCTACATTCAATACATGTTTCTTGATCTAAAAAGATATCTACAAGGTCATTACACTGTAAAGCCGGGCAATGTTTGTCTTTTACATGAGCTAAGTATTCATCTTTAAAGTATCTTAAAGTCGACAGTACAGGATTCGGTGCTGTTTGACCCAATCCACATAGAGACGCCTCAATAACCTTGGGCCCTAAATCTTCCAAAAACTCTATATCATCCATACTACCTTCGCCTTTGGTTATTTTCTCAAGTGTTTCTAGCATCCTTTTTGTTCCAATTCGACAGAATGTACACTTTCCACAACTCTCTTTAGTGGTAAATTCGAGAAAGTACCGGGCAGTCTCAACCATACAACGATTACTACCAATTACAATTAATCCACCCGAACCCATAATTGCGCCCAAAGATTCAAGTGAATCATAATCTATTGGGACATCAAAGTGCTCAGCAGGTATACAGCCCCCGGAAGGACCACCAATCTGGACTGCTTTAACTTCTCCCCGTTGGGCACCACCAATATCATAAACCACTTCTCCAATTGTCAATCCCATCGGGACCTCAACTAAACCAGCGTATTTTAAATCTCCCGCCAGAGCAAATAATTTCGTACCTTTAGAATTTTCAGTGCCTAACTCGGCATACTTCTTTCCACCTTCCTTAATTACAATAGGAACATTGGAAAAGGATTCAACATTATTAATTAAGGTAGGATAACCCTTATATCCCTCATCTGTTGGATAAGGTGGTCTAAAGCGTGGATTTCCTCTGTTTCCTTCTAAGGAGTGGATCATAGCCGTCTCTTCACCACATACAAAGGCTCCTGCCCCTTCTTTAACCGTAATATCTATAACTCTATCATCAAAAACATTGACCTTATGTTCATATATCTGATCAATCGCCTTATTAATATTCTTTACAGCCAGTGGATATTCTGCCCTGGCATATATGAAAAGTTCAGTCGCACCGGTCGCTAGAGCAGCAATCAACATGCCTTCCAAAACCTGATGGGGTACAGACTCCATCATCGAACGATCCATAAAAGCCCCGGGGTCACCCTCATCTGCATTACAGATTAGAATCTTTTTCTCTGCCTCTTTAGCTGCAAGAAAACTCCATTTTAAACCGGTTGGGAAGCCCCCTCCACCTCTACCTCTTAATCCAGATGTTTTTACTTCTTTTATAATCTCTTCCGGTTGCATCTTTCGGGCTTTTTCAAGGCTTTGATAACCACCGTGCTCTATGTATTCATCAAAAGATACAGGATCAATACGTCCGGCCAGTCTTGTTACCTTTAATTTCTCCCGGCTGACCCTTTCATCTCTGAAAGTCATAGCTGAATTTTTATCTACACTCAATATTTTTTCTAAATATTCTTCTGTAGGCTCAACCTGATCAAAAAATATGGATGTTTTTTCTGTCTCTACTTCAACCAGAGGTTCAGCATAACAGTGTCCTATACAGCCAACCTCTATGATCTCTATATTCTCATCATCGATATTTTGTTGCAAAAATTTTTTTACTTCAGAGGCACCTGCTGCAATTCCACAGCTAGCCATACCTACTTTTATGCGCTTTATCATTTAATTGTCACCCCGATTCTTATAATCCTTGATTATCTTGAGTAGTTTTTTGCGGTTTAAATTACCATATACTTTTCCATTTATACTCACAACAGGAGCCAGGCTGCAACAGCCCAAACAGGCCACAGTTTCCATCGAAAACAGACCATCTTCCGTAGTCTCTCCATCATCGATTTTTAGTTCTTCTACTAGCCAGTTTTTCACTCTGCTTGAACCTTTAATATGGCAAGCTGTACCATCACATACAGCTATTTTGTATTTGCCAGGCTTGGATCTTTTGAATTGAGCATAAAAACTCAATACACCCTCTACTTCAACTACTGGAATTCCGAAATGATCTGATATTTCTTTGATAGCCTGGGTAGAGATAAAACCTTTTTCCGCCTGAACCATTTGTATAGCTTTAATTAGGTTACTGCGGTCTTTTTCTAAAGGCTCTAATAATTGCATTTTAAAAACCTCCATCTTTAATAATATTTTATTGTCCGAATTCGTCTTCAAAAGGAACTATTTTTTTTATTTCCTTATCATTTTTAATTAACACTTCAATCTTTTTTTCCGTCTTATTTAACTCTTCATTACAGTATTTAATCAATTCAATTCCGCGGCTGAACTTCTCGAGAGACTTTTTTAAAGCCAGACCGCCCTCTTCTAAATCATCCACTATTTTCTCTAGTTCCTCGATAGCATCTTCAAAATTTAAATCTTCTTTCTTATTCATCTAAACCACCATTTTCTTCTATTTTCTGTACAGAACTTATAATATCACCGTTGATAATAGTTGTTTTAAGTTCTTGACCTACTTCAAGCTGATTAATATCACTGATCAAATTATTTTCTTGATCATATGTAATACTGTAACCCCTTTTTATAGTCTTTAATGGACTTAAAGCATCTATTTTACTACTCAATATATTGAACCTCTGCCTGCTCTTATTTAAGGTCTGCTCCATTTTGTATTTTAATTCTCGGCTGAGTTCATCTAAATTTTGCATTTTATCAATAAACAGTTCAGATGGTTTTTTAAATAACCTTCGCTCAGCAATAGAGGCAAGCTTTTTGTGAGCGTTTTCTATTCTGGTTCGTTGGTTTTGCAAAAGCCTTTTTGATAAGTTATCCAGATGTTTTTCGATTTCTTCCCGATTGGCAATAGCTAGCTCAGCTGCTGCTGAAGGAGTTGGAGCCCGTAAATCAGCCACAAAATCTGTAATGGTAAAGTCGGTCTCATGACCGACTCCACTAATTACAGGTATTTTAGAGGCATCTACAGCTCTAACAACTTCCTCTTCATTAAAAGGCCAGAGATCCTCAATAGATCCACCGCCCCTACTTATTATTATTAGATCGATATCTGAACGACTGTTTAAATAATCTATGCCCTCTACTATCTGCCGTGAGGCCTGATCACCTTGAACTAAAGAAGGCACAATCAAAATAGATATATTTTCGAACCTTCTGTCTACAACTGAAAGCATATCACGCACAGCAGCCCCTGTGGGTGAAGTAACAATACCTATTTTTTTAGGTATAAGCGGTATCTTCTTTTTTCTATCCTTATCAAAAAGACCCTCTTCTTCTAGCTTCTTTTTTAATTTTTCAAAAGCCTGATAAAGTGTACCTTTACCTTCAGGAACTATTTGGTCTGCATAAAGCTGGTATTCTCCTCTATCTTTATATATATTAATATATCCATGTACAACGATCTCCATACCTTCTTCTATTTCAAAATCTACTTTTCTGCTCTTATGTCTAAACATAACCGTTTTTAACTGGGCATTTTTATCTTTGACGGTAAAGTAGAGATGGCCTGAATTAGCCTGATAAAAATTGGAAACCTCTCCTTTGACCCATAGATCCTGCAGTATTTTATCTTGAGTTAAAATGGCCTCCAGATAATTACTAATCTGGCTAACCGAATAGAAGTTATCTATATTATACTCCATGATACTTTCTGGATTTAACAGTATTTTCCATTAGCATCGCTATCGTCATCGGCCCAACTCCACCTGGAACAGGAGTAATTTTAGAAGCTGCTTCTTTTGCTGTATCAAATTCAACATCTCCCAGTAGTTTTCCATCTACTCGATTAATACCAACATCAATTACAACTGCACCTTCTTTGATCATATCTCCGGTAATCATTTCAGGTCTACCTACAGCTGCTACTACAATATCAGCTCTTTTAGTCTCTGCCTTCAAATCTTTTGTATGGGAATGACAAATTGTAACTGTGGCATGTCTTTCTAATAAAAGGTGAGCAACTGGTTTGCCTACAATATTACTTCTACCAACTATTGTTGCATTTTTACCATCTATTTCGATTCCTTCTCTTTCCAAAAGTCTAATGATACCAAGTGGTGTACATGCCTCATATCTTAAGGCATCTTCCTGACCACTAAATAAACGACCGGTATTTATAGGATGGAATCCATCCACATCTTTATCAGGTACTATGGATTCAATCACCTTTTTTTCCTCAATATGATCAGGTAGTGGAAGCTGTACAAGTATACCATCCACATCTGGATCATTATTTAAATCATCAATAAGATCCAGTAACTCTTTTTCGCTAATATCTTCTTCTTTTTTAATAAGACTGGAATTCATACCAATCTCTAAGGCTGCTTTTTCTTTCATGCTTACATAAGTTTCTGAAGCTGGATTATTTCCAACCATAACTACTGTAAGACCTGGTGCCCTGCCTTCTTCTTTTAAATCCGTTATCTCTTCCTTTAGTTCCATTCTAATGTTTTTTGCTATCTGTTTACCATCAATAATTTTAGACATCTTTATCCCCCTATTTTTTAATATAATTATCTATTTATCTATTCTTGAATATTTATAAATTTCCTTCTTTATAATTAATCTTATTGTGAAAGTAATCCTATGTAATTTCAGTTTTTTATAGTTAAAACAATTTAGTAGCAACTTTATTAATTCCATCATAATTTTTTAATAAATATAATCATGATTATTACTGAATATGCACGGCTCTTATAATAAGAGGAATGCGCGAATAGTAAGGAAATTGCTTTCTGCTTATCATAATATTAAAGATAAGATAAATTTAGGAATATTTTTGTGTATTAAAATCTTATAAAATTTAAAATAATTTTTTAAAAAAACTTAAAAGCTACACATGAAATCGGGGCAAAATAATTGATTTTGCATGATTTTCTCTGAAGTTTATTAAATAGCCTTTATTTATAAGAATGAAGGATTAAATAATATTTTATTGAATTAAGTCATTAGAACTGTTAAAAAATCTTGAATAGAAAAATACACCTAGTTTTTTAAAACAAAAAAAAATATAAGGAGGGCTTTTTTGAATAAAAAAGAAAAGAACATGTACATTTACTCAATAGTTCTGTTAATTTTTGCTCTAGTTTTTATTTTTTTGCTGCAGACCGATATATTCTTAAATGTCTATTCATGGCTTTTAGAAAAAATTACCGGACAACCCCCCAATACTTTAATAATTGAGAATTTTATATTAGTTGTTGTTTAACTGTTATATAAATGCTTTATTTGGTATCATTTTAAATTTAAATAAATATCATAAAGATATAAAAGACCCGGCAAAATAATTTTCTTGTCGGGTTAATGATTTACAAAAGATATTTTGTTACAGCTTTTTAAATTAACAACATAAAAGTGGTGCGAAAGAGGGGACTCGAACCCCTACGCCGGTAAGGCACATGACCCTGAA
>Ga0209936_1000301_pt1 | contig 31363 bp, 25 predicted proteins | sample SalPonR1_A_D1_MG_FD_185694 | JGI IMG/M metagenome (GOLD analysis project Ga0209936, IMG submission 185694) | Salt pond soil microbial communities from South San Francisco under conditions of wetland restoration - Salt Pond MetaG R1_A_D1_MG... ...
AAAAAAAGATTCTTCATCACTAACACCGCGAATAACGTCTTTTATATCATAGGGCTGGTTGGGATTCTCTGGCACAATATCATCTAACTCATAGCGGACTTCTTCCCCTAAGGTATACGGGAGTCTAGGCGCTTTCGCATCACAATGTTGCGGTAAAAATGACAGCAAAGACTTAAGTTGCTCGATGCAATCAATCTCATTTTTTGCAACGAGGTGAGTTACTCCACTTTTTGTAGCATGCGTTTGTGCCCCTCCCAGCTCTTCGGCGCTGACCTCCTCATTGGTTACCGTTTTTACGACGTTTGGACCTGTTACAAACATATAGGAGCTCTGGTCAACCATAATCGTAAAGTCGGTTATTGCCGGAGAATAGACTGCTCCGCCCGCACAGGGCCCCATAATAGCTGATATCTGAGGAATCTTGCCAGAAACCAAAGTGTTGCGATAAAAAATATCGGCATAGCCACCTAAAGAACTCACCCCCTCCTGTATGCGTGCTCCGCCTGAGTCGTTCAGCCCAATGATGGGGACTTGATTTTGCAAAGCCAGATCCATCACCTTACAGATCTTTTCTGCATGTGTTTCGCTCAAAGCACCGCCGAATACAGTAAAATCCTGAGCAAAAACATAAATTGCCCGACCGCTTACTGTGCCATAGCCTGTGATCACTCCGTCTCCCAAAAATTTTTTCTTTTCCATACCGAAATCAATAGATCGGTGGGTCACAAACATGCCAATCTCTTCAAAAGAACCGGGATCCATCAGAAGTTCAATCCGTTCGCGGGCGGTTAACTTACCCTTCTCATGCTGTCGATCTATACGGTCCTGTCCTCCCCCCTTCAAAGCTTCCGCTCTCTTCTGATGGAGTTGATCTTGTGCTTCTTTATTCATTCTTATTGGTTTGCTAAGGATTTGTAATAGGAAGCCTTTGATGTATTGCCCAAGGCTTCATAAATCTGCGCTCCTAATTGATATGCATCCCTAAAATTAGGGTTTACTTCAATCGATTTCTCAATATAATCCGCTGCCGAACTCAGCCGATTGGTTTGTGCATGTATGAGAGCTAAATAATAATAACTGGCGTAATCTCTTGGGTTTCGCTCTGAATGCTCCAACAGATGGTCTTCTGCTTCCCGCCATTGCCCTTCGTTCATATAGCTAATTACAGTTTTCATGATCACTTGCTGATCATGTGGGTTTAACTGCAGTGTTTTTTCATACTGTTTAAGCGCCATATCAGTCTGCCCCTTCCCTGCGTAAGCTTCTGCAAGAAAAAATGAGGCTAGCTCATTTACAGGGTCATATTCCAACTCTTGAGACAACAACTGGATAGCACGGTCCCAATTTCTTCTTCGCACAGCTTGTATCCCTTCGTATGCAAAATCTGCACCGCGCTCGAAAATCGCACAAACAGGAACTCCATCTACATCAACCGTTTTTATAACGCGTTTGGAACCCGGCCAGTCGATGGCTTTCATATGAGCTCCATCCATAAATCTACCGACAAATATACTGTAGTCCCAATCGGAGGATTGATATCTCTCGCGATATCGAACATAAGTTAGATTTACACTGTCAGCATAATCGGGATGTAACCAGTGACGGACCCCATAACTAAAATTGACTCCGATCGTCACCTCCTTCATGTCCTTATGAAAAATCCCTTGATCCTCCATAGCTTCCACAGCCTCACGAGTGCTAATACCCCAGTAGTCCATCTCAAACTCCCCAAATGCACCTTCAGTCCCTCCAGCCACTGGACTAAAATAAATATAGGGGTATGAAAAATTTTTAATGATATGCAAAGTAGGTTCGATACTCAAAAGTGCAAATAACGCTATGGGAATCATTCGAAGAAGTTTCCTCTTTGGGCTGATAATTTTCACCAAGTTTTCCCAACCCAGGGCCGCCAAAGGCGCCGCAGCTACATAAATAAAATTGAAATGTCTCCACCCATCATACAGAGGAGAATCTTTATAAAGCACGTAAAACAAAGGGAAAAACGCAACAAATAAGTTACATAAAAGCAAGAAAAGAGGGCCTTTGCGTATGCTTTTGTAAATTGATGCCAATAGAAATAAGAGACCTAGTAAAAAAGCGATAGGTACCGTATAAGCTATCCAAACAAATAAGTACTCATATGGGATAGCATTTGACCAAACCATGTTACCCTTAAACAAAACTTTTACACTCACCGGAAATTCTGTGAATGTCGTTAAACTTTCCAGGGTATGAGAGATTGGACTTAAGATACCATATGGCCAGAATAAAACACCTAAAACGAATCCACCTAGAACAGGGATAGACATTACAGGTATCCATTCTTTTAATGGGGGAACTTTTTTCCTGGCTTGTTTGAGGATAAATAAGTAAGAAAAAAGAAAGGCAATAAAGTATATGAATATCAATATAGCACCCACTCGCACGGATAAACTATAGCCTGAAGCAATGGCTAAGCCTATCAGGTCTTTTCGGCGGGGGGAACCAAAGTTCTTGAAGATCCGAAACATAAAAAAGATACTCCCCATATATCCTGCAGCAAAAGGAATGTCCTTCGGATTCATCATACTATGGCCAAAAAATCTCGGTGCTAATCCGACCAATATCAATGTAAACACAGCCATGCGCCAATTACCTAAAAGTCTGGCTGTCCCCCCAGCTGCCAGCATAGTCAACCACCCAAGTAGGGCCAGCAGAAGATGTCTCAGATAAAAATAGGCCCGACTTGAAATATCAATTCCTAAAGCTTTAGAAACCAAAGTTACAGGCAATTCAAACCCACCGCCATAATAGCGGATCGCATCCCCCTTTTTACTTTTAAATACAGCAGTATCTGCTCCCCAAGAAGTATAAAAATCAACGGCTTTTTCTCCATATGGGACTTGAACGTCCTCATCTCCACTAATTCCGGCTTGAAACGCACCCGTTACAAATAACAATAATGCTATCCCGGCAATAATATAAAAGGCACGACGCCACATTTCTTGAGCATCTTCCCCCGAAGTTGTGCTTGATAAACGAGCCCAGAACGAATTGTTAGAAGGCTTTTTTGATGATTTAGTGCGGGACTTTTTCATGACTTGAATATAAGAAGCAAAACTAAAAGGAAAAAATATTATTCTCCATATGCAAAAGAAGGTAGAAAGCGCAGATAAAAAAAGCAAATTTGTACGCTCATTCTCAATGAAGGAAAAGAAAAGCCTTACTTTTGAAAGATAGCAGAAAATCACGCCCATGAAACTTTCCAGACTTGTAGAACAAATGACAGAATCTGCCACCTTGAGGATGGCACAGTTGGCCAGAGACTTAAAGGCAGAAGGAAAAGATGTGATTAGTTTATCATTAGGAGAACCTGATTTCGACACTCCTGAATCCGTAAAGCAAGCTGCAACACGGGCGCTGTCGGATGGATATACAAAGTATTCTCCCGTTCCTGGTTTATCTGAACTTAAACAAGCTATTTCAGATAAATTTCAACGTGAGAATAATCTGGATTATTCCGTAGATGAAATCGTGGTTTCTAATGGTGCTAAGCAATCCATTGCGAATCTTTGCCTGGCGCTTTTAAATCCGGAAGATGAGGTCATCCTTTTTACGCCCTATTGGGTAAGTTATAAAGATATTGTGGGCTTAACAGGCGCTAAAGTCATACCCGTAGAGGCGGGAATAGAACACGATTTTAAAGTGACTCCGGAAATGTTATCTCCCCATCTGTCAAATAGAACCCGCATGGTGATCTTTTCATCTCCATGCAACCCAACGGGTTCAGTGTATCGCGAAGAGGAATTAAAAGCTCTGGCTGATTGTATCCAGGAATACCCTGATATTGTCGTACTCTCCGACGAAATATATGAATATATAAACTTTGTTGGTAAGCATGTGAGCATGGCTCAATTCGAGGGAATCAAAAACCAAGTCGCTACCGTCAATGGATTTTCTAAAGGCTTTGCCATGACAGGCTGGCGCCTGGGATATATGGGGGCGCCGAAACCTTTGGCTCAGGCTTGTGCAAAAATTCAGGGTCAGTTCACCTCAGGTGCAGCTAGTTTTTCTCAAATGGCGGGAGCCTATGCACTCAACAATTCTCTGGACGCACCATCTGAAATGTGCGAAGCATTTAAAAAACGGCGCGATCTCGTAGTCTCATTATTGAGTGACATCCCAGGAATAGAAACAAATCATCCGGAGGGCGCATTTTATATATTTCCGCGAGTATCTTCATTTTTTGGATCCAGCTATGAGAGAAGTACTATTGAAAATTCAGAAGATTTTGCCGCCTTTTTACTTCAGGAAGCACATGTAGCCACTGTAGCAGGAAGTGCTTTTGGAGATAATAGCTGTATTCGCTTATCATACGCAGCCAGTGAATCAGAAATTCGTGAAGCTATGAATCGCATCTCACGAGCTGTGAAAGTGTTGAAATAAGAGCTTTTGAAGCTTAGCTGAACTGGGTTGAGGTTGAGATTACTTCAAGACAAGCGTTTTAATAGTATCGAGACAAGTCGATTTATTGCGGTTTCGTAAAGATCAAATCTTGCGATTAAACAAAAAATCACAAATAATCCGACCTTTGATTTTAATTCGGAAACCGAGTCCCTGTTGTGAATACTAAGCGGCCGGATGGCCGCAAGCGTAAGGTGCCTGGAGGGCTGGGTGCCGACGCCAGCGGCCAAAGACGATGGAGTCGGTACGGAGCGAATAGCGACCCCGAAAGGGACCGACCCTGAGACCGCCCCAAATCATAGATTACAAAAAAGCGCTATCAAGAAGAGGGAAAACAACGAAAAAATTTCGATAGCAGGGAAAAGGCGAAGGGATACGCCCAAATCTGATTTATCTATAAATCAATTTTGTACGTCTTAAGATTGACAAACTCTAGCAAACCCTCCTTACCCAGCTCGCGTCCGTATCCTGAATCTTTAAAGCCCCCAAAAGGCCATCGGGGGTCACTCGCCGTTTTCTGATTGACTACAACCGTACCAAAATCTAAGCCGGCGATTAAATCTCGTGCCTTCTTCAAATCTGAGGTCCAAACGGAGGCACCCAGGCCAAATCGAGTATCGTTGGCCATCTGAACGGCTTTGGACATATCCGGTGCCGACCGAATAACGGCTACGGGCCCAAACAATTCGTCAATCCAGGCGGGCGAATCCAATGCGGGCTTGCGCAAGAAGCCTGGACTAAAGCGAGTCCCCTCACGCTCAGGCTGAATAAGGACTTCTCCACCAGCTGCAACAGACTCTTCCCATTGCGATTCCAATTGCTGAGCCAAATCTTCACGAGCCATGCAAGATAAATCTGTGCTTTCTTTCATGGGATCCTGTACCGCTAATTTCTGAATGCGCTCCAGAAGAAGGGTTTCGACCTGATCATAGACCGGTTGTTCAACGATAAGGCGCTTAGCTGCAATGCAAGTCTGACCTGTATTGCCGAAGCGAGATTCTAAAAAGGAGTCGCAAGCGGCTTCCACATCCGCATCTGCTAATATGACAAATGGATCATTACTACCCAACTCGAGAACTGTGGGAATAATTCGTTGGCCTGCTTCTGAAGCATATGACTGGCCAGCTTGGAAACTCCCTGTGAGGCATGCACCGCGGACGATGGGGTGATCCAGAACTGAAGATATAGAATCTACCCCAATAGTAAGTTGCGTGAGCAGTCGATGACCCGTCGTTTCTAAAATGAGATCCTCAATTTTTTCTGCGGTGGCGGGCATGTTGGGTGCATGCTTTAACAAGGTGACGTTTCCTGCAAGAATGGAGGGAATAACGAAACGAAACACTTGCCAAAATGGAAAATTCCATGGCATAACGCCTAAAACTGCACCTGTAGGATCCCGGCGCACTCCCTGCTCGATGCCTTCGATGGTCTCTGTTTCGGGCTGCAAGGTGTGGGGTGCTTCCTCAATATAATAATCAACTAAAAGGGCGCACTTTTGAATTTCTGCTTTACTTTCGATAATTGGCTTGCCCATTTCCCGCGTAATATGGAGTGCCAGGTCGTCGACATGCTCACGTAAATAAGAGGCTATGGGGCGTATGATATCTACTCGCTGGCTGATGGGTACTTGCTTCCATTTGTGGAAAAGCTTTTCAGTTTCAGTCAGTTTGCCGTTTAACTCAGATGAAGATAAAAAACTTCGCTTGAAGTATAGTTCACCCGTGTAGGGGTTAAGAGATTGAAATGTCATAGAATGTTACTCATTTTCTGGGCGAAAAATATGGTCCTCATAATTGAGTAGTTTAACGCCATGATTCTTTAAAGGTAACAAAGGAATACCTTCTATATGTTCATCCAATTGAGGCGGAAACTTAAAAAACAACTGAACGCCTTCATAAGAAACCTGATCCAGATAGGCATAAAAGTCAAGTCCAAATTGTGAAAGCCCCGATGCGATAAACATTCCGTGGTCGTAACCTTTCACAGCCCAACTACTGGGCAATCCGGCGTAGGCATCAAAATAGGTTTCTTCAAATTGGAGGTAGGTACTATCGGTGTGAAAAGGAATTGTATGAGAAACCAAATGGATATTTCCATTTTCAAAAAACTCATATAGTAAAGGAAAGTTTCTCCAACTGGAGAAACCGTAGATATCCATTTGCAAATCTTGGTTTTCTGACAAGTAGGAAAGTGCATCATATAAGTAGGACTCGTTCCTATCCATTGCAAGGACTACAGCTTGAGGGGCATCGACCTGCATCCAGTCTGGCAATTCAACAGCTTCCTTATCCTCTTCAAAATAGTCATCAACGATCCATGTTTGATAGGTAAAGAAAGGGTATTCTCTATCCAGATAGTCGGTGAAGATCTTTAGCCGTTCACTAAATTCAGGGGAGGAAATTAATGTAAGAATCGGGGCTGAAGAGTCTCGGGAAACGTGATCCGCAATAAAATGACAATATTCTTCTAAACCGGGCGTAAGCTGAAGAAAAAGAGGATTATCTGAATACGGGGTACTGTTAATCCAGGGGGAAATGTAGTAAATATTATGCTTAGCAGATAAAGAGGTTAACTGATCTACACTTTCCGGCCGAATTCCCCCTATAATGACATCGGGCTCAGGCGACAAAACCCAGCTCATGGAGTCGGAAATCAGTGCATCGAGATCCCCTGAGCTTTTCACATGCAATCTGAAATTAAAATCAGGATAATTTTCTCTGGCCTTTTGCATGGCGAGCCTGAATCCTGAAAGATAGTCTATGAAATGAACATTGAAAGGCAATAGTTTTTCGTTTTCCACCTCATTTTTGGCTTCCCCATCGCTCTCTTTCTCCTGTATTAAACCACCTTCATTCCTGGGTACTAAAGGCAAAATCAATTGCAAAGAGTACTTATCCTTTTTGCGGTATTGAGAGGTATCTTCATCAAGAGTGGTGGTTATGGAGTCTAAAAGTGGCGCTGGATCCTCGGATTCATCCTCGACAGTCAAGTCCTCTTCTTCAGGCGTTTCTGTTTTCTTTTCTTCTACCCGAGGATACTCGCGTGAAGGCTTTGTACGTTGTGGGCGCTCTGGAGCAGAATTAAAAATTCCGCATGCAGAAAAAAAAAGGACAACCCAAACTGGCAAAAAATATCTCATTTTGTCTTTTTACTCCCATTCGATGGTGGCCGGAGGTTTTGTGGAAATATCATACACCACCCGATTAATGCCTTTAATGGAATTAATGATTTCCGATGAAATCTCAGCAAGCAATTCATGAGGTAATCGACTCCACTCCGCCGTCATTCCGTCTATAGAATTTACCGCGCGTAGAGCCACTACAGATTCGTAGGTTCGTTCATCCCCCATAACACCCACGCTTTGAACCGGCAAAAGTATTACGCCAGCCTGCCATACTTTATCGTACCAGCCAAATTCACGCAACTTGCGAACATATATGGCATCTGCTTCTTGCAAAAGTCGAACGCGCTCCGGGGTGATTTCTCCGAGAATGCGGATAGCCAGGCCCGGTCCGGGAAAAGGGTGCCTTCCGATAATGGTATCGGGCAATTCCATTTCTTTGCCCACGCGACGCACCTCATCCTTAAATAACATGCGCAGAGGTTCTACGACTTTCAAATTCATGTGTTCGGGCAATCCGCCTACATTATGATGACTTTTGATCGTCACAGAGGGCCCATGAACCGAAACCGACTCAATGACATCCGGATAAATAGTCCCTTGCCCTAACCAGCTAACTTCAGGTAGGCTTTTTGCAACTTCATCAAAAACGTCAATAAAGGCACCCCCAATAATTTTTCTTTTCTTCTCGGGATCAGACACGTTTCGGAGCTGGTCGTAAAACTGTTCCGACTTATCCACCCCAGTGATATTCAATCCCCAATCTTTGTAGGACTCTAATACCTCCTCAAATTCATTTTTACGGAGCAGGCCATTATTCACAAAAAAACAATGCAATTGCTTCCCAATGGCCTGATGTAATAACATGGCTCCAACTGAAGAGTCTACGCCACCGCTGAGAGCCATAAGCACATGATCCGTGCCTATTTGATCCCGAAGGCGATCTACCGTCTCATCAATAAAAGCAGCGGGTGTCCAATCCGCCTTACAATCTGCAATTTTGAAAAGAAAATTAGATAAAATTTTCGATCCGTGCTCAGAATGAGTGACTTCCGGGTGAAACTGCAATCCGTACATCGGCTGCCCTTGTGTTCCATATTTAAATGCAGCAACAGGGATTCCGGCAGTTTTTGCCAAAACCTTAGCTTCCCGAGGGAGGGATGCAATAGTATCTGCATGTGACATCCAAACTGTAGAGGAGTCGGGAAGGTCTTCAAATAAGGGGTCTGATTCTGCGATGAGTTGCAAGTCGGACTTTCCATACTCTCGTTGATGCGATGACTCTACCCGTCCACCCAAATTTTGGACAATATATTGCGCTCCATAACAAATAGCAAGAACGGGATATCTTCCTTTAACAGCTGCCAAGTCAAAGGTCAATGCATCCTCAGACCGCACCGAAAAAGGGCTTCCGGAAAGAATGACGGCAGCAATACTTTCATCGTATTCCAGAGATTTATTGTAGGGAAGAATTTCACAAAAGATATTGAGTTCACGGACCCTTCTGGCAATAAGCTGAGTATATTGCGATCCAAAATCAAAAATGATTACGCGTTGGTGCATGCTTTTAATTTTAGGCTATTGCTGAAGGCCTCGACCTTGTTTCACAATTTTTCCACTATCTAAGAGATCTGCCTTCACTTTATCCAATAGACCGTTTATAAACTCCTTTGAATTATCGGTACTGTAACGCTTGGAAAGGTCTACATACTCATTGATGGTCACCTTTACCGGTATGGTAGTAAAATGAATGAATTCAATGATTGCCATTTCCAGACATAATTTGTCGATTAGTGCTAAGCGATCAATATTCCAATTCTTTAACTTCGGCTTGATGATCTCCTCCATTTCTTCTCTATGAGAGGCTGCTTTTACAAATAATTGTTCCCCAAACTCCTGCACCGTCTCTGAGTCGGGATAAAAATCTCTTAACCAACCCTCCTTCAAGGGCAGAGCTTTAAAGGTTTTTTTGATAGCGCCTAATACAAGAGATTTATCATCAATCCAGTTTGGGAAAGCGTCTTCCAGAATATCATTAAATGACTCTTTTTTCTTTAAAAACCGAAGCAGGGCATGAAATATTTCCATATGCTCCTCATCACTCCATTCGTCCTTTGTCGAATAGGCTTGATATTCTTCGTCCTGAGAAAAATCCTGATATAAACTTTTAAGTAAGTCTTTGTCATATAGTTTTTCAAAGGACTTTTGTTTGGCTCTTTTTAACAAAAATTCATCGTGAATTAAGGATTGAGAAAGCGGATTTGAAGAGAAAATACTCTTAAAAGCCCTATCATTTTCGTTGGGAAGATATTTATCCTTTCTCCATTTTTCATCCGTTGAGGCAAAATCACAAATTTGCCCAATGATGTGTAGGGAAAACAGGAAAAGATTATAACTTCGGTCAATCCCGTCCTTATATTTTTGTTGAGCATCTGCCAGACTCATATCACTATCCAGTTCATAGGCATACAATGACTGCATCACTTTAATTCGAATATTCCTTCGACTTAGCATAAGGAAACTTTTAGTAGAAAATCAAGTAATTGCATAACTGGAAAAGGATATTTATTCGTTGCCAATGTAAGTCTCTTTAATGGTCTCATAGTCCGGCATTTGATTCCAGTGCCACTTCTTAACCACGGTTCCATTGTGAAGAAGAATAAGTCCGGGATTAGAACGAACCATCGTTTTAAGTAAGATGTTGTCGGCCTCATATACCTGACCGGGCACTTCATTTGATGTCATGAAGTTTTCCATGGCTTCATAGCTCACCTTCCCGGCTAAAACATAAGCTTGATGGCCCTCATTCAAAGCCAAATCCATAACAGGAATAAAGTAATCCGTGAATTTGGACACATACGATTCATCCCAATCGGCCTCCAGACGAGAAGTAGTTCGACTTAAAATGGTATCAACCCGATCGACAATAATAGTTGAATCCAGGTCGACCAACTGAATCGTATCGGACACATATACCGTATCTTGAACCTCGATATCCGTGTAAGAGACCTTCCCTTTTAATGCATCAGCTACGACCATAAAACTATACCCCTCCTGGCTCAATAGTTCATCAGCCACATTTTCACCCTCAGAATTATAAACGACAAACTCACTAAGTTTGGTCGGTTCGATGGCAGGCTTTTCATACTGATAATCTACATCATATGTTTCTTTAGGATATTCTTTGTATACGTCCATATAATCCGTGTAGGATAGCTCTACCACTTGCCCATTTTTGCGATGAGTCAATTGAACCTTATCAATGCTGATACTATTCGAAGCCTCTTCTTCTGCTTTCTTTTTTTCGTAGATATTGACTCCCTCCTTAAAGGGCCGAAAATCAAAGTCGGGAATGTTCCAAACAAAATTACTCATTCCATAGTATAAGAGAAAGCCGCCCAACACCAGAGAGCTAACCCATCTCCCTCTTGCATTAAGTATTTGATGTTCACGCTTCCAGAAAATGAGAAAGAGAACGGCTGGGACTAACAGGAAAACATCCTTCATGAAGGATACCCGGGGTTCGATTTTAATGAAATCACCAAAGCAGCCACAGTCCGTCACCCGCATATGTCTCGGATCGTATTCCTGCCAGACTGAAAAATCAAAAAAGTTCTCTGAAGGAGGAACATAGCCCGTCAGGAAGGTAAATCCTGTAAGAAAGGTGAAAAACAGAACGAGCAAAAAGAATAGCCAGGCAACCCCCTTACGCTGATACCCTACGATAAGCATCCAGCCCAGTATCATTTCCAAAATAATAACAATCAATGCAAAGCTTGCTGAATACTCGGATAATAGAGGAAAAAGAGGAGCCAGGAATGAAAGCCAGGTAGCTTCAAACGTCAACTCAAATTGCTCAAAATAATCTTGCATTTTATAAGCCGTCCCCAAAGGGTCCACTACTTTAACCCAACCTGAAACGATAAAAAGAAGGCCTGCAAAGTTTTGTAAAAAACTCATGAGGTAGCTTTCTACCTTTTTAAGCAAAAGGCCGAAAAGAGCTGTCAGTGCTGCAGCCCCAATAGCAACGTAAAGAATAAGACTGATTAGTGTCATTGGTTATTGGTTTACTCCCCTAAGCGGATTAACGCAAAGATCGAATAATTTATGATATCTATGTAATTGGCATCCAAACCTTCGGAATTAATTGTTTTCCCCTCATTATCCTCGATCTGCCGAATGCGCAATAATTTCATTAGAATGAGGTCTGTTAAGGACGAAACCCGCATATGGCGCCATGCCTCTCCGTAATCATGATTTTTTTTCATCATTAGATCCCGGGCTTGTTTTAGATAGCCCTCATAAGCCTCTGATAGCTGCTCAGCTGCCAACTGCTTAATGTCTTTCGCGGAAAGATCCAACTTCATGAGAGACATTACGCCATAATTTACCAGGCCCACGTACTCTGGTTCTATACCTTCATCGACTTTACTTATTCCATGCTCTTCCAAACTGCGAATTCTTCGTGCTTTTATATACATTTGATCTGTAAGGGAAGATAGACGAAGTATATGCCAGGCCATCCCATAATCGCGATGCTTATTCATAAACACCTCTTTACATCGCTCTTCGATCTGACGGTATTGCTCCAATGTTTTCCTCAAGGGTTCGGATTTTTTGCAAATTTCTTAAAAATAATCTATTAATTTGCATCTCTCGGCAATCAAGGTCAAAAACTTTTTAGCGCGTGCTCTATATTTCCCTCGCCATACTATCAAATGCCCTCATTGGGTTAATCTTTAGATTTTTTAATCAGTGGAAAGTAGACACCTTCGCATCCATCGTTATCAATTATTATGTCTGCGTGGGTATAGGGTATATTCAGTATGGCAATCAGTTAGTGCAGTCTGATATATGGACCGCTCCGTGGTTGCCTTATGTGGGAGCGGTCGGCGTTATTTTTATTATTGGATTTAATGTGGTCGCTATTTGTGTACAGTTTTACGGTATGACTTTTACCACCCTCATGCAAAAAATGTCTCTGGTCGTCACAGCTATCTTTGGAATTGTATTTTATCAGGAGAGTTCCGGATGGATGAAGTGGCTCGGAATAGCTACTGCCATACCTTCCATTTATTTGCTGAATCAGAAACCAAAAGAAGGAACTCCCCTACCCGATGTAAAAAAGTTACCCAATTCCATTTTAGCTCTTCCCTTTCTGGTTCTGTTAGTCAATGCGGTTATTGACTCTACTTTTTTGTCCATGGAAGCCGAGAATCTCTACTCGGGATCAGATCTCAGATTAGTTACTTATATATTCTTCGTGGCAGCTGTTGTGGGCAGCTTTATTTTATTCATACGGTGGATTCGATCTAAGGCTGAGGTCAGCACCCGTGAAATTAAAGCGGGGGTTTTACTCGGGCTAGTGAACTATGGCTCCATTTACTTCATACTCTTGTCACTGAACACCGGCTGGGAAGGCAGTGCCTTCTATCCTATCGTAAATGTGGGCATCATAGGATGCACTGCTATTTTTGGGAAGTTATTTTTTGATGAGTCGCTAAGCCCTATGAAGTGGGCCGGATTTGCGCTGGCCATCGTATCCATTGCCTTAATATCCTAATCAAAATGAGTACTCCAACCGACAGTTATACAACCATTTCTCATGAATCTGTGGGCGAATTTAAAGATAAAGGCTCTCGGTTTATCGCCTACGTTTTTCCCATTGAATCAGAGAAGGACTTTCAAGAAAAACTAGAGGAAATTCAAGAAGATCATCACAAGGCACGTCACTTTTGCACCGCTTTCAGCTTAGGACCACAGAATATAATAGAAAGATTCAATGACGATGGCGAGCCTTCGGGATCTGCCGGCCGACCCATACTCGGACAGTTACATAGCTTTGATGTGGTCCGCGTTGGAGCCATTGTCGTCCGCTACTTTGGGGGCACCAAATTGGGCGTTTCCGGACTTATTGAAGCCTATAGAGAGAGTACAGCTGCCGCACTCCACAAAGCTAAAATCGTACCTAAAAAAGTAATGACTTATTTTCGCGTGCAATGCCCTTATGCGGTTATGCCCATATTCATGGAGGCATTAAAGTATGCTAAAGTTGATATTTTAGAAAAAAACTTTGAACAGCTCCCCTCCTTTCAGCTGGCCATACCTCAATCGCAAACCGAAAAATACTGGAATATCATTTCAACACACTTTGTGGGGCACAGCGCAAATAAAGAAGATTTGATCACAGACCACGATTTTTCAATAATATTAGAGAAAACGCATTAATTTGCCGCAGTATATGAAAAAATTAGCCGTTACCGGAAACATAGGAAGTGGAAAAACGAGTTGCTGTCGGATTCTGGAAATATGGGGCTACCCGGTGTATTACGCCGATCAAAAAGCAAAATGGCTCATGGAGAACGATACAAAACTCCAGCGTGAACTTGTCCGCGCTTTTGGTCCAAAAGCTTATTCCGGTCAAAAATTGAACCGAACCTATCTCGCCCGACGCGTTTTTACAGACGCTGAAGCTTTACGACAACTGAATAGTATCGTTCATCCCGCCGTCCACAAAGATATGATGGACTGGATGATTGAGCGTCAAAAAGAGGGCTATGGAACTGCTATTGAGGAAGCTGCCCTTACCTTTGAAGCGGGCCATCAAAGCAGTTTTGATTACACGATCACGGTAGCCGCTCCGGCCTCCATCCTAATCGACCGGGTAGTAAAGCGAGACAATAGCAATAAAAAAGATGTACAGGACCGTTTGGATCATCAGATGAGCCAAAAAGAAAAATGTCAGCAATCCGATGGAATAATTTTGAACGATGGACAACATAGCCTTATCTTTCAGCTTCAAAACATTATCACCCGCTGGGAACTTTCTCTTAGATCTTAATTCCTTAAAATCAGAACATGATAGAGCAGAATAAAACCGAACAATACTATATAGATATCGAGCACAAACACGGTGCCCACAATTACCATCCCCTTCCCGTTGTACTGAAACGAGGAAAAGGTGTCCACTTATGGGATGTGGAAGGCAAAAAATACTATGATTTCCTGTCGGCCTATTCTGCGGTGAATCAGGGCCACGGTCACCCTCATATTCTGGATGCCCTTCATAGTCAGGCTGAAGAACTCACCCTAACCTCACGAGCCTTTCACAATGACCAACTCGGCCCCTTTGAGAAGTTTGCCACCGACTATTTCGGTTATGATAAACTCCTGCCGATGAACACAGGTGCCGAAGCTGTTGAAACTGCTATTAAATTGTGCCGAAAATGGGCCTACGAGAAAAAGGGCATCCCCGAGAATAAAGCACGAATTATTTTTGTCACCAGCAATTTTCACGGACGGACCATGGGAGCCATTTCCGCCTCAACTGAAGAGAGCAGTAGAGAAGGCTTTGGCCCATACCTGCCCGGCTATGACATCGTTCCTTACGACGACATCCCCGCACTCGAAAAAGCGATCCAGGAGCCACACATCGCTGGATTTATGTTTGAACCCATACAGGGCGAGGCCGGCGTCGTAGTTCCGCACGAAGAATATTTAGCTCGCGCACATGCTCTATGCAAGAAACACAACGTTCTCTTTATAGCGGACGAGGTTCAGACAGGAATTGCCCGAACGGGGAAGCTCCTCGCCACTTGTGGCAGATGCGACTGTCAGGAATTCTGCGAAAACAAATACGAAACTCGAGCAGATATCCTCGTTCTTGGCAAAGCGATTTCCGGTGGTGTATACCCGGTTTCAGCGGTGCTTGCAGACGACCCCATTATGTTATCTATCCAGGCCGGCGAGCACGGAAGCACCTTTGGTGGAAATCCACTCGCCTGCGCCGTAGCCAAAGCCGCCCTGGAAGTGGTTCGCGACGAGCGATTGGATGACCGCGCAGAAAAACTCGGAATCATTTTCCGGGCCCGCATGCAAAAGCTGGTAGATCAAATGGAGATCGTTTCCCTCGTCAGAGGAAAAGGCCTCCTTAACGCTATTGTTATCAACGATAGCCCCGATTCAAAAACGGCATGGAATATATGCATCGAGCTCAAAAATAATGGCCTGCTAGCCAAGCCTACACACGGAAACATCATTCGCTTTGCCCCGCCTCTCATCATGACTGAAGATGAAATTCACGATTGCTGCGATATCATCGAAAAGACACTGAAAGGCTTTGATTAATGTTCTTTAGTGTATTTGGGCATCACCCCGAAGAGCCCTTCGGGCGCCTCGGGGTCGCTATGTCCGTAGCGTGGTCGCCACCGACACCTCGGTGGCGACGGCTTCGGCAAAAGCCTCGCCCTACTCCCAGCGCTGATGCAACTCAGCTTGATCTTTTTTCGTTATACTATATGAAAGTCGGACATTTTTCACGGAAACAGGAACTACAGAATGAATAAAAACACCATTTGGAAGCTTAAGCCGCAAATTGATGACCTGAATGCTTTAGGTAAAAACACGCTTGGAGATCATCTGGGACTGAGGTTTGTAGCGATCGGACCTGACCGACTGTGGGCATCTATGCCCGTAGATGAACGCACCAAACAACCGATGGGACTGCTTCACGGAGGGGCTAATGTAGCCCTGGCCGAAACGCTAGGCTCTGTTGCCTCTCAACTTTGTATTCCCCCAGCGGAAAGAAAAATGGCAGTAGGCGTAGAAATCAATGCAAATCATCTAAAATCGGCTCGGTCCGGGCGCGTTTACGGAATGGTCGAGCCCATTAGAATCGGTCAGTCCATTCATGTCTGGCGCATTTCTATCAAAAATGCACGGGGGCAACTCCTCTGTACAAGTCGTCTGACATGTATGATCATTAGCCGGTAAACCCTGAAGGCCTTTAGTAAGGAAGTATGAGGCTGCATCGTAATATTGAAAGAAAACACCTACCTTTATCTCAAACACCCTAATTCAGAAACAACACACTATGAAATTCACTTTACCCCTATTTCTCGTATCTCTGCTATTTAGCCTGAACGGCTTCGCACAGCGTGAGAATTTCAATTTAGACCTCCTCATGCAGTTGGACTATCCCGAAAACTGCAATGACATTTGGGGCTATGTTGACCAAAATGGCGATGAATACGCCATATTGGGTACCACGGAGGCAACAGCCATCATAGCTATAGACGGACCCGGCGCGCCCAGAGAAATTGCATACATTCCAGGCACAAGATCTACCTGGAGAGATATGAAGCACTTTGAAGATCACATCTACGTGACGACAGATGTTGGCGCAGATGGGCTGCTTATCATTGATATGAGCGAGATAAGCCAGGATAGTATTGACTACTTTTATTGGACCCCAGAACTCAGCCTTGAGGGACAGGTTCTGGATACGATTACAAAATGCCACAACTTATATGTAGACGCCTCTACTGGATACCTATTTTTGAGTGGATGCAATAATCTAAATAGTGGGGGAATGCTCATATTTGATTTAAATGAGGACAAAAAGGAACCCAAATTGGTAGGAAGAGGTCATAGTGTTTACTCTCATGATGTATATACAAATGAAAACCTCATGTTTGGAAATGATATTTACAATGGAGAGTTATCTATTTTTGACATTACGGATAAAACCGCGCCGCAACTCGTAGCCCTTCAACCCACTACCGGCTCCTTTACACATAATGCATGGTCATCTACAAATAATGATTTTGTATTTACGACCGATGAAATAGCTGGTGGGTTTGTCGATGCATACGACATCCGTGAATTTGACAATATTAAGCGACTAGACGCCTGGCGTCCGGCGAATGCGCTCGAGGAAGGAATCATTCCTCACAATACCCATTATCACGAAGGTTACTTGCATACGAGTTGGTATATTGTGGGACTCGTAATTTTGGATGCTACAGATCCTTCCAATCTGGTTCCTGCAGCCTGGTATGATACATACTCCGGAGATCAGCGCCGTTTCAATGGAGCTTGGGGTGCCTATCCTTTTCTACCCTCTGGCCGGATCCTCGTATCAGATATCAATAGCGGACTGTACGTTTTTGAGCCAAGTTTTGAGCCCGTATCACGGCTTGAAGGTCAAGTTACAGATATCGTGACAGGGGAACCCATACCAGACACAGAGGTCCGGATTGAAGACTTCATTACCACCACAGAGATTACTGGTGCTGATGGCACCTATAAGACAGGAACGGCTCAATTTGATAGTGTAATCATCCATTTTGAAAAATCGAATTATTTGCCATATACGGATACGCTCACTTTATTGTCAGGGGAAACATTGAGATATGACGTGGAGTTGATTCCTGATTTCCAACTATTTACCTGGAATTTACGTGTAATTGATTCAACAGAGAACTTCCCTATTCAGGACGCCCAGATTCGTTTATTTAGTGCAGAGAATCAAGAAAATTATATCTACGAAACAGAAAATAGCGGTCAACTGGAGCAGCCGCTTATACCTGAAGGAGACTTTGAGTTATACTACGGAAAATGGGGCTGGAAAGAAAGCTGGAATCCTGATTTTACGATGAATACCAATCGTACAGACAGCCTTTTCATCGCCAGAGGATACCGGGATTATTTCAATTTGGACTTAGGTTGGACGACTGAGGCTACGAGCTCTGTAGGACAATGGGAGCGAGTTGTTCCTGCCGGCACCGAGATTGACGGCCAAATTTCGAACCCCAATCAATCGAGCCCGAATGATTTTGGTCGTACTGCATTTGTGACCGGAAATGATGATCGATCCGCGGGATTTGATGATGTAGATGATGGGGACGTTACTCTTTTCTCTCCCTGGATGGATTTAAGTGATTGGACAGACGTAGATATTTCTTTGGATTATTGGTTTTTTAATGCCGGCGGTGCTACCGCTCTGAATGATTCGCTTCGAATCACATTACAAACTCCGAATGAGACAATACTGATTCGCACGGTCACAGAATCAAGTTCAGAATGGAGAAGCTTGGATTTCAATTTTGATAGTCTATTGGTTGATCGGCGAGATAGTGTTCAACTAATATTTATAGCCAGTGATTATCCGGAAGGCGGTGGCCATATTGTTGAAGCAGGAATTGATGCTTTTGAGGTTTCCGGCAAGCGGATAATATCAGGCATATCAAACCCTGTGAGTACTTTAGAAGTATACCCCAACCCGGCCACCCATAGTCTGTTTTTCAATGCACTGAAGAGTGATTTCAATCAAGTGGACCCTGTTGTCGCTATGATTTATAATTCAAGTGGACAGTTAGCTCATTATGGAAAAGTATCCGGAAACAGCTTAAATGTTAGTAAACTTCAGGTAGGTTCTTACGTCTTGGTTTTGAAACAAGACGAAAAAATTTGGAGAACCCAATTTCAAGTTATCAGATAACATCTAATCGGGCCTTAAAATCAGTCTAAACCTACTTATATGGAAATTTGGCATAACCCACGTTGCAAAAAAAGCAGAGAGACTCTCAAACGGATAGAAAATGCGGGATACACCCCTCAAATAAGAAAGTATTTGGAGCACCCACCATCGGAACGGGAGTTATCTCAGGTCGTTAAATTGCTGGGCATAAAAGCCGAAGATCTTGTCAGAAAGACGGAGAAGATCTATAAGGATGAGTTTAAAGGAATGGACTTTAGTGGCCATGAGTGGATTACGATCATGACAAAAAACCCAAAATTAATAGAACGTCCGCTTGTAATTGACGATAATAGGGCTATTATAGGAAGACCTCCGGAAAACGTAGATGCTTTGCTTCGATAATGATCAGGTACAATAAAAAAGGCTGCAATGAATATCATGGCAGCCTTTTTTTTGTAGCCCATAGGGGAATCGAACCCCTGTTTCCAGGATGAAAACCTGATGTCCTAACCACTAGACGAATGGGCCAAAAGAAACCGTGAAATAAGTAGCCCATAGGGGAATCGAACCCCTGTTTCCAGGATGAAAACCTGATGTCCTAACCACTAGACGAATGGGCCAAAAGAAGATCTTTTTGAGCCTTTGCTCAAAAGCAACGCAAATATATAATTTGAATTGAATATTAGCCAAATTTTCATCCTCATTTCTAAAATTTTCTTTTTAAGCTCATCTCTTCTGGCGGCTAGACTTTAGCTATGCGCACAATTACTTACATTTGTGTATAAGATATTCGTTTCCAAAACAGACCAACTTGATGAAAAGCATAAAAGAATTAGACTTACAGGGACAAACCGTAATTGTGCGAGTGGACTTTAATGTACCCATGCGCGATGGAACCATAACTGACGACAGTCGCATACGAGCTGCGATACCCACCTTAGAAGAATTGGCAAATAAAGCTTGTAAAGTCATTTTACTTTCACACCTGGGGCGTCCGAATAAAGATACGGACAACGATGGAAACATTAGAAAAGAAAAATACTCCCTGCGCTTGATAAGCGAAAGGTTGGCAGAGCTACTGCCCTACCCTGTTACCTTTTGCCCTGAAAATACTGGAACTCAGGCACAAGCCGCCACAGATAAACTCACACCGTCCTCCTTTCTTCTTTTGGAAAACACCCGTTTTGCAGAAGGGGAGAAAAAGAACAGTGCGGCTTTGGCTGCAGAATGGAAAGCCTTGGCCAATTTTTACATTAATGATGCCTTTGGGACTGCTCACCGGGAACATGCTTCCACTGTAGCTTTGGCTGAACAATTTAAACCCGATCGTAAAGCAGCCGGTCTCTTACTAAATAAGGAGATCATCCAGGGATACAAAGTTTTAAATGACCCCATGAGTCCTGTTGTGGCTATTATTGGCGGATCCAAAGTTTCAGACAAAATAGGTCTTTTAGAAAAAATGATAGATCTAGCCGATGATATTATCATCGGAGGCGGAATGGCGTATACTTTTATTGCTGCTCAGGGAGGACTGGTAGGAAATAGCATTCTTGAGGAAGATTATTTTGAGCTGGCCCGAAAGATCCTGAATAAAGCCAATGAAAATGACACCAAAATCCATATCCCGAAAGACTCGGTTGTAGCCGATCGGTTTCACAGAGATGCAAAAACAGAAGTGTCTACCAGTCGTGAAATACGAGATAACTGGATGGGGCTGGATATTGGACCCAAGGCAATTGAAGAATTTCAAAAGGTTATCCTTCCTGCAGGAACAATTATATGGAATGGCCCAATGGGTGTATTTGAAATGCCCCCTTTTGCCAAAGGGACAGATCAGGTGGCTCGAGCCATCGCAGATGCTACCTCTAGAGGAGCATACTCTTTAGTCGGAGGCGGAGATTCCGCCAGCGCAGTCAAAATGTTAGCGCTCAGTGACCGCATGAGCCATATCTCAACTGGCGGAGGTGCTATGCTTACCCTATTGGAAGGCAAACCCCTTCCAGCTATCGTGGCCTTAGAATCGAGCTAACTATTTGACTGAGGTTTTGCATATGCGTACAGACCAACTTGAAATACGGTTAAGCTGAGGCTAGGTAGGAACGAATATGCTCAACAATGTGCTCCTGCTGATCCATAGTTAATTCGGTATGCATGGGTAAAGACATCACTTCTAATGAGGCTTTTTCAGATTCAGGGAAATCACCTTTAGAATAACCAAACTCTTTATACGCATCTTGAATATGGAGCGGAATCGGATAATAGACTCCACACGGTAACCCCTCATTCGAAAAGTGCTCTACTAAACCATCTCTGTATTTTGCGGGAACCCGGAGCGTATATTGATGGAACACATGAGAGGTGAAGGACGCACGAAATGGGGGTGTAACACCCTCAATATCTTTCAGCAATTCATCATAGCGATCCGCTGCATGAATACGACTTTGAATGTATTGGTCCAAATACTTGAGTTTAACATTCAAAACGTGAGCCTGAATAGTATCCAATCGAGAATTCACACCTATGTGGTCATGATGATATCGCTTCGTACTACCGTGATTACATATCGATCGGATTCGGTTCGCCAATGCATCATCATCTGTTACGAGAGCTCCTCCATCTCCATAACCACCCAAATTTTTGGAAGGAAAAAAAGAAGTGGCACCAATGTGACCTAGTGTTCCAGACTTTTCCTTTTTACCATCTGGAGAGTGGTAGTCCGCACCAATAGATTGTGCATTATCCTCAATGACATAAAGACCATGCGATTCAGCAAGTCTTCGGATATGCGTCATCTCGCAGCACTGCCCAAAAAGATGAACGGGCACGATGGCCTTCGTTTTATGGGTAATAGCAGCCTCGATTTGCACCTCATCGAGATTATAGGTATGCGGATTAATATCAACGAAAACAGGCTTCAATCCCAGCAGTGCAATAACCTCTGCTGTTGCTATAAATGTAAAAGGAGTGGTAATGACCTCGTCCCCCGGCTTCAAATCCAGCGCCATCATTGCAATCTGTAAGGCGTCTGTGCCATTTCCGCATGGAATCGCATGCTCCACTCGGTGATAACTTGCCAAATTCTTACTAAATTCGTGGACGCTGGGGCCATTGATAAATTGAGCTTTAGATAGGATTTCAGAAATCCCTTCTAAAACTTCTTCTTTAATATTCTCGTACTGGGATACGAGATCTACCATTTGAATCTTCTTCATTAAATTACGGTTTTATCCTGCCCAAAGATAGCAGAAAAATTACCGCTATAAAGAACAACTGGCCTGCATTCAAAACATAGTTATCATAAATACGTAATATTGTGTGACAAGCAATTGAGAGAACGTTTTCGAACCGGAAAACACTGAAAAATACGATGTAAATATGAAGTATCGGAGATTAAATCAAGAGGAGCTAATAGAACTCGAACAAGAATTTGTCCGCTTTTTAGCGGCTCACTCCATGCCGGCTTCGGACTGGGAAAGTTTAAAAAGAGACCAACCCGAAGATGCAGAAGAGTGGATTGAGCGCTTTTCAGATTTTGTTTTCGAAAAAACCTTATCGGATGTGAACTATCTGGAACTCCGAACAGCTCACAATATTCAGATTGTAAAGGTCGACACCGTTCCTTTTATAATGAGAGGTATTCGAGTAATCGATAATCCCTATCTCAATTTTCTAGACGAAAGCTCGCCCCAAACCTGGAATAAAATTCTAAAAGAGCACGGCGGAAAATTACAAACCTTTCAAGCGACGAAGACACCCAAAGGTACCGTCAATGAAGCCAAGTTTGAATTCATGGAAAATGGATATCTGATTCTAAAAGATCCCAATCTTTTCTATTCGCTAGAGAATCTTCAAAAAAATCAATCAGATTGATTCCATCGTTGTTCTTCCAAAGCCGCTTCTCGAACCGCTTCAGCAACCTTGAAAGCGACCTCTGCGTTCAGAGTTGGCGGAATAACCATATCAGGAGTAGGATGCATCAGGCAATTCGAAATTGCTCGAGCAGCCGCAATTTTCATCTTTGCCGAAATGGTTTTCGCTCTGGCATCTAAGGCCCCGCGGAAAATACCCGGGAAGCCCAGAACATTATTCACTTGGTTGGGTAAATCAGATCGCCCTGTTCCTACTATAGCTGCTCCACCTTTTTTAGCCTCTTCAGGCATAATTTCCGGCTCCGGGTTCGCCAACCCAAATACAATGGCATCTTTTGCCATCCGCTTAATATCCTCGGCTTTTAACAGATTGCCCACCGATACGCCAATAAAGACATCAGCCCCATCTAGTGCATCCTGAAGTCCGCCACTTACCTTATCTTTATTTGTGAACTGAAGTAACTCTTGCTTTGATGAATTGAGGTCCTCTCGATCAGGGGAAACAATCCCCTTACTATCACATACTAATATACTTTTCACTGGCACACAAGTATCGAGATGCTCTCCACCCACACATTGAAGGAGCTTAGCTATAGCCACGCCGGCAGCACCAGCGCCATTGATGACTACTTTTAGATCACTAAATTCTTTTTTGACTAATTTAGCTGCATTTATCAAACCGCCCAGTACCACAATGGCGGTGCCGTGCTGGTCATCGTGAAAGACAGGAATACCGATATCTTGAAGTCGCTGCTCCACTTCAAAGCTATTTGGAGCAGAAATATCCTCTAAATTTACTCCACCAAAAACAGGCGAAATCATTTTGACCGTTTCTACAATTTTATCCGGATCCTGAGTATCTAAACAGATGGGGAAGGCATCAATTCCTGCAAACCTTCTAAAAAGCATTGCCTTTCCTTCCATAACGGGAATTGCCGCTTTGGCCCCTATGTTGCCCAAACCCAAAACAGCGGAGCCATCTGTAACGATAGCTACAGTATTGCTTTTAATAGTATAATCCCATACCTTCTCCGGATCCTCAGCAATTTCACGACAAGGTGCAGCTACGCCAGGAGAATACACAAGAGCTAAATCTTCCTTGGTTCGAACATCAAATTTAGTTCCCACTCTGATTTTCCCGCGCAAGCGCTTGTGCAGGATTAATGATTCTTTAAAGTAATCCATATTTTGTGCTATTGTTACATGCAATAGTATGAAAGATTCTTCACATCTGAGACACAAATGTTAGAAAAGCTAAAGGTCCTAAATCACATATTGGCAGGAATTCGAGCAATTCTTATCGTCATACTTCTATTGATATGTCTATTTTTCTTTCTTCTTTCTGAACCCCTGGTGAAAAATAAATTCAACTATGCCAGAAAATGGCGACGCCTTTATTGCAAGCTTTCTTTAAAGATTTTAGGATGTCGGGTTTATTATAAGAGTAGCTCCACACCACTTCCGACTCACTATTTATTGGTGAGCAACCATCACAGCTTTTCAGATCCTCTGGTTACATTGGCATTTTTGGATGGTATGCCTGTGGCCAAGGCTGAAATTCGAAAATATCCCATTATTGGGTATGCTGCATTGAAAACAGGAATCATCTACGTAAAACGCGAAGAAAAAAACAGCCGTAAAAATGCAAGAGAATCCATTACAGAAGCTCTTGAAAAGGGGCGATCTGTGTTGGTATATCCTGAAGGAACCATCTCTCCTTCTCGCCAATCATTACACTCGTTTAGAAATGGTGTTTTCCAGAGTGCGATTCAAAGTAACTCACCCGTAATCTGTCTTGCCATCCACTATCATCATAAAAATGGCTATTGGGAATCAAAGCGAAGTATTCTTAAACAATTTTTTTGTCAATTTGGAGTTTGGAGTCAAACTATAACCTTAAAAGTCTCCGATCCACAGCATTACAACAAAAGACAAAAAGCTTCAATAGAAGCTCAAAGTTGGATTCAGAAAGAACTGATTAAGCTGGAGGACGACTCCTAAGTATTTTATAAGGTGAGAGGCAGAAGGTGATTTAGGTTTACTATAAGACGGGTTGTAAAGGTTAAATAGATTTTTCATGAAAAACCTGAGTAAAAAGATTCATGAATAGCTTGTTAAATTATTGAAGGCAATAGCACTCAAATTTAATTATTTGTATACTTGTACCTACAACTTTTAGCCCTCAATTTTAGTTGTTTATACGTATTGTAAAGTAGACTATGAGATCGAAATTTTTCCTTTTAAGTGCAGCGGTGCTTATTTTATTGGTATCTTCCTGTCAGGACTCTAAGCCGGATAAATCTTCTGGAAATCGGCAAGGCCGCACTTTTCCTGTTCGGGCGGTCGTATTAGAGCCTTCTTCCTTTTTTCGAGAGTTTAATGCAACTGGAACATTTGAGCCTAATGAGCAAGTGATGGTAGCGACTGAAATCCCAGGCAGGATCGAGAACATTCACTTTACAGAAGGTGACTTCGTGAATCAAGGACAACTCTTAGTATCCATAAATGCCGATGATATTCGAGCCGAACGCCGTCGGCTGCAATCAGCACTAAAAAATGCCCGCTCAAAAGCTGAGAGAGGTAAAAGGCTGCGTAAAATTGAAGCTATAAGTGAAGAGGAATTGGAGGATTTACTATTTGAGGTAGAAAGCCTTGAAAATCAGCTATCCGAAAATGAGGTGCGATTAAATCGAACTCAAATACGAGCCCCGTTCTCAGGAGTAACCGGCTTTCGACAGCTCAGCCCGGGCGCTTTCGTGAATACCGGAGACGAAATTGTGGAACTCGTTCAATATCATCCATTAAAAGTTCAATTTGAATTGCCACAAAGATATGCGGACAAAATAAAGATAGGTGACTCTATTTCAATTGATTATGGAGAAAACACGCAATTCAAAGTACCTGTAGCCTCTATTTCCTACCGAATAAATGAAATGAATCGAGCATTTGAGGTTCGGACGGTTGTTGATAATAAGAACCAGGAAATTCTGCCGGGGAGCTTTGCAAGTATAAATGTACCTGTGTATGAAACTGATTCCGCCTTACTCATTCCCTCAGATGCCGTGATCAAAACCATAGATGAAGAAGAAGTATTTGTGGTCAAAAATGGAACAGCACAGAAGGTAAAGGTTCAAACTGGAATGCGAAATGAAAAGGCTGTTGAGATTAAAAAAGGATGTCAGGCCGGTGACACGGTGATCATCACAGGTCTGGTTTCCCTATCTAATGGAAACAAGGTGAATGCCACCTTAGTAGACTGGCAAAACTCAAGTCAATGAATTTATCCTCACTCTCCATAGATCGCCCTGTACTGGCTACCGTCATGTCTCTGGTTATATTTCTTTTTGGAATCATAGCCTTTACGTTTTTGGGCGTACGCGAATACCCTTCAGTGGATCCGCCAATTATTTCAGTTCGAACGAATTACCCTGGTGCCAATGCTAATATTATTGAAACACAGATTACTGAGATTCTGGAAGAAAGCATCAATGGAGTAGCCGGAATTAATTCTCTTTCCTCAATTTCCAGTGATGGCAGAAGCAGTATTACTGTTGAATTCAACTTGGGAGCAGATCTCGAAGCCGCGGCCAATGATGTTCGGGATCGAGTATCCAGAGCGGTGAGAGATCTCCCTCCTGAAGCAGAACCCCCGATAGTCACTAAAGCGGATGCAGATGCCACGACCATTCTGGCCATGACGGTTCAAAGTAATGAGCGGGATTTGATGGAATTAACGGAGTTTGCCGATCGCTTTTTTAAAGAACGCTTGCAAACGATAGATGGAATAAGCCAAATCACAATATGGGGATCGAAGGCCTATTCCATGCGACTAAAAATGGATCCCGAAAAAATTAAGGCATACGGATTAAGCCCTCAAGATGTCAGACTCGCCCTGCAACGCGAAAATGTAGAACTTCCTAGCGGCAAGATTGAGGGGTACCGTTCCGAATTGAGTATACGAACGTTTGGACGGCTCCAGACACCAGAAGAATTCAATAACCTCATCATCCGGGAAGATGGAAATACACTCATCCGATTTAAGGATATTGGCCTGGCATCCATTGAGCCCCTGGATCAACAAACTCTGCTGCGAGGAAATGGACTCATTCCCATGGTGGGTATTGCTGTAACTCCCCTTCCCGGAGCCAACTATATCTCTATTGCCGATGAATTCTATGAACGAGTGGAGCAGCTAAAAAAGGATATGCCGGATGATCTGGAATTGGGGTATGCTATCGACACAACACTACCTATCCGAGCCGCTATTGACGATGTCACGCTGACCATCGTCCTCGCTTTTTCTTTAGTCATTCTGATTATCTTCTTTTTCCTAAGAGACTGGCGTTCTACACTCATTCCTGCTGTAGCTATTCCGGTTTCATTAGTGGGTGCTTTTTTCATCATGTACGCATTCGACTTTTCCATAAATATTTTAACCTTATTGGGCGTGGTTTTGGCTACCGGACTTGTAGTTGATGATGCCATCGTGATGTTGGAAAATATCTATCAAAAAATAGAAGAAGGGAAAAAGTCAATGCAAGCAGCTCACGAAGGTGCACGGGAGATCTTCTTTGCCATTATTGCAACAACCGTAACCCTAGTGGCCGTTTTTCTACCGGTCATCTTTCTACAGGGATTGACGGGAAGACTTTTCCAGGAATTTGGAATTGTCGTCGCCGGTGCCGTTATCATATCTACTTTTGTATCTCTCACACTCACCCCTTCCCTTTCTGCCCGAGTTCTCAAGAAAAAAGATTTATCAAAAGGATTCTACGCCCGAACAGAGAAACACTTTAAATGGCTGACCCAATCCTATACAAATAAACTTTCCCTTTTCTTGAAAAACAAATGGATTTCTCCCCTGGCCATAGCTCTAGCTGGACTGGGTACCTATCTGTTGTTTACTTCATTGCCGAGCGAATTAGCTCCCATGGAAGACAAGAGCGGATTCCGCGTAATCGCTTCTGCCCCGGAAGGCGTGAGTTATGAACTGATGGATCGCTACGTCCTGGACCTTCTTCGGCTGGTCGATACAATTCCGGAAAAGGAAGCGCTCATTTCCGTGACTGCGCCCTCATTTGGATCGTCAACGTCGGTCAATTCCGCTTTTATGAGGGTTACCCTTAAACGACCAGATGAAAGAGAGCGGTCCCAAATGGAAATTGTAAGCGATCTCTATCCCAAATTAAAACAGCTTTCTTTTGCGAATGCTTTTATTGCGCAAAGTCAAACCATTGAGGTGACCCGTTCTCTTGGAGGATTGCCGGTGGCCTACGTATTACAGGCTCCGAATTTGGATCGTCTGAGAGAGATTCTACCTAAGTTTATGGAAGCCGCTGCTGAAAGGCCCGAATTCAATGTTCTTGACCTCAATTTAAAGTTTACCAAACCCGAAATTAATATTCGAATCAATAGAGAGCGTGCAAGATCTCTTGGAATTTCAGCTCAGGATATCGCAGAAACTATTCAGTTGTACTTCAATCAACAACGAATGGGCTATTTCATAAAGAACAATAAACAGTACGAGGTGGTTGGAGAAGCGGAGCGAGTACACAGAGATCAGCCCGATGATATTTTATCTCTCTCCCTTCGAAATGCGAATGGCGAATTGATTCCTATGTCTGATATTATCGAGCTGGAAGAGCGTTCTACGCCTCCTCAAATATTCCACTTTAATAGATATACTTCTGCAACAGTATCAGCTGATTTAAGCTCGGGCTATACTATCGGGCAGGGAATTCAGGCAATGGACGAAATTGCAGCAGAGATACTGCCAGATAATTTCAAAACAGACCTTTCCGGTGCTTCAAAAGAATTTCGCGATAGTGCCGGGGGACTTTCCTTTGCTTTTATTTTGGCTCTGGCTTTGGTATTTCTAACCCTGGCCGCTCAGTTCGAAAGTTATGTTGATCCGCTCATCATTATGTTTACCGTGCCCCTGGCTCTGGTAGGAGCATTGTTTTCGCTTTGGATCTTAGGATTCACACTAAATATATTTAGCCAAATCGGAATGATCGTACTCATAGGAATTGTGACAAAAAATGGAATTTTAATCGTAGAATTCGCCAATCAAAAACTCGCACAAGGCCAAACGAAATTAGAGGCTATAACCAATGCGAGTGCCTCTCGATTTAGACCGATTTTAATGACGAGCCTAGCCACCTCCCTGGGGACCTTGCCGATTGCGTTAGCTTTAGGCTCGGCCGCAACGAGTAGAATACCTATGGGTGTAGCCATCATTGGGGGATTGCTCTTTGCCATGATTTTAACCTTATTTATTATTCCGGGGATGTACCTGTTGATATCAAGAAAAAAACCAGCAGAAGATGTATAAATTATCATTTGCTTTTCTCTTTGCTTTCCTATTCAGCAGCACTAATGGATGGGGACAACTAAATGTGGAAGAGTTAGTACAACTTACCATCGATAACAACCATCAGCTGGCTGCAAATAATTATCAGGTGCTGGAGGCAAAAACCTTAAATACGAAAGGGGTTGCCGGATATTTCCCCCGAATCAGTTTATCCGGGAATGCCCGTACAGATATCAATAATATCCGCCTTCAGTTCTTCGATAATCGCGAAATAAGTCAAAATAATGCCGACAACTATTCGGCAGGAGGCAATCTTGATATTGAATATCCTATATATGAGGGAGGAGCTAAGAAAGCTCGTAGAAAGCAACTCAGACTCAATGCTGAAGTCAGCGAGATCAATTATCAAACGAATAAAGAAGAAATTTTGCGCCTTTTATTCAACCAAATGGCTGAATACCAACTTCACAATAGGCAAATGGAGGTATATGCATCCGATACCTTACACTGGACAGAACTTTTAGAATTGCGAAGGGATATGAAAGCACTCGGGCGCGGAGATCAAAAAGATATCGTGCAAATAGAGGCCGAATTGAATAGTTCAAAAATCCAGTTTCAGCGCGCTCATCAATCTGCGCTTTTAGCTCGAACCCAATTGGAGTCCCTTACCTTTATTGACAGTGCAGCAGTCGTAGACTTAAAAAACCTCAGAACCTTTTTAGAAAATCGAACGATCAATCCTGCTGAGATAGGGCCTTCTATTTTGAAGGGTGCAGAACTTGAACTCGCCCAGCGAACCACACTCCTTTCTCTATCTCAATCGGCTTTATATCCAACCATTTCTTTATTTGCAGGATATGGATTTAACTGGTCCAGGAATGCGGTTGGAGTCTTACTGAGTAACCAAAATTTTGGGCCTTATGGTGGAATTAACCTGAACTGGACACTATACGACGGAAACAGGCTTCAAAAAGAAAAAGAGGCGGCGAAAATGGCGGAACTGAGCCAGCAGGAGATCGTGAAAAACCAGAAACGAGAAATCACTTATGCAAAACGTGAATTCAATCAGGCCATTCAAACTGAGCGGTCTATTTTTCGCCAGGAAGAAAAGCAGAGGGAAATTCTGGAGCGCCAATATCAAATATTTGAAAATCAATATCGAGAAGGCCAATCAGATATACTGGAAGTATTGAATTATCGCAGACAATATAGACTCAGTCAACTCAATGCCAACTTGGCAAATTACCAAATAATCCAATATCTCATTGATTGGTTATATTTTGATGGTCAGCTCCGACAGATGTAGTCTTCTAAGCGCCTACTTTAAACTGCATATCCATCACATCGTCTTCGCGATAAAGCATAACCGGAACCGGACTGTTATTCAAAACCTTGAATGAATGAGATATGCTTAAGTCACTCATGATATCTGTCCAGGGTCGGGTCAATAGACAAATCATATCAATATCGTGCTCTTTAGCATATTCAAGAACGCCCCTACTAATGCTCTCATGCGTTGTAACAGTTTCGTACCCATTGAGATTGGCTGATATGGGATATTGCCTATGCCTCCACAACACTTGAGGAGGCTGTACAATTTTAAGACAGTGTAAGTTAGCCTGCAATCGAAGTGCCGTGTCCATACCTACTCGTAAAAAGGATTTTTCGACATCGGGATAAGAACTATATGCCAACAGAATATTATTGATCTCGCGAGGGGGACTACTATCAGGAATCACAATATGTGGACCACAACTTGCGAGCCCCTCTTCTTTCTGTAACCAATATCTTCGAATGGAATCTGTATTTAAAAAATGTCGTGTAGAACTAACAAGCCAGTCTCTCGACCCATTGGACCGTTCCCAACCGGGATCAGGTTCATGTATTTCCAATGTGGCATTGAGCTGTTTTTTGATGTAGTGAACGAAGTCTTTGGAATGGTGATCAATAATACCTTCGGAAGCAATACATCGCAATTTCATAGGGTTCCATTTAATTCAGATTTATAACGCAATTAAAGGTCATTTTAGTTCTTTCAAGTCTTAAAAACCAAGCCCTTATTTACTATATTTTGACAAATAATATTTGGTTTAAAAACCCACAAAACAAATAGTAGGGCTAAATATATCAATAAACTATTATTTGTATGTCAAATTATTAAAAACAAAATATATCTCTGCCCCATTTAGTCAAGCTCTATAAAAACCGAGTTGTTTCTTTAAATCCCGAATCTATTCAGGCATTAATGGCAAAAAATACTTTGTAAAAATGTGTACCGACCCATTCCAAATGTAGAACGCAAACCCTACAGGTCTGTGCGGATTTGTCACGCCACAAATGCGTGAGGGATAGAAGCG
>Ga0209936_1000302_pt1 | contig 31257 bp, 24 predicted proteins | sample SalPonR1_A_D1_MG_FD_185694 | JGI IMG/M metagenome (GOLD analysis project Ga0209936, IMG submission 185694) | Salt pond soil microbial communities from South San Francisco under conditions of wetland restoration - Salt Pond MetaG R1_A_D1_MG... ...
TGGCGGGACTGTTTTAGACGGCGGAATTACCATTTTTGCAGCAGGGAATGACAATGCAACAGGCGACTGGTACCCCGGATGTTATTCAGGGGCTTTTGCTGTTGCTGCAACAAATAATCAAGATGTAAGAAGTTACTACTCAAACTATGGAGATTGGGTTGATATTTCAGCCCCGGGTGGAGAGCAAAGTGTTTCAAACGACCCAAAAGGAATTCTTAGCACACTTTCCGGAGACAGCTATGGTTTTTACCAGGGAACATCCATGGCCTGTCCACATGTATCAGGTGTTGCTGCTTTACTTATCTCCAATGCAGCACGTAATGGTGTAACATTAACCAATACACAGGTAGCTGATCTGTTAAAAAATAATGTTGACGATCACTATTCGCTTAATTCTGGCTATATCGGACAGTTAGGTACAGGAAGATTAAATGCTGAAAAAGCTTTACTCGCATTACAAGGCATGTTTACCACTGAACCACCTGAAACACCCACAGGATTAACAACCACCAATATAACCGACGAAAGTGCTACATTAAAATGGAATGCTGCCACAGGAGCATCCTCATATGAAGTACAACTTCGTGTACAAGGTGGCTCCTGGACAACCTATGATGTTAGTGGTACCAGCTACAATGCTACCAACTTATCTGCAGTAACTTCTTACGAATGGCAGGTAAGAGCCACAAACCCTTATGGAACAAGTGCATACTCAACAATAGAATCATTCACTACTACCGAATTCGTGGTTAGTTATTGCGAATCAAAAGGAAGTAATTATAGTTATGAATGGATTGCTGGTGTAGAAATCGGCTCGTTCAACAATACATCACAGGCGGCAGGTTATACCGATTTTACCAACCTTACCATTGAAATGGCCCCCGGAACGAATTATGGGGTTTCCTTAACTCCCGGATTTGCCAGTACAACCTATGATGAATATTGGAAAATATGGGTTGACCTTAATGGAGATGGCGATTTTGATGATGCCAATGAACTAGTTTTTGATGCAGGATCGTTAAGCAAAACAATCGTAACCGGCACCATAACTATCCCTGAAGGAACAGCAGCCATCACAACCCGCATGCGTGTTTCCATGAAATATAATGCAGCCCAAACAGCTTGTGAAACATTTAGCTATGGCGAAGTTGAAGATTATACGGTGATAATTACAGAAACCGGAGAAGACACACAAGCACCCACTGCTCCTACCAATCTATCCGCATCAAACATCACGGAAACTTCTTTCACCTTAAGCTGGAACGCTTCAACGGATAACATAGGGGTTACCGGATATGATGTTTATCAAGAGGGTAGTTTAGTAAGCACTGTTACAGAAACATCGGCAAGCATTTCCGGATTAACTGCCGGTACAACCTACAGCTACTATGTAAAAGCGAAAGATGCTGCCGGAAATGTCTCTGCTGAAAGTAGTACGTTACAAGTTACTACGGATGAACCTGCAGATACCGAGGCACCTACAGCTCCTTCGAACCTTTCTTCATCAAATGTGGGAGAAACTTCGATTACTTTAAGCTGGACTGCTTCTACCGACAATGTGGGTGTTACCGGTTATGATATCTATAGAGATGGTTCGGTAATGGCTTCTACTGACAATACAAGCTATAACGTAAGCGGTTTATCGGCTGCAACAACATACTCATTCTATGTAACAGCGAAAGATGCTGCCGGTAATGTTTCTGCTGCAAGCAATACGCTTGATGTAACTACCTTAGACGGAAATACAGCTCCGGTAGCCGATGCAGGAGGACCCTATTCAGGTGATCAAGGCACTGCTATTTCATTTGACGGTACCGGTTCAAGCGATGCCGATGGTGATGCCCTTACCTACAACTGGAACTTTGGTGATGGCTACACAGGAACAGGTGCAACTCCTACACATACTTATGCAACGGCCGGTTCTTATACCGCCACATTAACTGTAAGTGACGGAACCGACTCAGACCAGGCCACTGCAAGTGTTACAGTGAATTCCACAACTGTTGACCAACCTATGATTAGTGCAATCAGCCTAAGTACACGCACAAGTGGTCCATGGAACAGAGTATCTGGAACAGTAACTATAACATCTAACGGTCAACCTTTAAGCAATGCATTTGTAGAAGGTTACTGGTCGGATGGTGTAAGCTCCTCTGTTTCCGGTTACACCGGCTCAGACGGTACGCTTTCATTGGAAGAGTTAAAATCTAAAAGTTCTTCATTTACTTTTACGATTACGAATGTTACCTTATCCGGATACTACTGGGACATTGAAAACAGCCAAATATCAGCATCTACAAGTTCACAATCGATCAGTACGAAAACGATCTCCAGTCAATTGCCGTTTAACGTATACCCCAATCCGGTTACGAATGGATCGTTGACAATTACATTACCTGAAACAGGAAGCGGAGTGGAAATCGTTATTTATGATATCAATGGTAGTGCAAGAATTACAAAACAGCTTACCAACGTAGTATCAGAAATACCTGTACAAGAACTTAGTGCGGGTGTTTATATCCTGAAAGTAGAAGGCTATAATGAACCACAACGAATTATTATTAAGTAAGGGTTCAAGGCCATACCATACGCTTTAATTGCAAAGAGACTGTCCAAAGGGTTCATAGGACGGTCTCTTTTCTTTTTATTGGAGTATGTTTCTGAATATTAAATAAATTTTCCTAAAAAATCGCTATTTACAAATGACACTGTCAAAAAAGATACATAAACAGACCTGTAGTGGCATTAGCAATCTATTCTCAAACCATAATTTTTTGAATACGGATATAGCTTAATGGGTTGCGAACAAGCTTTTCCTGAACAATATTTTGAATATTATATTACTTACAAAATGCAAATAAAGCAAACCATATTTATTTTTACCTTAAAAAGAATATTAAAAGGAACCTCCTCTTAGAATAAAAGCCCGCATTTACATATTAACTAATGATTACCTGCCTCTTATCATCAATACAAATAAATATAATTAACATTTACAGTATATAAACCGTTAAAACATTTTTTCTATAGGTTGGAAGTTGCTGTCTGTCGATAGCATATTTAAGGTACTCATAATTATTATATTTTTGGATTCGATATTCTCTAAAATTTAACTATTTATTAACCTAAACATTTTAAGTATGAAAAGGAAAATTTTTACTTTTTTAACACTTTTTCTATTTTCATTTATGGCTGTTTTTGCTCAAGAAAAGGCAGTTAATGAAAATGGTAATTACAAGAATGTTATTCGCATTAAGATTCAGGACAATCTTGTAAATCAATTTGATGCATTGCATCAGAAAAAATCTCAAACCACTAACAAGTTAGTCCCTGCAGACAAGGGATTTGTACAAACCAATGTTAAATCTCTGGATTCCAAGAATCAGGAGCTTAATGCGGTTGAATACAAAAGAGTATTCCGCTATGCAGGAAAATTTGAGCAGCAACACCGTGCGTTCGGATTGCACAAGTGGTATGAAATTTCTTTTAATTCAAAAAATACTGTAAAGCAATTGCTTGATGCCTATAAAGGACTTGAAGATGTTGAGTTTGCTGAACCTGTTTCCAAAAAGTCTTTGGTGCAGTATGATACTCACCCAAAAGCCAAAAATAATGCCAAGGCTTTAAATACTCTCCCCGATGATCCGTATTTTTCAGAACAGTGGCATTACCATAATACCGGACAATCTGGTGGAACAGCTGATGCCGATATTGATCTGCCTGAAGCCTGGGAACTTGAAACAGGTAACACCAATGTAATTGTTGCCATTGAAGACGAGGGCGTAGATTATAGTCACGAAGATCTTGCAGGCAATATGTGGGTCAATACAGGAGAAATTCCTAATAATGGTATTGATGATGACAATAATGGTTATGTAGATGATTATTACGGATACAACTTCGGAGACAACAAGGGTCCTATCAGCCCGGGTAGTCATGGAACACACGTTGGCGGAACAGTAGCAGCAGAAACGAATAATGGTACAGGATTAGCCGGTATAGCCGGTGGAACAGGAAATAATGATGGTGTTCGACTGATGTCTGTTCAGGTTTTTGGCGCCAACAGTCAGGGTGGTTTCGCAGAAGGTTTTATTTATGCTGCAGATATGGGCGCTCATATTTCCCAAAACAGCTGGGGTGGTGGTGGCGAAAGCCAATCCATCAATGATGCCATTGATTACTTTATTGCCAACGGAGGTGGATATGGTAGCCCAATGAACGGGGGTGTTGTTATTGTAGCAGCTGGAAACAGCAATGTAAGCAGCGGTGCAAGTATCTGGCCGGCAGCTTATCCAAATGCTATTGCTGTGGCTTCTACTGATCATAATGATGTAAAATCTTCATTTTCTAACTATGGTAGCTGGGTAGACATATCTGCTCCGGGTAGTGATATTGCAAGCTGTGCACCCGATAATGGTTATCAGTATATGTCGGGAACCTCCATGGCCTGTCCGCATGTATCAGGTGTAGCTGCTCTCATCGTTTCACATTTTGCCGGAAATATCACTCCCCAGGGTGTAAGAGACCTTTTAATTAATAATGCCGATCCTATTGATAATTTAAATCCAAGCTATAGCGGACAATTAGGCAGCGGACGTTTGAATGCTTATGCTTCATTGAATGGTGGCGGAACTCCTCCCCCTCCTGAAGATGAGTATTGTAGTTCGAAAGGTAACGATGCCAGTTATGAGTGGATTTCAAATGTAGAAATAGGAAATTATTCGAACAGCTCAGGTGGTGCAGGGTATACCGATTTCACCAGTGAAAATATTGAACTAAATGCAGGTGAAAGTTATTCAATTACATTAATACCGGGTTTTGGCAGCTCTTCATATGACGAATACTGGAAAATATGGATTGATTATAACAATGATTTCTCATTCACCAGTGATGAATTGGTATTTGACGCAGGTTCACTTAGCAGCACTGCGGTAAACGGAACAATCTCTATTCCTGCAGGAACTGAAGGAACAAGTACAAGAATGAGAATTAGCATGAAATATAACGGTGAACCTACTGCATGTGAAACCTTTGATTATGGTGAGGTAGAAGATTACACCGTAACGATAACCAGCGATAGCGGAGAAGACACGGAAGCTCCAACAGCCCCATCTAACTTAACCGCATCGAATATTACGGAAACAACCGTTGATTTAAGCTGGAATGCCTCAACCGACAATGTAGCCGTTACCGGTTATGATGTATATCAAAATGGTAACCTGTTAGGTTCTGTTGAAAATAACTCGGCCAATGTTACCGGTTTAACGGTATCTACAACATACGAATTTTATGTTAAAGCAAAAGATGCTGCCGGAAATATTTCTGCTGCAAGTAATACTATATCGGTTACTACAAGCGATCAAAGTGGTGGCGAGTATTGCGCCTCACAAGGAGAAAATTCATCCTATGAATGGATTGCCGAAGTTAATATTGGTACTTACAGCAACTCATCAGGTGCTGCCGGATATAGCGATTTTACCGGCGAAATAATTACGCTTAACGCTGGTTCTTCTGTTGATATTTCCTTAGTTCCCGGATTTAGCGGTTCTACCTATAATGAGTACTGGAAAATCTGGATTGATTATAACGGCGACAAAGAATTTACAAGCGACGAGTTAGCTTTTGATGCCGGTTCGTTAAGTAAAACCACGATAAACGGAACCATCAATGTACCTTCAACAGCCAGCGGAACAACACGCATGCGCGTTTCGATGAAATACAACGGAGCACAAACAGCTTGTGAGACATTCAGCTATGGCGAGGTAGAAGATTATACCGTTACATTCTCTTCTGGTGGTGGCGAAGATACCGAAGCGCCAAGTGCTCCGGCAAATCTTGCATCCTCTAACATTACCCAAACAACAGTTGATCTGAGCTGGAATGCGTCAACCGATAATGTGGGTGTTACCGGATACGATGTATATCAAAACGGAAGCCTGTTAGGTTCTGTAGAAAATAACTCGGCCAATGTTACGGGATTAAATGCCGGAACAACTTACAACTATTATGTAAAAGCAAAAGATGCTGCCGGAAATGTTTCTGCTGCCAGCAACACCATATCCGTAACAACATTATCCGATAATGTTGAGTATTGCGAGTCTAAAGGTAATAACTCTTCCTACGAATGGATTGATTTAGTTGAACTGAATGAAATGAGCAATGCTACAGGAAATGATGGAGGATATACTGATTACACAAATTTAACCGCAACCGTATCGCGTGGCGCAGAACAAACGATTTATGTAAGTTGCGGATTTAGCGGAAGCAGCTACACCGAATACTGGCATGTATGGATCGACTGGGACCACAGTGGCACATTTGATACAGACGAAAAAATGGTTTCCGGATCATCAAGTAGTGCGGATAAGTTAAGTGCTACATTTACCGTTCCTTCTGATGCTCAATTGGGAACTACCCGAATGCGGGTAACCATGAAGTATAATGCAGCAGCAACAGCCTGTGAATCATTTAGCTATGGCGAAGTAGAAGATTATACCATTAATGTAACTTCTACCGGCTCCTATTCATTTACTTCCTTTACTGAAGCTACTGAATTAGGTAACGAAATACCTACAGATATCAGTGTTTATCCTAATCCTGCAATTGATGACATTACCGTAACGGTGGCAAATGGCACAAGAGTAGGTACAATAAGTATTTACAACATGATTGGGTCGCTCATAAAGATTGAAGAAATCAATGGTAACCGAAAGGAAATTGATATTTCAGATTTACCTGCCGGTTCATACATTATTTCTGTTGAAGATGAAAAAGAACCTATCACAAAACAGTTCATTAAACAGTAATAGATAAAAATAGCTCAAAAGAAGAAAGCCACAGCTGTGGCTTTCTTCTTTTTTTATACTTATTAAATACTCAATTATTTTGTTTTAAAGGATGACTGTTTATTCTTGAATACACATCATTTTACTAAACCATTTCACGCATCTCAGCAGCTTTCACAATAAGCTGAACCACCTCATCAGCGTTGATGGTTTTACAATTAAATATCAAATCATAATCTAAATCAGAAACACGCTTGCCGGCAAAATCTTTTCTCAACAGAGCTCTCTTTTTATCCATATCAAGGGTGAGTTTTTTGGCCTCTCTATGAGATATTTTATGCCTTCGGCTTACTCCTTCAATTCGATATTCTAATGGAGCAATAAGCCTGACATGCAAAGAATTTTTAATATCATATAAAATACTTGCTCCTGCCCTGCCCACAATAATTACACGACCCTGTTCACCAAAAGAATGAATAACTTCTGTAATCGTTTTTCTGATTTTTCTTTCACTTTTGTAATATTTGCTCGATAAAGCTTCTAATATCTCATCAATAGCACTTCGCTTTTCAAATTGAAAAATATATTCAATCTTTTCTGTTTCTATACCCAGCTCTTTGGCCGATTCTTCAAGAATTTCTTTACTAATTACTTTCCATGGTTCATTATTATTGTCCCCTTCCATTTTAGTTAAAATATCCGCAAGCTCTGCTGCACAAATATTTGCAGGACAACCAAAAGATCTTGAAATGGTAATTACCGGTCCCGGTTTCCTGGGTTCCTCAACTTTTTTTTGTGTGCTTTTATGTCTTTCTTCAAGATATTTAAGTAAAATGTTGGTCATAATAAAAAATTTGTAGTTCACTATTGTTTTAATTCTTACAAGATATCAAAATTTATTGATTTTTTCAATACTAAATGGATAATTGAAATTCTGCAATTCGTATAAAAGAAAATTTTTTGAGGGCCAAAACAAACACCTATAAAACGATTAACGAACCTTATAAATAATTAATAGAGTTATTTTTTTTGAGGTTAAAGATATTTTTATATTTTTGCATCGCTTTTAGGATCGCTTTAAACAATGCGTTCATTAAATAACATCAGGTCTCGTAGCTCAGTTGGATAGAGCAACAGCCTTCTAAGCTGTGGGTCCCAGGTTCGAATCCTGGCGGGATCACGAAAGCCACTTCATACGTAAGTGGCTTTTGTTTTTTATATATAAGCTAAAACACTATATTTTTAAAGTAAAAGTATGGTTAAAATACTCCTCCCTTCAAATAAATATTCATTTGCTTTTCGGAAAAAGAATTTACCATGGTTAATCTATTATTTCTTAAATTTATAATCATACCTTTTACAAAGTTTACCCGTATTCTATCTCCTTGTTCTAATCGAATATCATCCAACGTGTCATAGGTTATGACGGGAAATCCTGCATGAATGGCCTTGTTTTCATAACTTTCACAAAAAGACTTTGCAATCACTGCCTGTATTCCCAATGAAATAAAACAATCAATTGTATGTGGGTAAAAAGTACCACAACCAAAATTCTTTCCTGTAATGATAATATCCCCAGGCAAAGCTTGCTGTGCAAAATTTTCATACCCTTCAAATTCCTTAAAAGTAAACTGACCCATTTCATTAAAATCATCCGCATCATGAAATTGTTGGGGATAAATTAACCGGGTATCAATATTATCTTTATAAATAAGCCAAACACGCCCTTCAATAATTATAGACTTATCAAATAGATGATTTATCATTTTTAAATTTAATCATTTATCTGCTTAGTAACAAATTTAGAATAAATTCAACAGGATTAGATATTGATATTTTATTAAAAATTTAAGATTTGAAGCAAATAATCATGCAATAAATTTTATTATCAATAATATGCAATTATTTTTGCATTTCTTAAAAAAAATTCCTCATGCAGCATAATCTAAATAACAATATCTTTAAGTTATATTTGATTAAAATTGCCAAATGGTTTATGCTGTTTATGCCCATTGTTGTTCTTTTTTACGAAGATAACGGGCTTGAAATGCGGCATATTTTTCTTTTACAGGCTATTTATTCAATATCTATTGTTATTTTAGAAATTCCTTCAGGCTACTTTGCCGATGCATTAGGACGAAAATATACGCTTGTTATTGGAACTATAATGGGTTTTTTAGGTTTTTTAGTCTATAGTTTTTCGTATGGTTTTACCGGGTTTTTAATTGCAGAGATTGTTTTAGGTATCGGTCAAAGTTTAATATCCGGTGCAGATTCGGCTATGCTTTACGATTCATTGCAGGGGTCAGGGAAAGAGAAGGATTATATTAAATATGAAGGTAGAATGGTTTCTATTGGAAACTTCGCCGAAGCTATTGCCGGGATATTAGGTGGTTTATTAGCAGGACTAAGCTTACGTTACCCTTATTATGCACAAACCATCGTAGCTTTTATGGGTATTCCGGCAGCAATAATGCTTATTGAACCTAAAAAACACAGAGATGTAATTAAACTTAAGTTAAATGATATTCTTAAGATTGTTAAATATGCCCTTTATGATCATAAGGAGCTAAAGTGGAATATTATTTTCTCATCGGTTATAGGCGCTTCTACATTAACCATGGCATGGTTTGTTCAGCCCTATTTTGAAATGGTTGCCCTTCCGGTAACTCTTTTTGGCATTTTTTGGACCATGTTAAATCTAACCGTGGGTGTTAGCGCAATATTTGCACACAAAATCGAAAATAAATTAAAACAAACCAAAACCATGTTATGGATTACGATATTAATACCTGCAGGATACATTGCCGTAAGCAGAATTCATGCACTATGGGGAATAGCAATCTTATTCATTTTTTACTTCGTGCGGGGAGTAGCCACTCCGGTATTGAAAGACTACATTAATCAATTATGCGATTCTAATATCCGGGCTACCGTTTTATCTGTAAGAAACTTTGTTATCCGTATTTTCTTTGCTATCATTGGTCCATTGGTTGGATGGTATACCGACACCTTTAATTTGCAAGCAGCTTTACTGTTATCAGGGATAATCTTTTTTATCCTTTCCGCTTTAACCTTAATAATCTATTTAAAAAACAGGGTTATGTTGACGAAGAAGTAGCTCCTAAAAATGCTGATGTGGTGGCTACTAAAACAGCTGTTTGAATCTCTTTTAATGTTTTTTGAACAGCATCGCTAATTTCAATATTCTTAGTCAGTTCTTTAATACGTTTATTTGCAGCTTTATAATCTTTCTTATTAGCAAAAAGCGTACGGATTAATTTACTACTATTCAATAAACTAAGTAACAACAAGCCTTCTAAATCTGCTTTTTTATTATCAAAAACAATTCCCAGGAGGTGATCCACAATATCGTCTTTATATTTACGGTCGAGCAACGGATAAGAATAAAAGTTAAAAAGGCCAAAAAAATAAGACTTTTTATGGATACTTAATACATTCTTACCAGATAATTCTTTTAATATCTGTCTTTTATACCTTGAAGCACTATTCCCGATTTTATTCACCCAATATTTAGCAGTTCGTTTTCTTTTGGCTTTATTAATAACTTTAATCGAAGCATTAATCACTTCGTTTTTTGTAAATTTATCATCGACAAGTACCAACCGCTTATTTTCTATTTCAATTTTATTCATTTCCGACAATTCAAGCAATATAGCTCCGGCAATACCATAATGCAAAGACAAACTATCAATAACAAACTTTCCTTTTTTTGCATCTAAGGCAATGAGCAAATATTTTTCAATCAAGTTTAGTTGCATCGTTTTTTTCATTTTAGATAAAAGTAAGAAATATGGCATATATATTAAAATTATTCCGTCAAAAAAATTAATTTATTGATCATCACGAGTTAAAGAAATAGGTTTCTATAAAAATATTAAAAGGATAAGCTTTACTAATTAGGGTATAATGAATGTTTTTATTGATTTAAATTCTTTATTTTTATCGTTCAGTAAAACCTTTCCATTTCTTTCCGCAAACGTTTTAGATGGATAATTACTTAAAAATAAATATATAGATGTTTATTAAACATATTTTTTTTGGATAAATACTTGAATTTTTTTAAGATTTATTGGAAATTAATATCTTATTTAGTAATTCATTTTACAATCGAAAAAAAAACAGATATTATGAAGTTATCCGTAAAAGATGCCATGCGATGTGTTGGTTGTCAGAGTTGTATGTTCGCCTGTTCAAGACGTAGCGGTAATGCCGGGTTGTCAAACACCTGTATTGGTGTTCGTTCTACCGGTGGAATATCCAGGGGGTACACTGTTATTGTTTGCCGCTCTTGCAAAAACCCTCCATGTGCAAGTGTTTGTCCTACAGGTGCATTAGTACCTCAAAAAAATGGTGGTGTACGTCTAAAATCTTCCAAATGCATTGGTTGCGGATTATGCAAAGAAGCCTGTATCATTGATGCTGTATTTTGGAATGAGGAACAAAATAAACCTGTAATTTGTGTGCAATGTGGAATTTGTGCCGATTACTGTCCATATGATGTATTAGAATTAATCAAAGATGAAAAGGAAGTTAGCCATGAATAAAAATGACACTTTATCCAATGTATTATATATTGATCTGACCAAAAAAAAATCCTGGGTCAACGATCGAAGAGAACTTTTTGAAAAGTATTTAGGAGGTACGGGTGTTGCTACTCAACTGTTAATGGAAGAATGCCCTGAAGGAATTGACCCTCTGGATCCTGAAAGTCCCATAATTTTTGCTGTAGGCCCTTTAACCGCCGTATTTCCATTAGCCTCCAAAACCTGCGCTATGTTTAAGTCGCCACACACAGGAGATCTGGGCGAAAGTCATGCCGGAGGAAGAAGTGCTGTTGCTATTCGTATGGCAGGCTATGGTGCAATAGTGATTAAAGGAGCCAGCGAAATACCTGTTTACCTTTCTATCCGCGATGGAAAAGTATTTTTTAAAAATGCTGAAACGTTATGGGGAATGAAAGATAGTTCGATCCCTGCCCGGGTTATCAGACAAAATGAAAAAGGGGAAGGATTGAGAGCCATATTCAGAATTGGTCAGGCAGGTGAAAACCTCGTTACCTACTCCAGTGTTACTACAGAAACTTACCGCCACTTTGGAAGATTAGGCCTGGGAGCCGTTTTTGGAAGTAAAAAATTAAAGGGATTAATTGTTTCCGGAAAACGGATGATTGAAGTAAACAATAAAAAAGAATACAGAAAATTATATGATGAAATTTATAAAGCTGCTACGGACTCACCCGTAATGAAAAAATATCATGACATTGGAACAGCTGTAAATATTAAAACATTAAATACGCTGAAAGCTTTGCCGGTTAAAAACCTGCAAATGAGTACCAGTGAGTCTATAGAACCTTTAACAGGTGAAGAGATGGCAAAAAATCATCTTGCCCGAAGAGTTGCCTGTGCACACTGTCCGGTTGCTTGTGTACATTTAGCCTATTTGCGCGAACCTTATGAAGACGACCCCTATTTTTTTAAAACAACACCTGTCGGTTATGATTTTGAATTAATTTATTCATTAGGTACGATGGTTGGCATTTATGATCCAACACAAATGCTTAAACTAATTGATAAGGTAGAAGAAGTAGGTGTTGATGCTATGAGTATGGGTGTTATTCTGGCCTGGATTACTGAAATGGTTGAACGAAATAAAATTTCCAAAGCCGATATTGAAGGATTGGAAATTAAATGGGGAGATGCAGATGCCTATATCCAATTAGTGGATGAAGTTACACATCCAAAAACAGACTTCCTTAAAGCATGTGCCAAGGGAGTAGATTTTGCTGCCGCCAAATATGGGGGAAAAGAATTTGCCATGCAGTTTGGCAGAAATGAAATGCCTGGTTATCATACAGGACCTGCCTGCTATTTAGGATTCTTATTGGGCGCAAGGCATAGTCATCTGGATAATGCCGGCTATTCAGTTGATCAAAAAGAATTACTCGATAATACATTGGCTCCCGAAAAAGTTGTAGATAAATTATTAGATGAAGAAGCCATACGGCAAATTCTTTCAAGTATCGCCGTATGCTTTTTTGCCCGCGGCATTTATGATCTAAAAATGGTAAGCCGGGGGCTAAAACTGGTTGGATTTGAACTGGATGATAAACAATTGCACGACATAGGAAAACAAATCCATTTAAGCAAATACCAGTTTAAAGTGCGTGAAGGATTTGAATTTGATAAGTTAAATATTCCTGAACGTATTTATCAAACAGAAGATCCTACAGGACAAATTACCAAAGAATTTATTCATAATGGTCTAAAATATGCTCAAAAGCTAATTATTCAGTAGATTATATTAACCGACTAATACCAGTTGGGATTGAGTTTATCCTGGCTGGTATTTTTTTATAGGGGATTTTGCATTTAAATAAATTAAATGATATTATCTTGCCCACTCAAGTTATCTGATATTTAGTGATGAAGAGCTTCATTATTGAATGAGTTAATAAACAAAAATTTTATTATCAACCAGAAACTTTTATTTTTGAGGTTCTGCTTTCAAACGATAAAACATAGATTACATGGAAACAAATATTTTAGAATGGATTGGATTTGCTGCATCGGTAATTATTGCATTATCCATGACGATGAGCTCGATCGTTAAATTCAGATGGATTAATTTCATTGGGGCGACTACTTTTTCAATCTATGGGTTTCTTATCGGTTCATTACCTGTTGGTTTCCTTAACGGGTTTATTGCAGTGGTAGATATTTATTATCTAATAACCATTTATGGTAAAAAAGAAGTTTTTGAAACGCTTGAGGTGCAAGATGATAATAAATATCTTTTGCGATTTTTAGCATTTCATCATAAAGATATTCAAAAATTTTTCCCGGGTTTTACCTATAACCCCGAAACGAATACGACAGGCTTTTTTATTTTACGGAATATGGCTGTAGCCGGAATATTTTTAGCACACAGAGAAGACAGCAATATTTTAAGAGTTGAACTTGACTATGTAATTCCCGAATATCGTGATTTTAAAAACGGGAAATTTATTTACTTACATTTAAGGAAAAAATTTACCCAGGAAGGATTTGATATGGTTAAAGCATCAGGGAAAAGTAAAAAATACACTCGATACTTAAAAAAGCTTGGCTTTAACAAAGACTCCAAAGGAGTATATTTTAAAATTTTAGAAAAGGCTAAATAATCAAGATTCCAATTAGAATAATTTTGCTAGTCATTACTTATTTAAAATCCTGGTAATATAAGAAATGCAACAATTCATAAGACAAAAAACTCGTTGTACTAAACATTAAGATGCCAGTCACTGAAGATTGTTAAAAATATGTTAATATTAAATTGTTTTTTTAAGTTACTGTGTTGAGGTTTTCCTTATCTTTGTCCAGAATAATTTTTTTGATCATTCAAAAATGATATTAAAAATCATTAAAAATCAACTAAAGTCAACAGAGCAAAATATAAGGGTTGAATGACCCGGTTAAAACAGGTTTCTTTTTCAGAAACCTGTTTTTTTATGTAATAACGAACAACTATGATATTTTTAATTTTTAGTATTCTTTCATCAGCCGCCATTTATGTTATCTTTAAATATATTGATCGGCTTAAAATCGCAACCTTCGATGTAATTATTATTAATTATATAACTGCTGCAATATTGGGTTATCTTTTATCTGATACACATGCAGATATTTTTCCTGTACACCAGAATCAATGGTTCCCCTACGCTGTTTTAATTGGCATACTTTTCATTTTAATGTTTGTTGTTATCGCAAAATCATCTCAAATTGTAGGTATTGCAATTACTTCGGTATCCAACAAAATGTCGATGATAATTCCTATAACATTCTCCATCATAATTGATCCGCTGGATCAGCTAACCAACCTTAAAGCAACAGGAATTATTCTGGCGATTGTAGCTGTATTTTTATCCGTTTACCGTAAGCGAAAAATTGAATTTGATCCCCGGAACATTTATCTGCCTGTTATTTTATTTCTGGGGATGGGGATTGTTGATTCCATTGTAAAATATGCACAACAATATTACGTAAATGATAATGTACTCCCTCTTTTTACGGTAATACTTTTTATCATGGCCGCCATTTCCGGTTTAATCACTAAATTATTACGAAAAACACCTTTTAAAGCACTCATTAACCCCAGCATATTAATTTGGGGCATTCTTCTGGGAATCAGCAATTATGGCTCTATATATTTTGTAATAAGAGCGTTAAACTACAAAGACACTATTGGCAATAATCTTGGCGGTTCTGTAGTTTTTGGCATCAACAATTTGGGTGTAATTGCTTTTTCTGTCCTCATCGGGCTTATATTTTTTAAAGAAAAAATACTAAAAATAAACTGGATCGGAATCATTATATCGCTTATAGCAATCTATATATTATCAATTACATAAGATGGCTGATTTTAACGATGAATACTTAACTATTCGTAAACCCTCCGAAGGATTATTTAAAGACCGTGGAAGTAAATTTCTGGCTTTTGCTTATCCTGTTTCTTCGGAAGAAGAAATAAAAGTAATCCAGGAACAACTCCGGAACAAATACCATGATGCCCGCCATCATTGCTATGCATATATGCTTGGCCCTGAAAAAGAAGTATATCGTGCCAACGACGATGGAGAACCTTCAAGTACTGCAGGAAAGCCAATTTTAGGACAAATACGTTCCTTTAACTTAACCAACATCCTGATTGTGGTCATCCGCTATTTTGGGGGAACAAAACTGGGCGTAGGAGGACTTATCAGTGCTTACAAAACAGCTGCTGAAGAAGCACTTAAAAAGGCTAAAATCATAAAAAAAACATTACATGATATTTACGAATTGAAATTTGATTACCCACAAATGAATGAAATCATGCGGATAATGAAAGAAGAAAATATCGAACAAATTGACCAGCGTTTCGAATTGGCATGCTCAATTACACTGGCTTTAAGAAAAGCAGAGGTAGATAAAGTATTAAGTAAGTTCGACCGGGTGGAAAATCTAAACATTGAATTTGTTGAAACAAGATAAATTATTAGAAAAATAAAGTTAAAAACCACTAAATAATCAGGATGAATGAAAAACAAAAATTTAGTATCAATCACCGATTTCTCAAAAGATGAGATCTTTAAAATTCTTGATTTAGCCGAAGAATTTGAGAAAAATCCTAACCAGAACCTTTTAGAAGGCAAGGTCATAGCTACTTTGTTTTTTGAACCCTCTACCCGCACCCGTCTAAGTTTCGAAAGTGCAATTAGCCGATTGGGTGGAAAATATATTGGATTTACCGATGCGTCATCATCGAGTGTTAAAAAAGGTGAATCACTAAAGGATACCATCATGACGGTTGCGAATTACAGCGATATGATCATTATGCGCCATCCGGTTGAAGGAAGCGCCCGATGGGCAAGTGAGGTTTCCAGGGTTCCTGTTGTTAATGCCGGCGACGGAGCAAATCAACACCCTACGCAAACATTACTTGATTTATATTCTATCCGGAAAACCCAGGGGACACTCGATAACCAGAATGTATTTTTTGTAGGTGACTTAAAATATGGGCGTACAGTGCACTCGTTGCTTCAAGCCATGTCGATGTTTAATACCACTTACAACTTTATCTCACCTGAGGAATTAAAAATTCCGGATGAATACAAAATGTTTTTAGATAAAAAAGGATTAAAGTATTATGAACACCGAGATTTTTCTGATATTATTTCACATGCGGATGTTATTTATATGACACGGATACAGCGTGAAAGATTCTCTGACCCAATGGAATATGAAAAAACAAAAAACTCATATGTTTTAAAGAAGAAGATGCTGGAAAATACCAAACCGAACATGAAGGTTTTGCACCCTCTGCCAAGAGTAAATGAAATAAGCACGGATGTTGATAGTGATGAAAAAGCTTATTACTTTACCCAGGCCCTTAACGGGGTTTATACCCGGCAAGCTATTATATCTTCAATTCTTGGATTAAAATAATTTAAACTAAAACATTATGACAGAAAAAAAATTACAGGTTAGCGCAATACAAAATGGAACCGTTATAGATCACATTCCGGCTGACAAATTATTTAATGTTATTAATATCCTTGGACTCGACAAAATTAATAATCAGATTACTTTTGGTACCAACCTGGAAAGCAAAAAAATGGGACTTAAAGCTATTATCAAGCTATCGGATGTATTTTTCGCCGATAACGAGATCAATAAAATTGCACTGGCAGCTCCCGAAGCAAAATTAAATATTGTAAAAGATTATCAGGTTGTTGAAAAGAAAATCGTTGAAGTACCCGATAGTATTAAGGGGATAGCCAAATGTGGGAATCCAAAATGTATTACTAACCACGAAGGAATTATTACCAGATTTCAGGTCGTAAACAAGAAAAAGGTAGCTATAAAATGCCACTATTGCGAAAAAATAACGGATTCAGAACATATGGAAATATTTTAATAAATTTTTTCTTTTTGACAAAAAAATAAGCCAGGTGATAAAAGCCTGGCTTATTGGTTTGAATAAAAATATTTTATCGAATACGGTCCATACTCCGTATCAATGCTTCATCTTTACCAATAGCCCTTATAGCCAGATATGTCAAAACAGCGGAAACAAAGGGAAATACTACAGTAATTTTGTAACTAACAATGCCGTTAAGCTGACTCGAGAAACTTTGAATATAATAATAGTTAAGCCCTAAATAACCAATCATTAAAAGAATGTTAATCAGATTAATTCGCATTTGAAATATTCGTTTCTTATAAAAGAAAATACTCGAAAAAGAAATCAACACAATAATGGAAAGTAAGATAATGGGTGGCACGGTTAACGAATAAATACCATCTTCCTGTAAAAATGCCAAACCATTAAACTGAAAAATAAAAACCTGTCCGTTTTCAGCAAGTAATTCTGCATAAGGATAAAAAAATATGGATGCCATTAAAATGGTTACTACGACTAAATAAACCGACTGAACTCTCTGAATCATAACGTATTAAAATAAAACCTTTAAAAAACAACTATTAATCATCACAAAATTAGCTGATTTTATTGATTTTCACATTAAAATGAGCTGAATTCTATGATTTTTTTTCCATCTCTATTATAAAATTATCTCATCAAAACCTTTTCTAAAGCGTTCATTTTTCTCACGTTTCTGTAAATCATCAGGAAACAACTCTATTTCACCTTTATAACCAATCGCCATGATAGCCATGGGCTCCAAATCATCATCCAAACCAAAATGTGCTTTGGCTTTGGTTATACTATAGCCTCCCATTTGATGCACATATAATCCTAAGGAGGTAGCCTGAGCCAATAAATTACCAACAGCCATGCCGGTATCATGTTGTGCAAATCGATTGGGCTTTCCGGTTACTGAAGATGATTTTTTGGCCAGACTCATAACCAAAACCGGCGCATATGTTGCCCAATATTGATTGGCATCTACCAAACAATCAAACAGTTTAGCATAATTTTCATCTTCATTTTTTACCCCTATAATAAACCGCCAGGGCTGCTCATTATAACTCGACGGAGCCCAACGAGCGGCTTCAAAAAGTGACGCTAATTTTTCTTTTTCAATTTTTTGAGATGAAAAAATCACAGGGCTATACCTGTTTTTTATGATATTGTGTATAGTATTCATGATAAATATATTTTCATTATGGATATAACAGAAATATAAAAATTCTGTTCAATATATAAAAATTTAACCACTCTTAAACAAAAAATATGTTTAATAATATCTTAATAAAAGCACAAAATATATCACTTTAGCTTGAATATCATAAAACTAATTCGTAGAATTGTAAATTAAAATCGAAAAATACAAAGTAAGTATATAACCCGTTAAATTATAAGACTATGGCCAAAATGACAAGTCAAGATTACATTAAAAGAGAAGAAAAATACGGAGCGCATAATTATCATCCGCTTCCAGTAGTATTAGAAAAAGGCGAAGGTGTCTTTGTATGGGATGTTGAAGGAAAAAAATATTACGATTTTCTTTCTGCATACTCTGCTGTAAACCAAGGACATTGCCATCCAAAAATAGTAAAGGCACTCTCCGGTCAGGCTCAACAACTAACGCTAACTTCCAGAGCTTTTCATAACAATGTTTTAGGCGAGTATGAAGAATATGTAACCAAATATTTTGGTTTCGATAAGGTTTTACCTATGAATACCGGAGCTGAAGCAGACGAAACAGCGATTAAACTTGCTCGCAAATGGGGATATAAGAAAAAAGGAATTCCTGAAAATAAAGCAAAAATTGTTTGCTGTAATGAAAATTTCCATGGAAGAACCATTACCATAATATCCATGTCAAACGATCCGGTTGCTTATAAAGATTATGGACCCTACACTCCCGGATTTGTAAGAATTCCTTATAACGATACGGAAGCATTAGAAAATGAATTAAAAGATCCTAATGTTGCTGCTTTTTTGGTTGAACCTATCCAGGGTGAAGCGGGTGTTTATGTTCCCGAAGACGGCTATTTAAAGAAAGTAGCTGAATTATGTAAAAAATACAATGTACTTTTTATTGCAGACGAAGTGCAAACAGGTATTGCACGTACCGGTAAATTATTAGCTTGCGATCACGAAAATGTTAAACCCGATATTTTAATTTTGGGAAAAGCAATCTCCGGTGGTGTTTTCCCGGTATCGGCTGTTTTAGCTAACGATGATATTATGCTTACCATTCAACCCGGAGAACATGGTTCTACTTTTGGTGGAAACCCCGTTGCCGCTAAGGTTGCTATGGCAGCACTAGATGTTATTAAAGAGGAAAAACTGGCAGAAAATGCTGAAAAATTAGGAAAAATTTTCCGCGATGAATTTAGAAGTATTAAATCTGATATGATTGAGCTTGTTCGTGGTAAAGGACTCCTTAATGCAGTAGTAATTAAAAACAAAGAAGGAAAAACAGCATGGGATGTTTGTGTAGCTATGGCCGAAGCTGGAGTTTTAGCTAAGCCTACACATGGTAATATTATCCGTTTTGCACCTCCTCTTGTAATTACCGAAGAACAATTGCGTGATGCAATGAACAAAATAAAAGAAGTATTTAAACAATTCGAATAGGATATTCGAATACCCGGCCTATTCTGCAGGCAGGTATTAAACCTTTAATAAAAAAAGCTGTCTCAGTCATAATGAGCAGCTTTTTTTTTATAAGTATATAATAACTAAACATTAAATCAATATAAAAATGAAATCAAGTATCATTCTAAAATTCGCTGTAATAGCATTTATTATTATGGGAATAACAACTTCTTGTCAACAAAAGGTTGACGAAAAAAAGACACTCGATGTCAGTCTTATTGATAAAAGTTTCGATCCGGCACAGGATTTTTATCATTACGCTAACAATGGATGGTTGGAAAAGTATCCGCTTCCGGATGACGAAAGCCGATACGGATCTTTTGACCAACTGGCGAAAGAAACAAGTAAAAAAGTACACCGTCTGGTAGAAGAATTAGCTTCAACAGATCATGAGCAAGGAACCATCGAACAAAAAATTGGTGATTTCTATACATTAGGGATGGATACCGAGAGGATAGACGAACAAGGGCTAACACCTCTACAACCTGAATTTGATCGTATTACTTCGATTAATACCAAAGAGGATGTTCAAAATCAAATCGCCCATTTTCATATGCACGGAATTGGTTCATTGTTTGGATTTTTTGGTTCACCCAACCCAAAAAACAGCGACATGACCATCGCACATATCAGTCAGGGTGGATTAGGAATGTCTGATAGAGACTACTATACCAGTAACGATGCCCGCACAAAAGAAATTCGCAATGCATACGTACAACATATCGAGAAAATGCTTACCCTTAGCGGGATTTCAGAAGATGAAGCAGAAAAAAGAGCTTCAACAATAATGAATATTGAAACACGTCTGGCTAAAGCTTCCTTTACACGATTAGAAAACAGAGACCCCAACGCAACGTATAATAAAAAATCCCAGGAAGAAGTTAAAAACCTTTATCCAAATTTCGACTGGGATAACTACATGGCTAATATGGGTTTAGAGTATGATGGAAATATTAATGTGCGTCAGCTCAAATTTTTTGAGGAAATGAATACCATGATAACAGAGGTGAGTATTAATGACTGGAAAACATACTTTCACTGGAACCTGTTAAATGCCTCTGCAAACTATATTGGTTCAGAATTTGAAGAACAACATTTTGATTTCTTTGGCAAGACCATGCAGGGAAGTGAAAAAATGCGTGAACGATGGCGCAGAGTTTTAGGCGTTACCAACAGAGCATTGGGTGATGCTATCGGACAAAAATTCTCCGAAAAATATTTCCCTCCCGAAGCAAAAGAAAGAATGATTAATCTTGTTGAAAATTTAAGAGAAGCACTGGGACAACGCATTGATAATCTGGAATGGATGAGCGATGAAACCAAAGAAAAAGCACATGAAAAGCTAGCCACAATGCGTGTAAAAATTGGATATCCCGATAAATGGGAAGATTATTCGAACTTACAAGTAGGCAATGAATCTTATGTGCTAAATGTTTTAGCTGCCAATAAGTTCAGTAGAAAAGATAATCTAAATAAAATTGGAAAACCGGTTGATAAAGATGAGTGGTTTATGAATCCACAAACCGTAAATGCCTATTATGCACCATCGATGAATGAAGTTTGCTTTCCTGCAGGAATCTTACAACCTCCATTCTTTTACTTAGACGGAGATGATGCCATCAACTATGGAGCTATTGGCGCTGTGATTGGACACGAAATGACACACGGATTCGATGATCAGGGCAGGCTTTATGATAAAGAAGGAAACCTTACCAACTGGTGGACACAAGAGGACTCTAAACTCTTTGATGACAGAGCTCAGGTTCTGGTAAACCAGTTTAATAAAATTTACGTACTTGATACATTACCTGCTGACGGTAAATTATCGTTAGGTGAAAATATCGCAGACTTAGGGGGGTTAAATATTGCTTATACAGCATTTAAAAATGCACAAGAAGAAGATCCTCAGGAAGAAATAATTGACGGATATACAGCCGACCAACGATTCTTCTTAAGCTGGGCCAGAGTATGGGCACAAAATATCCGCGATAAAGAAATTATTCGCAGAACGAAAGAAGATGTTCACTCGTTAGGAATTAACCGTGTTCACGGGCCCATTGCAAATATGCCCGAATTTCATGAAGCTTTTAATGTAGAACCCGGAGATGAACTGTATATTCCTGAAGAAGAAAGAGCATCCATATGGTAAAAAGATAATTTTTAATAACAAAAAACCGTGCTATTTAAAGTACGGTTTTTTTTTATAATCATCATCCTCTAATCTTTACAGGGTTTTATTTCTTGCATAAAATCGTTCTTCAATAATCTTATTATTATTCCACTGCTGAATCGCTACTTCAGCTATCATGCGTTTAGTGCCATCTTTTTGTTTGATATTAATCCAAAATTCAACCATCGATATTTGCCGATCTTCATCTGAAGTGATAGCAATAATCTTACCACCGTAAATTTCTTGTATATTTTTAATAAAATCTTTATCATAGGCCAGATTTTCTTCTTTTCCTTTACGGATTTTACCATCAGCCTGGATGACCAAAATATCATCATGGTAGTACTTTTCTTTGGCCTCCGGAAGCTTCCCTTCCTCCAGCATGGTATATAATTCTTTGGCTTTTTCGTAACAGGTCATGATAAAGATGTTAATATTAGACTTTTAAATATACAAAAAAACCTTCAAAAGCTGAACATATTTTTAAACAAAGAATAAAACACAGATTTATTTTTCTGTTTTATTATTCAATCATTTCATCTTTTATAATCAACATTTATCAAGGATATTTTATTAACGATGTTAAAATCATATCATTTTTTTTGACCGCTTTAGATTGTTTTGTATGTTTACATCATTAATAATTTAAATCAAATCATAACAAAGAATAGATAACATAATGAAAACATTAGAAAAATTAAATCCCAACGTAGTGTGGAGCTATTTCGAAGATATTTGCCAGGTTCCACGCCCCTCAAAAAAGGAAGAAAAAATCATTCAGTTCTTGTTAAACTTTGCCAAACAAAATGACCTGGAAGCCAAACGAGATGATATTGGTAATATATTAATCAAAAAGCCGGCAGCTCCCGGTAAAGAAAATTTAAAAACGGTTGTATTGCAAAGTCATATTGATATGGTTTGTGAAGCCAACGAAGGTACTGACCATGATTTCGATAAAGACCCTATACAACCTGTAATTGATAGCAACTGGGTAAAAGCCAAAGGAACCACCCTTGGTGCTGACGATGGTATTGGCGTGGCTGCACAAATGGCTATTTTAACTGCTACTGACATTGACCATGGCCCTATCGAATGCTTGTTTACCGTTGACGAAGAAACCGGCTTAACCGGAGCATTTGCATTAAAACCGGGATTTTTTGAAGGAAAAATTTTGATTAACCTAGACTCTGAAGACGAAGGGGAGCTGTTTATTGGTTGTGCCGGTGGTATTGACACCTTAGCAACTTTTGAATACGATACGGAAAAAGTTCCTGACCAACATGTTGGCCTTAAAATAAGTGTTACCGGATTGAACGGTGGACACTCAGGAGATGAAATAGATAAGGGGCTTGGAAATTCGGTAAAAATTATGAACCGCTTCTTATGGAATGCGTTCAATAAGTATGATGTAAAGATTGGCACATTCGAAGGAGGAAAAGCCAGAAATGCAATTCCACGCGAAGCTTTTGCACACATTTCCGTGCACCAGGATGAAAAAGAAAACCTTTTAAAGGATTTTAACGAATATGCACCGGCTGTTAAAAGTGAACTTTCAATAACTGAACCCAAACTTGAGCTTTCTATAGAAGAAGCTGTGTTACCTGAAGCAGTTATTGATGAAGATACCCAATTTGCTCTATTAAACGGATTGTATGCATGCCCCCACGGTGTTTATGCTATGAGCCGTGAGATTGAAGGATTGGTAGAAACATCAACCAACCTGGCATCCATAAAGTTTATTGAAAATAACCAGATATTTATTACCACCAGCCAACGAAGCTCAGTAGATACCGCAAAAAAGGATATTGCAAGCAAAGTTGAAAGTGTATTCCGTTTAGCAGGAGCGAAAGTTAAACACAGCGATGGATATCCTGGCTGGAAACCAGATACCAATTCTGAAATTATGAAAATTACTGAAAAATCGTATAAGGAACTTTTTAAGGAAGACCCCATAGTACGAGCTATACATGCAGGCCTTGAATGTGGTTTATTCTTAGAAAAATATCCTTATTTAGATATGATTTCTTTCGGACCAACCATTAAAGGAGCACATACACCGGAAGAAAAAATTGATATTGAAACCACAGAAAAATTCTGGGATTTATTACTGGATGTACTAAAAAATATCCCAACCGAATAAATAGTTTGTTTTTTTCATTAATATTGTTGTCCTGTCTGATTTTATCAGGCAGGACTTTTTGATTGTCACACTGAGCCTGACTGCCCTCCTTCGGCGGATAAACCGTCAGACAGGGCTGTCGAAGGGGGAACAATCAAAACAAAGTTATAATAAGATCATCCTGATACCGCATACCGAATGGACAGGCTCAACGAAGGATGGACAGCAAGATTAAATTATGCTACTAACCATTTCCATAGATTTTTTAAAAAATGCTGACATTTATTCAACGGAAATTATCTCACTCCTCATTTTCGCTGGATTTTTAGTTGGCTTTATCAATACCATAGCAGGGAGCGGGACCGTTATCACCTATTCACTTTTTATGATGCTTGGACTCCCCATCAATTTTGCTAACGGAACCATACGTCTGGGCGTAATTATGCAAACCCTGGTTTCTACGTTAAATTTTAAAAAACACAACGCACTGGACTGGAAAAAAGGGTTTAAACTTGCATTACCCGTAGTTATAGGTTCGGTAGCAGGTGCTCAGATAGCCGTTGAGATAAACGAGGCAATATTCGAAAAAATAATGGCCGGAGTACTGTTCATTATGCTGATATTTATTTTTTACCGTCCGGAACACTGGCTAAAAAACCAGATGCATAAAATACAACGTAAACCAACCATATATCAACTGCTTCTGTTCTTTGTTATTGGTGTTTATGGTGGTTTTATACATATTGGTGTGGGTATTTTTTTACTTTCGGCATTGGTTCTTAATGCAGGTTATGATTTGGTTAAAGCCAATGCCATAAAAGTAATGATCGTATTTCTTTACAGCCCGTTTGCTTTAGCGATCTTTATGATGAATGATCAGGTACATTATGGTATGGGACTCATTTCTGCTATAGGAAATATTTTTGGTGGTTATGTGGGTTCCAGGATAGCCATTCAACAAGGAAATAATTTTGTGCGATGGGTACTGATGATTATTATCATCTTATTCTCAGCATATCTGCTCAACATCAACGAACTTATAACAAATTTTGTTAAAGTCTAATTATCGTTAACGGAGTATCTTTATGCAGCTGATCAAGCTTACTTTTATTCCTTGAAAATCCCAACAAATAACCACCCCCTCCTGCACCACACAATTTTAAATAATAAGCCCCCGAATCAATACCCTGTTTCCATATAGATTTGAATTCAGGAAGAATCATTTCTTCAAAAGCCCCATATTGAAAAAGAGAGAGTTGTTTTAAAGTTAAATAAAAGGTTGAATGATCTCCCTCTAGTAATGAATGAATACAACGATTATTTAAATCCAGAAAACGGGTTTTTATATTTTTCTCATATATGGGTATCTCGCATTTATGGCGGAAAAGATGAACAAACTCCTGAGTTGTTCTTGTTTTAGATGTATCAATTAAAAATGGATAAAAAAAGGAAAGGCCTGGATTCACTGGTTGAATGTTATTTCCCTGAACCAGTAATCCCTGGTCCAGAAAACTAACTAACGGATCCAGTCCGGAGCTTTCTCCATGAAAAAAAGATTCGATTAAAGCTAATTGATCTTTTAAAATTATCCATTGATCTTTTGCGGCCCCTTTTTGTATTTTTTTGGAATACTTAGAAAAAACTGCAGCTACTAAAGCACCTGAACTTCCTATGCCATATCCTTCAGGGATTATTGAATCAAAAAACAATCCATGCTTAATATCGGTTTTAAACTGAGTAAGATTAAAAGAATAAAACAAACGGGAATCCTTATTTGCTTTCTCCAAATAGATTGATAGCTGATGAATTAATTTATTGGATTGAATTTGCTGTTGCAGGTTATTCGAATGCTTATCCATAAAATCCAGTTTACCCGAAAATTTTTCGAAAGGAATTAACAGAGCATCCGACTGATAAAGAACAGCATACTCGCCAAACAATAATATTTTTGCATTAAAACTCATGAAAGAATTTGTTTTGGGCCATTCGAAATTTCATCATCTATCCATTTTCCATTTTCGCAAAATTGTAACAGCTCATTTTCAATAAAATCAATCATTTTGGCTTTTATTTTTTCAGGATAAAGAACATGAACATTAGGCCCGGCATCCAGGGTAAAAGCAAAGTTCAGCCGCTGCTTTTGCCTGAACTCCATTAGTTTTTCAATAACAGCTAATGTATTAGGTTTTATTAGAGATAACGAAGGATTCGATGATAACATTAAAGCATGCAAGGTCAGGGCTTCGTTTTCTACAATTTCCATAAATAGCTTTACACCTCCTGACTTTAGCGCCAACAACAGTTTCTCCAGATTTACATTCGCCTGCAAATACCTTGCTTTTGCAAACGGATGATTCTCCATAAGCGTATGCCCGATGGAACTTGAAGAAGTTTTTTGTTCTGAATCAACAATTAGAACTGCATCCCGGTATGTTTTAAATAGATGATGCACCTGCTCATCAATGGGCACAGCATATTCATCGGATGATTCAGTTATCCCTTCATTTATTCCCCATAAAACAGCTTTTCCCGGAACCGATCGGGATGCACTTCCGGAACCCAGCCGCGCTAAAAAGGAAGCTTTTCTGTAAAATTTATCATGACCTGAAAGTGTGTGAAACAGCTCTTGTTCAATACTGCATAAACCATGTGCCAACGCACTGAACGAAGATGCAGAAGATGCTATTCCTGCCGAATGAGGAAAGGTATTCTTACTATAGATCGTAAAATCCAGCTTTTTAAGAAAAGGTAAATACACCGCAATCTTTTCAAAATAATTTTTTATTCTTTTCTCAAAAGGTTTATTCCGTTCATCTTCAAAAAAATATTGAATGCTGGATTCATCATCCCCCTTTTTTTGATAGATGATATTCGTAATTGTTTTCGAATTTTTCAGATTAAAACTCAACGATGGATTCTGTGGCAATTGATCCCCATATTTTCCCCAGTATTTTATCAAAGCAATATTAGAAGGACTCTCCCAGCTTATAGACTGGCTACCCTTCAAATCAAAATTTGCTAAGTTGTATGCTTTTTGTTTATATTGATTTGAGATTAACTTATCGTTCATAATACCAATCTTTTATAGGGAAAGATAATATCCAGTCCTTTTTTATTGAAATAGTTTTTCACATCATCCGGTTCGCCTTCACAGGTTGCCATCACAAAATCTCCACCCCACGCTCCCAGTGATTTCACAGCGCCTTTAAAATCAGGGAAATATTTTGATTTGACCGTCGATTCGTTGATGGTTTTTGATATAATTTCTTCATGCTCATGGATATATTTTTCAAATTCATGTAAACTATCAGACTGAAGAAATCTGGTGGTTAACTGAGAAATACGCTCAGCCTCTTTCTTTTTGTTTTTAACTTTTTCCTTATATTTTAATACACTTTGCAATGAGTCCTGCTTTTTACCCAGATACACCAAATATATTTTATTCAGAAAATCGGGCTCAAAATTTACAGGCTGAATTACCGGTTTATCCTGATATTGATACAAAATTGCACTGTCAGAGCGTGCACAGGAAATATCATAACCCGAACCGTCAAACAATGAAAAAAATAGCTCATATGGATTGATATCAGACCAATACGCCAGATTAGAAATTAAAGAAGAACTGCTTCCCAGTCCCCAGTCCGGTAAAATTTCAAGGTGTGTTTTGATTTGAATGCCCTGATCTACTGAAAGCACATTGCTTTGATTCTTGATATAACTCAATAACTTTTGCAGGTATTGTGCTATAGCTAAATCATTGGTATCAAGGATATTTAAAGAAACCAGGTCGAATGTAGCCACAAACCACAACTTATCTTTTATGTACGATTCCCAGTTAATTTCAAGACATACATCACTGTTTTCTTCTACAAGTAATCGTTGTCCCACCTTCAAGGGTACTGCCAATGCCTGCGAACCATCCATTACAAAGTATTCTCCTGTTAATAACAATTTGCCCCTGGAATAAAAAGAATAACTCATTGTGTTGTATTCTCTTTTAAAGATGACAAATATTCCTGCACGGCTTTGTATGAAACTTTCCTGTCTTTAAAATGAGCTGCCGCTTTTTTCTTTTCCATTTCATCAGCATTCATGGAGTTAAGAATATTGTTCAGGTGAAAACGCATATGTCCTTTTTGAATACCTGATGTGGTAAGAGCTTTAATGGCCGAAAAAGTATTGGCTAATCCAGTAGCTGCAGTTATCTCCATCAATTCACGAGCCGAAGGATTATCTAATATCTCCATGGAAAGTTTAGCCAGCGGATGCATGTTGGTTAATCCTCCAACAGTCCCCAAGGCCATTGGTATTTTTAGTGAGTATCTGAATTTCCCTTCGTTGATTTCGACCTGTGTTAAACTTTTATAATGCCCCTCTCTGGAAGCGAAAGAATGTCCGCAGGCTTCAATTGCCCTGAAATCATTTCCGGTAGCCAGTACAACCGCATCAATGCCGTTATAAATCCCTTTATTGTGGGTTGTAGCTCTGTAAATATCAGTATTTGCAATATCCACAGCCCTTTTAAACTTACTTGCAAACGCTTCAGGTGTTAATTCTCCGGATATTTCGGATAACTGATCAACCGGGCATTCAACAACGCACTCTACAATACTTTCCGGCGTGTGGTTCGATAAAATAGCCATAATAATTTCACCATTCTTTTCTTTGCCCTGAAAATTTGTACTCATATAATTTTTAAAAGTACCTGCCATTTGCTCCAAGACAGAATTTATAATATTGGCCCCCATAGCATCTACGGTTTCGAACGAAACTTTTAGCTGATAATAATCTTCTAATTTATCAGTAAAATCAATAAGTTCAATATTTGTAACTCCACCACCCCGCTTTTCCATGTTTGCAAGCAAAGATTCAGAGTCTTTAATCAACTGATCTTTAATATCATTCATTTGACTCAATAAAACCGCAGAGTCGCCATTCCACTGAAAATGCACCTGTCCCACTTTGGTTGTCGAAATAACATTGGACGTAAATCCGCCTTTGTCGAACCAAAACCTGGCCGCTGCCGAAGCCGCTGCCACCACCGAACTCTCTTCAATTACCATAGGCACAAAATAGTACTTTCCGTTAATCATAAAGTTAGGGGCTATGCTGTAAGGCAAAAAGTAGTTTGATAGTACATTTTCGCTAATCTCTTCCAACGTTGACTGAATCTGTTTATCTTTTACCTTAAACTCATTCAAAATATTAAAGCGCTCTGTTTCCTTATTTAGCTTCTTCGCAATTAACTCAAGCTTTTCAGGATTACTTAATTTCGAAAATCCGCCTATATATTGATTTTTTTTCATCGTTTAATCCTTTATTGTTAAATATGTATAAGCCATTTGCAATCCTTTAAGCTGGTACTGAATATACTCACGCAATTTATCATAATCTTCGCGGGCATAGCGCAGCATAGTTGATGCCTGTCCATACACAGACGGCAACCGGCTTTTTTGCATCAAATAATAACCATCCAAAAAAGAACGTACTCCGCCTGAAACGATAATCTGTTTACATTGAACTTCGCTCGAATTATTTACCATTGTATTGATATCGTCAATCATTTGGACGGCACTATTTCCCACTTTGGAAAAAGGCTCCAGCATCTCTTTTACAATAGGCATACTGCGCTTTAGCTCTACTTTAGAAAAATTTGTCCCGCCATATGCACCCAGCTCAATTGCTTCCAAAGGCAGGTTTAACAATTCTTTTAAGCTTTCCGGGCCAAAGCCCTGCCCTACTTCTTTTACGATAACTTTTAGTTTTGTCTTCTCCAAAAATTTCTTTATCGTTTCCAAAGGTGATTGAGTCAGAATATCACCCTCGGGCTGCAGCCATTCCTGTATAGGATTTACATGAATAACCAATCCATCAGCTCGTAATTTTGTAACCAGATCAACAATTTGCTGTATCTTATTCTGTCTAATTGACTGCTCAACCTGACTAATCCCTAAATTGGCATAAAAAGGGAGATCCTGACCAATAACATCTCTTAAATCGAAATGACTCAGGTATTCATCACTTTCCAGTAAAGTGCGGCACGAACCTAATCCCATGCCTAACCCATACTCGTTACAGGCTCTGGCTAAATTGGTATTGATGACTTTGGCATATTCGGTTCCACCGGTCATACTTGAAATCCACAACGGATTTTTCATGGTCTTGCCCAAAAACTGAATGGACAAATCATCCTGTTTCGGGTGTGGTTTTAATATCGGTTCGTAGTTAAACCGATCATCGTGCTCAATGGCCGATGACTGTGAATTCAATGCCAAATCAATATGATCTTTCTTTCGTTTTTCCATAACACTCAGTTTTTAAATCCCCATCTCTTTACCGATAACCATTTTTAAAATCTCGGAAGTTCCTTCTCCGATACTTAATATTCGCTGGTCGCGATAAAACCTTTCGATGTCATTATCTTTAAATAAACCATAGCCACCAAAAATCTGAACGGCTTCATCAGCAATTTCCCTGGCAATTTGCGATGTATACAATTTAGAGATAGCTGCTTGTTTGGAAAAGGGCATTTTATTATCTTTTAACCAGCAGCTGGTATAAAGATAGTTTCGTGCTAATTCGATTTTTACTTCCATATCAACCAGTTTGTGGGAAATAACCTGAAACTGATTCAGGCTTGAACCAAATTGCTTTCGCATTGCAGAATATTCTTTGGCCATATCCAGAGCACCTTGTGCCAAACCTAGTCCAATGGCTGCAACAGAAAGCCTCCCGGCATCAAGAGTTTCCAAAATAATGCGCAAACCTTGACCCTGATTGCCCAGCAGGTTTTCTTTAGGTACTTCGGTATTTTGAAATGTTAATCGTCCTGTATCCGCAGCCCGCCATACCATTTTGTTTTTAATACTTTCGGCTTGATATTTTGAATTTTCTCTTTCCACTAAAATGGCTGAATATTCTTTCCTGGCTGGATCACAGCTTGTATTCGCCAATAATGTAACACCCATAGAAATTGCTGAAGCCGAATTGGTGATAAATATTTTTTGCCCGTTTACCATCCAGTAATTGTTTTCTAATCTGGCTGTGGTCTCTATTGCTTTAGCATCGGAGCCTGC
>Ga0209936_1000304_pt1 | contig 31094 bp, 28 predicted proteins | sample SalPonR1_A_D1_MG_FD_185694 | JGI IMG/M metagenome (GOLD analysis project Ga0209936, IMG submission 185694) | Salt pond soil microbial communities from South San Francisco under conditions of wetland restoration - Salt Pond MetaG R1_A_D1_MG... ...
TGAATATATTGAGGTTTTTTATAATAAAAACCGTTTACATTCTTATTTAAATTATAAAAGTCCAGAAGAATACGAAAATGAAAGAAAATCGTCTAAACTATGTGTCTAATCTAATGGGGGAACCTCACATAGCAGTTGAAACTTTGCAGGTAAGGAATATGCTTAAAAATTCTAAATTAGCTAAGTCAATATCAAATGTGTCTTAAAGTAAGTTGTTTGATTACTAACTTATAAAGCAAAGTGGTATGGTAGAGATTTAGTTAAAATAGATATTTTCTTTGCTAGTAGTCAATTATGTAACAACTGTGGCTATAAGAATGAGAGAGTTGAGGATTTAAAGGTTAGAAAGTGGGAATGTTTTAAATGTAAATTAGTTTGGGATAGAGATATTAATGCAAGTTTGAATATTTTAAATGAAGGATTAAAAATTAAGACAAGTGCCACTTAAGATATGTACTGTCGGACTGACAGGAAATTACGCTTAGGAGACATGAGTAGTGGTTACACTCTCAGCCTAAGAATCCTCGTGGGCTTGTCCCGAGGAGGGTCAAAAGATAAGTTTCTCTGTTTAAATCCAAAACAAGAATTTTATAAATTTTTAATCACTATCATTATTACATGAACACAATATCTATCTAAGTATCAAAATGAAACTACTATAAATCTTAACATTACTTGTATTAATCTTAAATTGATTATCCTTAAAACCATTAAAAAAATGGATTTGGTCTTTATCTATTAAACCGTTATTTTTACAAAGGAAATTAAAGATTGTTGTTGAATTATAAAATTAGCTTCATTTCTGTTTTTTAAAAATTTTGAGTTGTCTCTCTTAATAATAGGGGAAAAGAGAAGTGAGGTTTTTTACACATATAAATTACTGTTAAATCAAGATATATTTTGATAAAATTTGTCTATTTATATAATACAGGAAATAAAGGTCTATAAGATTAAAAGGGGGAAAAAACAAATGAATGGTGTAATAACAATGGGTGAGGCGCTAATAGATTTTATACCCGTAGACAGTCAAAATAGATTATATAAAAAAAATCCCGGAGGGGCGCCAGCAAATGTTGTAGTGGGACTTTCCAGACTTGGTAGTGAAACTGCTTTTATAACAAAAGTGGGTGATGATGTTCTGGGCAGATATTTATATGAAGTATTTGATAAAGAAGAAATAAATTTGAATAATATGTTATTAACTAATCAGGCTAAAACGCAATTATCGATAGTGACTTTAAATAAATCGGGAGATAGGAAGTTTGACTTCTTTGTAGAAAAAAGTGCTGATAAATTATTAAAAAAGGAAGAAATTGATCAGGAAAATTTCGAAGAATACAAAATATTTCATTTTGGTTCAATCTCAATGATTGATGAAGGGGCAAGAGAAGCCACCTTATATGCCTTAGATCTTGCAGTAGAAAATGGCATGTATGTATCTTATGATCCCAATCTAAGGGAGAGATTATGGGATAATTTAGATAAAGCTAGAAAAGTAATTAAAACTGTTTTAGGTAAGGTAGATATCTTAAAAATTTCTCGAGAAGAACTGATTTTTTTAACACAAGTTGAAGAACTGGAAAATGGCGTAGAACAAATAAAAAACAAAAATGGTATAAAATTAGTATTAATTACAGACGGGGACAATGGGGCTTATTTTTATAAGGATGAGTTACACCATGTACCTACAAAAGAAATAGATGCTGTTGATACAACCGGTGCAGGTGATGCTTTTGTTTCCGCTTTTTTAAATAGAATAGATAAATGCAGTCAAAATTTAGAAGAATTGAACAAAATAAAGATTGAAAAGTTTTGTCAGTTTGCAAATTACTGTTCATCTCTCGTAATTACAAAAGAAGGTGCTATGACAAAATTACCTTATATAAAAGATGTTAAAGAATTTTTGAAAGCATGAGCATTTGTATAATTATCTGATAAAACATGGACAAACTTTAATCTTTAACAATCAGAGCCACACTTTCTATATGGGAAGTATGGGGAAACATATCGATTAGTTTAATATCTTCTATGTGATAGTTATTGTACAGTAATTTCTTTAAATCCTGTGCTTGAGTTTTAGGATTACAGGAAATATAGACAATTTCCTGAGGTGACATATCTACTATGTTTTTTATCACTTCTGAATGCAGGCCTGGTCGAGGAGGATCAACCACTATCTTTTCTATTTTTATCTCTTTATTATTTAAAATTTTTCGCACATCTCCCTGGATGAATTCACAGTTATTTATATGATTTAGTTTCGCATTTTCCCGGGCGCGTTCTACAGCTGATTGATCGATTTCTACACCAATTATCTTTTCTACATAAGGAGAAACAATTTGAGCAATAGAACCTGTACCTGAATATAGGTCATAGACTGTTTGCAGTGAGTCATTTTTAAAGTAATCAATTACAACCTTCAATAATTTCTCGGCAGCTTTTGTGTTTACCTGAAAAAAATCAAGGGGACTTATCTTAAATTTATAGTCTGATAATTTTTCAAAAAAATAATCCCGGCCGTAACAGGTAATAACACGATCAGATTTAACAGCATCTGCATAGTCATCATTAACTGTATGTATTAAACCAACTAAATTTCCTTTATAATCTAATTCTTTCATCATATCAATGTAGCTTCTTAAGTCAACATCACTTTGTGAAGTAGTAACTAAGTTAATCAATATTTCATTAGTATTATGGCCTTTTCTGATCTTTAAATTTCTTAAATAACCTTTTTTTAATTTAACGTGATATTTTTTTAACTCAGTTTTTCTAAAATAATCGACAGTTTTTTTAATTATTTTTCTAAAATCCTGATCGATTATATAGCAGCTGTCTATAGTTACTACATCATATTGTTTTCCTCTGGGATGTAAACCTAGTTGTAGTTTTCCATCTATTTCTAAATCACCAAAGCTTAGTTCCATATGATTTCTATATTCATATATCTGAGGGCTTTCAATAATTTGAGATAAAGGAAATTCCATTATGTTATTATCTAAATAATATTTTTTTACTTTTTCTTTTTTTTCTTTGATTTGTTGGGAGTATAATACATCTAATTTGCTGCATCCGCCACACAAGTCATAGTGTTTACATATATTGATATCTTTGCGGTAAGTGTAATTCATTTAAATCGCCTCCTGTATTTCTAAATGTTTTTTAATAAGATCTTAGTTATTACTATTTTAACATGCCAAGCTTAAATTAAGGAAAGATTATAATAATCATTCATAATTCTTACCTGTCAGTTCTTCACAGACTTCTTTTGTTTCTTTTGATACTTCATTTCTAAGTCCTCCATTTTTAACTCTTTTGATTTCTGTGAGTATGATTTCCTGTTTTTCTGGTGTAACTTTGTATCTATGGCTGAAGAATAATCCGAACAAAATAAGTATTAAAGGTACAAAAACAAAAATGTATTTTAAATAAGTTAATGTACTTTGATTTTGAGCTTGATTAGGAATATAATTAATTAATGTTAAAATAATACCGATAGACCAGAGGGCTATAGCCTGGGCTGTTTTTCTGATAAAGGTCATCAGACCTGAATAAATGCCCGTTCTTCTTTTTAAACTAATTATCTGATCAATATCTGAAACTGTGGGCAGTATTGCCCAGGGGATCATAACTCCGGCTGAAAGACCCGAACCAATTAAAATACAGATCATTATAATAATATATAAGGGTGTGTTTGAACTTAAAAATAATAAACTGAGCATACCCAGACCCCAGATTGATAAACCAAGGGTATATGCTTTAGACTTATTCTTTTTGTTACTTATTTTCATATAGAGAGGTAGCATTGAAACTTGGCTTAGTAAGATAGCTAACATACAAAAAGGGAAAATATTAGGTTTTTTGATATAATATGTGAGATAGTAGATAAAAAGAGCCATTAAAAAGTCCATTGCTAAATAAGCTGAAACATACATGCCCAGATGTATTTTAAATGACTTATTATAAAACACAGTTTTATATTTTTTTACCTTATTTATTAATTTAGTTTTTTTATCCACTTCATAAGGTATTTCCCAGGTACCTCTATAAACAACAACCCAAGGCAGTGCATAGATTAAAGAAAACACAATCCCCATTATTAAATAACTATAATTAGAGGAAACAATTGTAGATTGATTTAAATAGTCTACTAAAAACTTGGGTAAAACCCCAGAAATAAGGGCTGAGAACTGTGAAAAAGCCATACGAGCTGTTGAAAGTTTTGTTCTAATTTGAAAATTTTCTGATAGCTCAGCATTTAAGGCAGAATAAGGAACCATTACCATTGTAAATACTGTTGAGAAAAAGATATAGGCAAAGGTGTAATATAAAAATAAGATTAGACTGGATTGAGAATTTAAGGGTATCCAGAGTGCTGTGAAACTTATGATTATAGGGATGATACCGATTAAAAAGAAGATCCTCCTGCGGCCATATTTGGTATCTATATTATCTGAAATATGACCCATCAAAGGATCTGATACTGCATCCCAAATCTTACCTACCACTACTACAGATCCAGCTAGAGCCGGATTTAACCCTATAATATCTGTTAAAAATATCATATAAAGTGTACCTAAGAGCAAAAATGCACCGCCTCCATAAATATCACCGGCTCCGTATGAAATTATATTTTTTTTAGTTACTTTTTTCTCTGCCAAGGTATTCTCCTTTTTAATAGGAAATTTTGATTATAATAAGTACTTTTATTATAATAATTAATAGAAATTATATCAAGTCAATTACTATTAGAGGTGTATAAATACTAATATAGAATAATATATATAGCAGCCAAAGTTAATTTCTAAAGAGGTGATTACTATATCTCAACCACCACTTGCTTTTATGATTACAAAAATTTTTGCTAAGGGTTTATTTAGATCTTTATTTAAAATTGAGCTATATGGAAAGAATAATATTCCAAAAGAAAGAAATTATATTATTATTTCCAATCATTTAAATTGGATCGATCCTTTTTTAATTTTGATGGTTTTTCCCTCTTCTCCTAAGATTATATTTATTGCCGAGAATGAAGGTATTTATGACAGTAAATTAAAAAAAAGTTTCATAAATAAAATGGGTAAACCAATAGTAACAATTAATAGAGATGAAGCAAAATCAAGGATTAGAGCAGTTAGATCTATGATGAAAGTAATAAAATCAAAGAATAATCTGGCAGTATTTCCCGAAGGAAGGCTGGGTCACGCTGAAGGTCGATTGTTTCCTTTTTATGTAGGTGTATTTTCTGTAGCTAAAAAGATGAATACACCTGTTCTGCCGGTTGCTATTTCCGGTACAAAGGTACTATCTTTTAGAAATCCCCTTAAAATAAATATTGGTGAGTTAAGCTATTGTAGAAAGACAGAAACAGATGAAGACTTTGCTAAAAGAATGGCTTTAAAAATGCGGGAAATCTTACCTGAATTTCCAGGAGAGGGGCCATTTCCCCATAGAATGAACTGGATGACCAATTTATTTCAGGAAGGTTTAAGGCCGTTTGAGGGAGAATATAATCTAATAATCAAAAGAAATAATAAAAAGAAAAATTAAATATACTTTAGCTGAAATAACTTTTTTAAATAAAATAAAAAAACGGAAGCAGAATATTTTCTTGCTAAAATCTTTTTGTTTTTAAAAAAAGAAACAAGCTTTCTGATCGATAATAGTATACAACATTTATAAAAAAAATAAATTAATTTCTTTAAATCAGGATAAATTGATGATAAAATTAATTTAACAAGATTAAGATAAGGAGTGATACGATGCCGCGTCCTCCCAAGAGGAGAAGAATTAAGAACATTCCCCATATTAGATTTTTTAAACCAGCAGGCATACCCGGTCGTCAGTTGAAAGAAGTCTTATTAAGTTTAGAAGAGGTTGAGGCTTTAAGACTGAAAGATAGATTAGGATTGAATCAAACAGAGAGTGCAGAAAAAATGAATGTTTCTCGTCCTACTTTTCAGAGGATAATAACAGCTGCTCATAAAAAAGTAGCTGAAGCACTTTTAGAGGGGAAAGCTTTGAGGTTTAAAGGAGGAGATTATGAGCTGGATAAAGGCTTATATCATTGCAAACAATGTGGAGCAGAGTTTGTATTAAAAATCAATCGTAAAAGAAAGCAGAAATCAGGTCGTAGAGGTGCTAAAATTTGTCCAGAATGTGGTTCCAATTCAGTTATGAAGATAGAAGAATAACTATTAACAATTTTAAAGATAAATTTATGTTTTTAATGATATTTCACTTAGCCGTGCAACACCATTTTTGTTTATAAACAAAAATAAAGATTAAGAAAGGAGTGATTATTTTGTTAGAAGTTTTAGGTTTGATAGTTGTGATTTGGGCGATTGTTTATTATATAAACAATATGACTCCATAATCTTTTTAAAAAGAGGGAAATAGAATTAAGTTATTTCCCTTTTCTACTTGAGTTAGATTTTTAAATATTAGTTTATAATATTATTATTAATAATAGATCTGGGATTTACAAAAACACCATTTATAGTAATCGTCCAATGTAAATGGGGGCCGGTTGAAAAACCCGTAGACCCTATTTCTCCAATCTTTTGACCTTTTTCAACTTGGTCTCCTTTTTTGACTTCGACTTTTGAAAGGTGGCTGTAAGAAGAAAAAATATTCCAGCCATGATCTATGATAATAGTATTACCGGTTATTAATAAATTTGTTGCAAGTTTAATAATTCCATTATTAGTTGCAGAAATACTTTTGCCCTGCTGACAGGCAATATCTATACCTGAATGGCGGCTTTGCAGAGATCCATTTACAAATCTTGTTGCTCCGAATTCTGTGCTTATGGGTCCCTTTACAGGCCAAATAAAACTATTTATCCATAAATTACTTAAAGAACTTGTCTGCCTTGCTTTATTTATTAATTTTTGATCTTCTTTTTTTCTTTGGATAGTTGATTCTTTTTCGGGTCTAATTAAACTTTCTTTATCTTGATCTACCTCGATATAACTGTTGGCAAAGTTTCCTGATAATACGGTAATAGTTTTTTTGATCTCTTTATTTGGGCCTAATATTGTTAATATATAATCATTAGGGGTGATCCAATAAGAAACTGGGATCACAGCAATTTTCATATCTTGGGAATTATTAAAATTATATTTTGTTGTGTTAAAAAGCACTGAATTTAGAGTGGATGTGAGAGGTGTTTCAACTATCAAAAAATCACCCTGTTGAATACTTTCAGTGTTTAAAGATAAATTTTTATTTAAATTATCAGCGTAAAGAATTGGTGATATAAAAAGATATAATGAGATCAATAATATGAATATAACTGAAGTTATTTTATGTTTTTTTGTAATACACATCAGAAACACTCCTTGACTTTTCTTTTGTATCCTTATTATCTGTTTCTAGAAAAAAATAATATTATCCTTTTTTTATTTTATAAATTTTTTATTTAAATCATATTTAAATTCAAACATTAATTGGGCTGTAGGTGAATTAGATGAATAATGTTTCTGTGTTATTCTCTGTTATAAAAAAAGATATGCAGGAATTTTTTCGCAATAAAACAATTGTTATAGTAATTTTATTACCTTTATTGGCTTCACTTTTTTTTCTGGTAATTGAAGATGCTGGTTTAAATAAGGAATTCAAAATTGGACTAATTGATCAACAAAAGAGCGATTTTAAAAGTTATGTAGATCAAAATATAGTCAATTTGAATATTATAAATTTTAATGAGATTGAACAGGCTATGCAAAGCATAGGAAGCAATCTCGATGGAGTTATTGAGATCGAAGATCAAAATAATTTTAAAATATTTTTAGATGCAGCTAATACCAACTCCTACTTTTTTTTACAGAATCAATTAGAGAAAATAATTGATGATTACCTTAATATTAAACCTGAGTATAGTTTAGAAGTTATTCCTGTTAATAAAATAGAAGGTAGATTGAATTTCCTTCCTATATGGTTAACTGTTACAGTTACCATGATAGGCGTATTGATAATTTCAGGTAATCTTGCAGAAGAAAAAGAAAACAAAACTATGGATGCAGTTTATATATCTCCAGTGCATAATTTACTATTTTTAAGCGGGAAAATTTTATCTGGAGTAATTTTATCAACCATAACTGCCCTAATTATGCTTTTTATTAATGGTTTTTATAAACAGCCTTTAATTGATATTGCAATGGTTTTTTTAGTGATTTTTATCAGTTCTTTAATCTTTAATGTAATTGGTTTGATTATAGGTGCTAAATCTGAATCTCAATCTGCAGCCAGATCGATAGGCACTGTTATTTATTTTCCTCTATTGTTTCCAACTCTAATCTATAATTTATCAGATTTTACGAATTTATTAGCAAAATTTTTTCCTACTTATTATTTATTCCGAGCTGTAAATGGTTTATTGAGTTTAAATGTAGATTATAATTTAATCTGGTATAATATATTTATCTTATTATTATTTGCTTCTATCTTATTATTTATATTATTCTATGTTTTTAGGCAGGTGTATAAACAATGAATAGTAAAAAATCCAATATATTGATATTGATTTTGTTAGCGTTGTCTTTTTTTTCATTACTTTCGGCAGCCGAACAACCCATAGATACTAAAGAATTTGTCCACCAGATTTATAATAAATATATGGGTAATGATTTTTTGGCTGTCTATGAGTTCATCCATCCTGAGATCAAAGAAGTTTTAGATAAAAAGGCGTATATTGATTTTCAAAAAAAGAATACTGAAAAATATAACATAGAAATATCTGAAGTTGAGGTCGTAAAAATTGTCAATTTAGAAAAATTACCTGAGATCTTTAAAGAAATATTTAAAGATTATAACTTTGAATATATCTATGAAGTTACGATAGAATATAAATCTTCTTATACTGTTGCAAAAAATAAGCAGGAAAAGTTCGTTGAGAAAAAAACTTATATAGTTACTGATCAAAATAAAGACTACTTACTGTGGGATCCTGACATTATAAAAAAAGATTAAAGCAGGTGTTAAGCTTGAATTCACTACAATACCCAATCAGAATAGAAGAGTTAACGAAAGAATATAATAAAATTAAGGCTCTTAAAGGTATATCTTTTAAGGTTAAAAAAGGTGAAATCTTTGGTTTTTTAGGTCCCAATGGGGCTGGTAAAAGTACGGCGTTAAACATCCTAATTGGAATTTTAAAGCCTACCTCTGGTATGAGTTATCTATTTGAAGATAACTCAATGGATTTAAGTAAAAAAACGAGGCAGAGATTGGGGGTTGTTTTTGAAGAAAATAATTTATATAAAAGATTAAGCGGACGCGAAAATTTACAGTTCTTTGCCAGGTTATATAATACTAATAATAATAAGGTAGAGAATTTACTGGACTTATTTGACTTAAGTACTGCTGGAGATAGGCTGGTTAAAAACTATTCAAAAGGCATGAAACAGAGGTTATTAATCGCAAGAGCGCTCTTAAATGAACCGCAATTACTGATTTTAGACGAGCCAACTAGTGGTTTAGACCCTCAATCTGTTGAAGTAATTCATAAGTCAATAGAAGACTTTGCAGCTCAAGGGAAAACAGTATTAATAAGCACCCATTTTATGGAGGAGGCAGATCGTTTATGTGATAAGATTGCTTTTATCAATAAGGGTCAGATTGTCACTATAACACCACCAGCAGAATTAAAAAGTCGTTATGGAGCCCAAATCGTTGAGGTGGTTATTAAGGAGAAAAGCTTAAAAATTGATAACATGGATAATATAGTTCCAGAAAGATTTATTAGAGAAAAAGATGGTAAAATTGTAGTTGAAATCCCAATAAATGAACTGAAAATGGGTAAAATTATAGATAATTTAAAGAAAGATTTTGAGATCTTAAGTATTCATACTAAAGAAGCCTCTCTTCATCAAGTTTTTTTAAAGTTAACTAAGCAATAAAGGAGATTAATACAAATGGAATTTGTAAGGCCGAAAATAGTAATTAGTAAATGCTTGGGGTTTGCTGCCTGTTATTACAGTGGGCAGATTTTTAATATTAAATTTATTGATAAACTGGGGGAATTTGTTGAATTTAAACCGGTTTGTCCTGAACTTGAAATAGGTTTAGGTGTACCTCGACCGACCATAAGAATTGTAAAAGACAAAGAAGAGATCAGATTAATTCAACCTAAAACTAAGGAAGATCTTACAAAGAAAATGAATGATTTTTCGGAGAAGTTTTTAAATAAGTTTGATTATATTGACGGTTTTATTTTTAAGAGCCGTTCTCCTTCCTGTGGTTTTAAGGATATAAAAGTATACCCAAGTCTTAATGGCATGGTTATAAATAAAGAAGGAGTCGGTTTGTTTGCAAAAAAAGCAATGAATGTATATCCTAAAGCTGTAGTTGAAAGTGAAGGCAGATTAAATAATCTTAGATTAAGAGAACATTTTTTATCAAAGCTGTATACCCTAGCTGAATTTAGAACAATTGAAAATAACAAAAGCATGCAGGATCTTGTCAAATATCATACCAGACACAAATATTTATTTATGGCCTATAATCAAAATATTCTTAATGAACTGGGTAATATTACGGCTAACCATGCCAATAAAAAAGAACAAGAAGTATATTCTTTATATGAAAGGAAATTACAGGAAATATTTCTAAAACCCCCTACTTATAAATCTATTATAAATGTATTAAGCCATATTTATGGATATTTTAAAAATAAGTTAAGCAAAAATGAAAAAAAGTTTTTTATTGATATAGTTGAAAAGTACAGAGATAATAAAGTTAATTTAGCTGTTCCTATCCACCTCTTACGGGCCTGGATAATAGAATATGATGTCAGTTATCTAAAAGAGCAGAGTTTTATTAATCCTTTTCCAAAAGAACTGGTTGATCTTACCGATTCCGGGAAAAATAATGACAGGTTATAGATTTTATATTAATATAATTGTGAATATCATACATTTTACTTGAGAATTTGTTTTATATTATAATTATATAGCAAAAGGAGATTTGATATGTTAAAGACACACTGCATATTATGTGAAAGTGAGGATCTTTCTTTAATAAATCTGGAAGATAAATATTATTACTGTAATCAATGTGGACTTATTTTTATAGAGCGAGATGCCCTGCCGAATAAAAAAACAGAACTTAAAAACTACCAAAAACATGAGAATACACATGATAATGACGGATATGTAAATATGTTTGAAGATTTTTATGAGACCCTTATAAAAGAACATATAGATGGGATAAAAAATGTTTTAGAATACGGTTGTGGACCCGGACCGGTTTTAGCTGATATCCTGCAGAATAAAGGTTTGGATTGTGTCAAATATGATCCTTTTTTCTTTCCAGAACGAGGTTATATTAACAAGAAATATGATTTAATAACTTCAACAGAAGTTTTTGAACACTTTGTTAATCCCAAAAAAGAGATTAATGGTTTAATTAAGCTGATGAAAGCAGGTTCTTTTTTAGCCATAATGACATTATTTCATCCAGGTGTAGAAAAATTCAAAGATTGGTGGTATAGAAGAGATCAAACTCATGTAGTATTTTATAATTTAAAGACCTTTCAATACATTGAAAAAAAATATTTTCTTAAAATTTTAAAAACAGATGAAGAAAGGTTGGTTTTACTGCAAAAAACTAAATAATAACTGTTAATAGATACATAATTATAAAGAATATAAAAAATAGGGGTAGTTTATTATAGATATTTAGAAATTGCCCTCATTATCAGCTCTTAGATGATGTTGAAATATTAAAGAAATTATCGGTAAGTAAGAACATCTCCCTGTACAAAAGATAAATCCAGCTATGGAATAATTGGTTTATTTCATGTTCTACCACCCGCTTTGGCCTGGTTATGGAGATTAGTATCTCCAAGAGGATATTGTAATCCCAGTATTAACGATTCAGAGGGGATGAGTTCTGAGGGTGTAGGCTCTTACTGGCCATTCGCAACGGGGAGAAGAGTGGATCAGGCTAATATACTCTTAAAACAAATTATTAATTCACCTGAGGTTAAGTATATACTGTGTCCCAATCAATATATAGGATCCTGGAAGGTCGGATTCATGCCAGAATGGATAGCGAGAGAATACTTGGCCCGTCGAGGAGGTGCCTGGTTTACAGAAAAACAAATAGAACCGTCTCTTTCAACATATAGCTTAAAGGATGTTATGGTTGAAGGTCAGATGATATAAAGAGAACTATTAAAAGTAGAAACCCAACCAGAAGTTGGAGTTAAGGCTTATGATCAGGGAGCAGAGATACTAGAAGATTTTTTTAAAAGATTATTTACAGAATTATAACTATCAGGAATTACTTCCTTCACGAAGAGATATTATCGATTGTTTTCTTAAAGATGGATCTCTTCACGATTTTATATCACTAATAGATTATCCTGTGATAAAAGAGTAAAAAGCTAATAATTAGTTCATATTTTATTATTGATCTTAATTGTAAAAAAAGAAGAAATTGAACGTGAAAGACAAATATAATTGATTCTTCTAGGATGACAGTTCAATTAGTATTAGTTGGTTATTAACTACCAGTTTGTAGTTATAGTGGGTATTATAAGTAGTGTCGCTCTAACGATATATTTAATGGCTTTCATATATAAAAGATGTTTAAATATAATTCTACTTAAAAATCATGTATAATCCTGAACTATTTTATGTTTTTATGATGAAAAAGAGGTGTAATATTTGTTCTATATGAGCTTTAAGGGTTTTTATTGACAACTAAGTCTTATTATGTTATATTAATGTTGTTGAGCAAAAAAAACAAGGAAGATGCTCAATAAGAAATTTTTAGGAGGAATAAATTTTAATGACTTACACAGGAACAGTAAAATGGTTTGATGAGAAAAAAGGTTATGGTTTTATTGAGAGAGAAGATGGAGACGATGTATTTGTTCATTTTTCAGCTATCCAGGATGATGGTTTTAAGACATTGAATGAAGATCAGGAAGTAGAATTTGAAATCGTGGAAGGCGACCGCGGCCTACAGGCTGAAAATGTTGTTAAATTATAATATATTATTATAAGATATAGCAACTAATCCCGACCGGTAAAAGGTCGGGTTTTTTAATTTATATTAAATATGAAATGAGAAGCCTACTATTTTTAGTAGGCTTCTCTTAATTAAACAGTATTTTGATAAGATTAAAGAGTTTCTACAAGAGTAGTAACTCCCATTCCTCCACCAACACATAATGAAGCTAATCCTCTTTTAAGCTCTCTTTTTTTCATTTCATATAGTAAGGTTACTAATATTCTGGCTCCACTAGCACCGATAGGGTGTCCTAAAGCAATCGCTCCTCCATTTACATTAACAATTTCCGAATCAAAAGGCAGTTCTTTTAGAACTGATAATGATTGAGCAGCAAAAGCCTCATTTAGCTCAACTAACTGAATATCTTCAAACCCCCAGTTGCTTTTTGCTAAGGCTTTTTTAACAGATGGTACTGGAGCGATACCCATGATTTTTGGATCAACTGCAGCTGTTGCATATGAAACAACTCTGGCCAGGGGTTTTACGCCTAGTTTTTCAGCTTTCTCTTTACTCATTACTAAGAGAGCAGCAGCCCCATCATTAATACCGGAAGCATTACCTGCTGTTACTGTGCCACCTTTTTTAAAAGCGGGTCTAAGATTGGATAAAGTCTCAGTAGTGACGCCTTTACGAGGAAACTCATCCTGTTTGAATAATTTTGATTCACCTTTTCTTTGTGGTATTTCTACAGGTACTATCTCATCTTGGAAACGCTTATTTTCTATGGACTGTATTGCTTTTTGCTGACTTTGAGCAGCAAATTCATCCTGTTTTTGTCTGCTTATATTATATTTTTCTGCTAAATTTTCAGCTGTAATACCCATGTGGTATTCATTTACAGCACAGGTAAGTCCATCTCTAATCATGGAGTCTACAACTTTACCGTCTCCCATTTTATATCCATAACGTGCTTTTTCTAAAAGATAGGGAGCTCTACTCATGCTTTCCATGCCACCAGCTACAACAACATCTGTATCGCCCAATAATATTTCTTGAACAGCAAGATTAACTGATTTAAGTCCAGAACCACATAGTTTGTTAATAGACATAGCTGGAATTTCTACATCTAAACCTGCTTTAATTGAAGCCTGTCGGGCTGGGTTTTGTCCTTGCCCTGCTTGTAATACAATACCCATAATAACATTATCAACTACATCAGGATCTATGTCTGCTCTTTCTACAACTGTCTTAATAACTTTAGTTCCCAGGTCAACAACTGGAATATCTTTTAAACCCTTACCAAAAGAACCGATTGCAGTTCTTGCTGCACTAGCTATAACAACTTCTCGCAAAAGAATCCCTCCTAAATATTTATGTAATCTTTACTTACTATAAGTTTAATAAATAGGTGTTACCTTTAAGTTACAATTGAGTTGCAAAGTTTTTAAATGATAGTAATATCCAGCAATTAATCTAATAATACTTGTTATTGATGTTAAAACTTTTTAATAAAAAATATGTTTTATTTTCTAAAAATTATACTCGTATTATGCTTGTATAATAAATGAATTGTTTATATTATAGAGGATTTTAAATTGATTTATTGAATTTATTTTTAACAGGACTTAAAAGAGCGGAGGGGTGTAAAAGTGTTTGGAAATGTAGTTGTTAAAACCAAATTTCTCCCACAATATTATAAAAGTAAAATATTTTCTAGAGATGACTTAAAAACCATCGTAAATAAAACCGCTCAGTATCCAGTTTCTATGGTTAAAGCAGGACCTGGCTATGGGAAGAGCGCTTTTTTGACTAATGGATTTAAAAATAAGGATTATGTTTTTTGGTATAATGTGAGCACTGGTGATGGTAATGTTTTAACCTTTTTAATTAATTTAATTTACAGTTTTAATACTATGGATTCAGAGATAGGCGAAAAGACTTTAAATTTATTAAAAGAAAAGGGAGAAACTAATCAGGAATGGACACCTGTTTTAAATGCTTTAATTAATGAAATTTGGGATAAATATAGGTATAAAGAATTATATTTAATAATTGATGACTACCATTTATTAAATAACCAGGCAAAGACGAACAGACTGATTGAACATTTTATTGAAAACAGACCGCCCAATATGCATTTTATTTTATCAACCAGAAAGGTTCCGGATATTAATGCCTTAAGTGTTTGGAGGGTTAAAGATCAGATATTAGAAATTGATGAAGATGATCTGAAATTAAGTAGAGAGGAAATAGAGATTTTTTACAATAAGCATTATGATTATGATCTAAATGATCAAGATTTATCATTAATATATGATTTAACAGAAGGCTGGATTATAGGGGTTGAGATGATAAGACAGAGCATTAAAGAAGGCAATAGTTTGAATCATATTAAGGAGCAATCAATGCTTTCTTTAGAACATCTTTTTAATTATCTAGCTAGTGAAATACTATCTAAACAAAATGAAGAAATAAGAAAATTTTTAATTAAGACTTCTATTTTAAGGGTTTTAACTCCCGATGTTTGTAATTTTGTACGTGATAAAGATAATAGTGAACAGATATTAAAATATTTAGTGAAAAATGATCTATTTATTATTCAACTCGATGACCAAAAGTACAGATATCACCATTTATTCCATGATTTTTTGAAAGAACATGCCAAAGAAAAGGTAAAAAATATCGCCCTTCTTCAGAAAGATATAGCTCGCTATTTTAAAGAAAACAAACAATATGAAGAAGCGGTTTACCATAATATGGAGAGTGGAGATTACTTTTCCGCTGCACAAATTATTAAAGAAAGAGCTAATAAATTATTAACTTCAGGGCGTTTTACAACTTACACTAACTGGTTTGATAAACTTCCGGAAAGAATTATAGAAAATTTTCCCTATTTATACTTGTATAAAGGTGATATTGACCGTTTTACATGTAATTATAATCAGGCTTTGAAATGGTATAATCAAGGCAGAAAGTATTTTAAAAAACAGAGTGATAACAAAGGAATAAGTGTAGCTTACCAGAAAATGGCTATGATTTATTTAGATACTGTTCAGCCTACCGAAGCAGATAAATATTTAAAAAAGGCTTTGGAACTTAGGGAAAAAGAAAATTATTGGGAAGAATCTGTATTGCTTCGTTTGGTGGTAGAAAATTATTTAAATAGGGGTAATGTAAAAAAAGCTAAAGAAATGCATGGCAAATTAAAGAAGCTAGACCAGGAAAACACCAGCTATATTTTAGATTCCAGAGTTAAAATTAGAACAGGTAGATTAAAAGAAGCCGAGGAATTATTAGAAGAAGAATTAAAAAAAGAAGGTCTAGTTGATGACAATAAGGTGGGTAGAGCACACCGCGAAACAATTCTTTTGCTCTCTTTGATTGCTTCATTTAAGGGTGATGTAAAAAAAGCTGTAGAATATGCAAAGATAGGATTGGAAAAATCAAAAAGTTTAGAATCCTTATTTACCCAGGCAGTTGCCCATATGAGGTTAGGACATGCTTATCAAATCAATGGTGAATATGATCAAATGAAGGCAATTCAATCCTATGAAAAAAGTTTGGAAATTGTTGATAAGTTAAAAGTAAGTAGGGGGAGAGCCGAAGCTCTTTGGGGATTAACTTTAGTTAATGGTAATTTAGGTTATGAAGAGCAAATGAAAAAATATGGTCAGGAAGGTGTCAAAATATGTGAAGAAGCTGGAGATGAATGGTTGAGTTCTTTGATTAAACTTTCTTTAGGCATAGGTTATCATTTTCTAAAAAAATATAAGTCGTCTATAAAGTGGTTAACAGAAGCTGTGAAGTCATATGATTATTGTAATGATGTCTTTGGTAAAACTATCGGGCAGATATGGCTTACATTAATAGATTGTGAACTTGGCAATAAGGTTGATTTCAAAAATCGTATGGAGGAAATTGTTCCTATAATTAAGGAAAATAATATGGAGTTTGTTTTTAAGAAAGTCAATTTAGTAGGTCCACGTGATAAGACAACTCTGATACCAATTTTAACAAAGGGCTATAATTTAGATATTGAAAAAGAATTTTGTAAATTGATACTTGAAGATTTGGATATAGAACCCGGAATCAAACATCCTGGTTACAGTTTAAAAATTAAAACATTAGGTAGGTTTAGCTTGCTAAGAGGGAGAACAGAGATAAAGGATAGTGATTGGAAAAGAAAAAAAGCCAGGACCTTATTTAAAATATTTTTAACTTATCAAGATGAATTAATATCAAAAGAAAGACTGGCCGAAATGATTTCTTCTAAAAAAGACAAAAAGACTGCAATTAGGGATTTTAAAGTTGCTTTAAATGCTTTAAATAATGTTTTGGAACCTAAGAGAGAAGCCCGGGCTACTCCTTTTTTCATCAGAAAAAAAGGCGTTCTTTATGGCTTAAATCCAGATGCTTCTTACAATATAGATGTCAATGAATTTGAGTACCTGATTAAAGAAGGTATAAATCAAAAAAAACAAAATAATAGTATTACGGCTATAGATTACTTTGAGCGTGCTGATAACCTTTATGATGGAAATTATTTACCTAACTGTATGTACGAGGATTGGCCCAGAGAAGTTAGAGAAAAGTATAAGCAGCTGTTTATTCAGGGTTTAGAACTTTTAGCTGAGCTCTACTATAATATGGGTGATTATCATAAAACAATTGAAACGGCAGAAAAACTTATTTCTAAAGAATCTTCCGTAGAAGAGGCATATCAGTTAATTATGAAAGCATATAATAAATTAGGCCAACGTTCTCAAGCAATACACACTTACCAACGCTGTGTTAACAACTTAGAAAAAGAGTTGGGCGTTATTCCAACCCAAAAATCTGTTGAATTATATAAGAAAATTAAGTCAGAAAAAAAATAAAATTTTTTTAAGTTTTATTTTTGCTTAAAGACCAAACAAATTTTGAATAAATATAGATTTATTTTTATAATTATCAAAGGGGTTTTACCTTTTTTGTGTGTAAATTTTTGTTTTCTGTTAACAAAAATTAGCATAAATAGGCAAAACCTTTTTTTGTTATCAATATTATCAAATCATTGCAACTGTTTTGTAACTGTATTTTATTATAATTAAGATAGGCAGAAAATTAATGTTTGTTTAATTGAGTTAACTATTTGTAACTGCAATGCAACATCTTAGTAACTGTCTTTTATTATAATATTTATACAAACATATAAATGGGGGTGAAGGGGTGCAAGAAAATGTAGGGATACTTTCGACCGGTGTTTATATACCGAATAATTATATGGATAGTAAAGAACTTGCTGAAAAAACTAATATACCAGAAGATATAATTAGAGAAAAATTTGGAATAAAGAAAAAACCCATTCCCGGTGAAGATGATCATACCTGTGCAATGGGAATTAAGGCTGCTAATACTGCGATAAGAAAAGCAGAAATTGATCCCAATGATATCGATTTAGTTATCTGGGCAGGGGCAGAACATAAAGAATATCCAATGTGGACTGCTTCTATCAAATTACAGTATGAAATTGGTGCTAAAAAAGCGTGGGCTTTTGACATAGCTCTCAGATGTGGAACCATGATAATGGCGATGAAAGTTGCCAAAGATATGTTGTTATCTAACGATAATATGGATACAGTTTTAATCGGATCTGGTTATAGAAATGGTGATTTGATAGATTTTGATAATCCTAGAGTATCATTTATGTATAATCTGGGAGCAGGTGGAACAGCTGTTATACTTAAAAAAGGTCTTAATAAAAACAGAGTTCTGGCTGCAACTGCAGAGACTGATGGATCTCTCTCGGAAACTGTTGTAGTGCCAGCTGGAGGTACAAAAAAAGAGCTGACAGCTGAAGCTTTAAAAAATAATGAAAACCATTTAGATGTTATAGATAGTGAATATATGAAAGAGAGGCTTAATGAAGTTTCACTGGAAAATTTTGTAGGGGTTGTAAAGGATTCTGTTAAAAATAGTGGGTATAAAATGAAAGATGTAGACTATATTGCAATTCTTCATATGAAGTATTCTGCTCACAAGTTTATGTTAGATCAACTTGGTTTAACAGAAGAACAAAGTATTTATCTAAATGAATATGGCCATATAGGTCAAAATGATCAGATAATATCTTTAGAATTAGCTTTAAATAAAGGTAAAGTGAAGCCGGGAGATCTCGTTGTTTTTGTTAGCGCTGGTATTGGTTATGCCTGGAATGCGCTTACCATTAAATGGGGATAGTAAATTTGAAGAATTTTAAAATGGAGGTTTTATTATGAGATTAAAGGATAAGGTTGCAATCATTACAGGTGCCGGAAGTGGTCTGGGAAAAGCAGGTGCTTTAAGATTTGCAGAAGAGGGTGCAAAAGTAGTTATTGCGGATTATGATAGTAAAGCAGGCCAAGAGGTAGAAAAAGAGATTAAAGAGGCTGGAGGAGAAGCTTTTTTTGTAGAAGTTGATGTATCTAACTGGTTGCAGGTACAGGACATGGTAGATAAAACAGTTAAAAAATATGAAACAATTGATATATTGATTAATAATGCAGGTGTAACTCAGGATTCATTTTTAGTAAAAATGTCTCAAGAGCAGTGGGATACTGTTATAGATATAAATCTAAAAGGTGTATTTAATTGCACAAAAGCAGTTGCTTCTCTAATGATGGATAAAGGCGAGGGTAAAATTATTAATACCTCTTCTGTTGTAGGTGAGCAAGGTAATGTGGGACAAACTAATTATTCAGCTACAAAAGCAGGTGTTATTGGAATGACCAAGACTTGGGCAAAAGAGCTTGGTTTTAAAGGAATTAATGTTAATGCAGTAGCTCCGGGTTATATAATGACAGAAATGGTTGCAAAAGTTCCTGATAAAATTTTAGAAAAGCTTAAAAGCAAAGTGCCATTTGGTAAATTAGGAGAACCAAAAGATATTGCAAATGCTTATTTATATCTTGCTTCTTCCGAATCAGATTACTGTAATGGAACAATATTAGATGTCAATGGAGGCATTAGCTTATAATCTTGAATTCTGAAAGGAGGAGGATTAATGGATTTCCAAGAACTATATAAACAGAAATTAATTACAATACCAGAAGCTGTTGCAAAAGTAAAATCCAACCAAAAAGTATGTACAGCCATGGCTGCTTCAGAGCCGCAGGGCCTTTTAACAGAACTTGGCAAACACAAAAATGATTTAAAAAATGTTAATGTAGTTTCTTGTTTAATGATGGGCGATTACGAATTTTTAAAACCCGAAATGAAAGGACATTTTTTAAATGAAACCTGGTTTTATGGTCCTGGTGATAGGGCCAATCATAAACATGGCAATGTGACATATATTCCGAATAATTTACATGAAGCGGGCAAGATTAAAATAGAAAATGATAATATCAATATATTTTGGGGCACAGCTACCTCAATGGATAAAAATGGATTTTTTTCACTTTCTTTAGGCTTAACATATGAAAAGCAGATGGTTGAAAATATTGATGTTGTCATATTAGAGATTAATGAAAATCTACCCTGGACCTTAGGTGATACGCAAGTTCATATTTCAGATGTGGATTTTGTGGTAGAAAATAATGCACCATTGATTGAACTACCCTATATAGAGCCGGGTGAAGTAGAAGAACAAATTGGCCAAAATGTTGCCAATCTAATTGAGGACGGATCAACACTTCAACTTGGTATTGGAGGAATTCCCAATGCTATTGCCCACCATCTAATAAATAAAAAGGACCTTGGTATCCATACCGAAATGTTTACGGATGGGATGGTTGATTTGTTTAGAAAAGGCATAATAACAAATAAGAAGAAGTCGATTTGGAAGGGTAAAATGGTGGGAACATTTGCTCTTGGTACTCAAAAACTTTATGATTTTATTGATAAGAACTTAGCTGTAGAGTTCCAACAGGGTAAAGTCACTAATGATCCTTATATACTTGGTCAAAATAATAAGATGGTCAGTATAAATACTGCCTTACAGGTTGATGTTACTGGTCAGGTCTGTTCGGAAGCGATTGGCAATAAACATTACAGTGGAACCGGTGGACAGGTTGATACACATCGAGGTGCACAGAGATCACCTGGAGGTAAAGGAATTATTGCGTTAAGGTCAACTGCTAAAGAAGGAAAATATTCAACAATATTAGCACAATTACCACCAGGTTCTAAAATCACACTTGGTAGGAATGATATAGACTATATAGTTACAGAATATGGAGCAGCCCATTTAAAAGGGAAAAGCATAAGAGATAGGGTGGATGCTTTAATTAGTATAGCACACCCGGATTTCAGAGATGAAATAAGGAACGAAGCTCAGAAACTAAAAATCTGGTAATAATTATTTTGAAAGGATGTGATATAAAATATTAGTTAATTACATTTTAGTAAAATAATTTTTGAAGAGTGAGATTTTTGATAAAAAATTAAGGGGGATAAAAAATTGAAGAGAAATAGTATTTTAATTCTTTCATTGGTTGTTATCTTAGCTTTTGCTTTTAGTTTAAGTTCATATGCCCAAGATGATCCAATTAAAATTGGTGCTGTTAATCCTTTAGGAGATATTACAGGTGATCAATCTACAAAAGCAATGGAATTAGCTGTTAAAGAGATTAATGACAAGGGTGGATTACTTGGTAGACCAGTTGAACTTATTGTAGTTGACAGTGAATTTAAACCTGAAAAAGGTGCTGCAGCAATTGATAAACTTGCTACAGTAGACGAGGTAGACTTTTTCGTTGGTGGAATGTCAAGTGGTGTTCATATGGCTCAAATACCTAGTTTAAAAAAATATAAAAAAATTACTATATGGGCAGGAGCAGCTTCCTATCTTGCAGAAGAGGCAATCGGTCCAGATGCAGATTGGTATTTTCACTTACACCCCTGGGATTATCAACAGGGAGAAAGTTATGGAATAGGTTGGTCAGATATAGCTGAAGCAAGAGAAGAAGTAGAAATTGGCAAGGTGTTTTTAGCTTATGAAGAAGGCGGTTTTGGAACAGCTTCTTTTGAATCATATGAAGTTTTAGCTGATCAAGCAGAAGAAGGAGAAGGTCCTTATGCTGATATATTATCAGATTTCGAAGGCGGTTCCTTTAAAAGTGCAGCACTAGGTGGAGGCGAATACCGTGCTCTATTACGTCGTGCTAAAGAATTTAATCCAGATCTCTTTATCTGGGCAGGATATGGTGCAGATGCAATACCATTGTTAGCACAATCCAGAGAAGTCGGTTTTGAACCACCATTATATGTAGGAGCTCCTCCGGGATGGCCTGCTGATTTTGAAGCTAATCCTTTATCCGATAAGGTAGTTCTGTATGGTATGTGGGCACCTGCATTAAAAGAAGTAAGTGAAGTTGCTGAACATTTCTGGGATGAATATATCAAAATGCATCAAGAAAGACCCGCAACTTACTTTGCTCCTTTGGGTTATACTAATATTATGTATTTGGCAAAAGCCATTGAAGATGCCGGTACATTAGAAAAAGAAGTTTTAATTGAGTCCTTAGAAAATACAGAATATGACTCACCAATGGGTACTACTCTTAAAATTGCACCGAGTAATGTTATTAAACATCAAGGTTTTACTAGGCAAAAGATATTACAGTATCAGGATGGCAAACAAAATGTAATCTGGCCATTTGAAGTAGCGACAGCTGAAATAGAATATCCCTTTTCCTGGTAAATAGCCTAAAAACAGCCGGGTTAGAATATACCCGGCTGTTACCTTAAAAATATTAAATGGATGGAGGGGAAAAATGTCATTTTCTCTTAATAAATCATATAAAATATTATTATTGTTAGTAATATTTATAGTAATTATTGGTTTTTGGAATCCTAATGCATTACTTGACGGACTCCAGAGAGGTAGCTTATATTCATTAATAGCACTGCCTTTAGCTTTAGTTTTGGGAATATTAGGGGTCTTAAATCTTGCACATGGAGAATTCTTGACAGTGGGTTTATACTTTATATTTATGCTAAATACCAGATTTAATTTAGATCCCCTGGTCGCTATTATTCCGACCGTTATATTTTTACTTATATTAGGAGCAATTATTTATTGGTTGACGATAAAAAGAGTTGTAAAAGAGGGGCATTTAAGTCAACTTCTATTGACCTTTGGTATATCATTGATTTTAATTGAAACGATAAATATATTTTGGACTTCAATGGCTAGAAATGTCTATACCAGTTATTCATATGCATCTATGGAAATTGGTAGCTTTAGGTTTGGTACTTATGAACTTCTATATATATTAATTGCAGTTTTAGTTCTAGTGGGTTTACAATTATTTTTGAAAAAAACTCGTTTAGGTCAGGCTACTTTTGCAGTGGGTCAAAATCCTAAGGGAGCTAAAATAGTAGGGATTAATGTAAATTATGTTTATTTATTTGTTTTTAGTGTTGCTGTGGCAATATTGGGTATTGTAGCAGGAACAATGCTGCCTAGGACAGCGATATTTCCTGAAGTAGGCTCTCCCTTCACACTTAAATCATTTGCTCTGGCTGCTATGGCGGGTATGGGTAATTTAAACGGTATATTGTTTGCAGGAGTAACACTTGGCATAGGAGAAGCTGTAATTAATTCAATACCTAATTATGGCGGTTGGTCTGATATCGTATTTTTTGGAGTACTGATTATAGTCATTATATCACGATCATATCGGGGGGCTAGATAATGAGAAAAAACCTAATTATATTATTATTAATAGTAATTGCACTTACTCTGCCCTTATACACAGGTGTTTATATTTTGCATATTTTCAGTTCAATATTAATATTTTTAGCATTGAGTTTAAGCTGGGATATGATGTTAAGAACAGGACAACTTTCCTTTGGAACCGCAGGTTTTTTTGGTTTGGGTGCATATGCTTCTGTTTTGATTGTTGTTAATATGGGTTTCAATCCTATTTTAAGTTTACTAATAGGCGCAATATTTTCGGGGTTCATAGCTTTTATTTTAGGGTTTATAGTTTTAAGATTAAGAGAAATATACTTTGCAATTACTACCCTGGCCTTAACCCATGTATTTTCTGTAATTATCAGGAATTTTTCTGATTTTACGGGTGGAGCGAGTGGGAAAATATTAGCTAGTGCAATTTTCGAAGGAGATCCAGTTAAGATATATTATCTGGTTCTTATAGTCGCAGGTTTAGCTATAATAATTTCTGAAGTTTTTAAAAGAAGTAGGATCCACTATGCTATAAATGCAATTCGTAATGATGAAACTACGGCTAAGTCCAGTGGTATAGACGTATTTAAATACTTATTATTTGTATTTGTAAGTACTTCGGCCTTACAGGGTTTGGTGGGAGCTGTTTATGCCCATCAGTATGCTTTTGTTAATCCTGAAAGTACATTTTCACTGAACTTCTTATTGCTTCCTATTGCCATGGCTTTAGTAGGAGGAATATATAGTACAAACGGTCCAATTATTGGGGCACTGCTTTTAGGTTTAATTTCAGAGTACTTAAAATTAATTATGCCCTATGGTCACCTGATTGTATATGGATTAATTATTGTTTTTGTTGTTCTATTTCTCCCTAGAGGGATTTATAGTACAATTCATAATAAGTTGTTAAAAAGTAATATCATTGGGGGGGATAAAAATGCCAATACTGCAAGCAAGTAATATATTAAGAAAATTTGGTGGCTTAGTTGCTGTAAATGATTTAAGTTTCAGCATGGAAAAAGGTGAGATATTGGGCATTATTGGCCCCAATGGTGCGGGGAAAACTACGGTGATTAACTTAATGGCGGGCACTTTAGGAGTTAATAAAGGAACAATAGAATTTAAAGATAAGGATGTTACCAAAAGTGCTGCTCATATAAGAAACAGGCAAGGTATTGCAAGAACTTTTCAAATTGTAAGACCGCTTGAGAACTTTACTGCGATTGAAAACATTATGGTAGGTGCTCTTTTTGGTAAAGGTGATAAATTAAATGAAGCCCGCTCATCTGCCCAAAATATATGTAATTTGTTAAATATTAAAAATGTAAATAAACATGTTGATGAATTAACTGTTTTAGAGCTAAAAAAAGTTGAATTAGGTAGAGCTCTGGCCGCCGATCCAGAAGTTCTTTTTTTAGATGAGATAATGGCTGGTTTAACAAGTGATGAAACCTGGGAGTTAATTGATATAGTAAAATCTCTACAAAAAAAAGACATAGCCATAAGTGTAGTAGAGCATATTATGAAAGTAGTCAAAGAATTAACAGATAGAGTTATAGTATTGAACAAAGGACAAATAATAGCTCAAGGACCTTATGAGAAAGTATCTGAAAACAAAGAAGTAATAGCAGCATACCTGGGGGAGGAAGAGTGATATGCTTGAGATTAACAATTTAAATGTGTCATATGGTAAAATTCAGGTAATATGGAATTTGTCAATGGAAATAAAGGAAAATGAAGCAGTCGGTATTTTTGGTCCCAATGGGGCCGGTAAAAGTACTTTGATAAATGCTATTATTGGTCTAATAAATAACAAAGAAGGTAGTATTAAGTTTAATGAAGAGGAAATAAACGGTTTAGAAACTCATCAGATAATAAAAAAAGGCGTAGCTTTAGTACCCCAAAAAAGAGAACTTTTTCCCATTATGACTGTTAAAGAAAATCTAAAATTGGGAGCTGCTTATATTCCAAAAGCACGTGATGAAATAGAGCAAAATTTAGAGTTTGTCTATAATATTTTTCCTATTCTTAAAGAAAGAGAGAAGCAACTTGCTGGGACTATGAGTGGAGGTCAGCAAAGGATGTTGGCAGTGGGTAGAGCTCTAATGTCAAGCCCGAAACTACTCATACTAGATGAACCTTCTGTAGGATTACAACCCTCATTGGTGACAGATTTGTTCAAAAAACTGAATGAAATAAAAAAAGAAGATGTTTCGATTTTATTAGCTGAACAAAACGTAAAACAGGGATTAAAGGTTATTGATAGGGGTTATGTATTAGAAAATGGCAAAATAGAGTTAGAAGATGATGCAGAGAACTTGACAAAAAATGAACATATACAAAAATCTTATCTTGGTATTTGATTATCTTATAGAAAGGAGTGTTCTATTTGGGTGTTAAACTATTAGCAACCGGTTCTTATGCTCCGGATAATACTTATAGTATTGAAGATATGAGTGAAATTGTGGGAGAAGATATAAGTAATTTCATGGAGCCATTGGGTATTAAGCAGAGGAATATGACTGAATCAGAGATGAGTTCTGCTGATTTAGCTGTCCAGGCCGGAAAAAGGGCTCTAGAGAAATCGGGTCTTTCGGCTAAAGATTTAGATCTATTAATATTATCTACAGATACTCCGGATATCATATCACCACAAAGTTCAGCTATTGTAGCAAATGAATTGGGAATGAGGGACGGGGCTACTTTTTTTGATTTAAATGGTTCTTGTACCGGATTTATTTTTGCAACAGAGACCGCTAAAAATTGGATAGAAGGTAATCCGGATTATGAAATTGTAATGGTGATTTCTACTTATAATATGACTAAATATGCAGATATGAAGCGAGGTAAGTTTTTTTGTGTATTTTCAGATGGAGCAGGAGCAGCTATTTATAAAAAAGATGAAGAAAAAAAGGGTGTATTATCTTCACACTTTATAGGGAATGGAGACCAGTGGATGACACTGGGAATCTATGTGGGGGGAACACGTTTTCCCGCTACAGAAGAGAGGATTAAAGGCAATGGTGAGGTTCAACCTGATTTAACTTTTTGGAAAGGTGAATTGATGAACCGCAATCCAGAACTGTGGCCTGTTATCATAGAAGAAATGATTGATAAAAGCGATTATCAATTAGAAGATATTGACAAATTTATTTTTACACAAATCAATAAATCAGCCATTGCATTAACCTGTGAGAATTTAGGTATAGAGATGGAAAAGACACATAATGTTATGGATAAATACGGTTATACAGGTAATGCATGTATTATTATGGCATTGAATGATGCCCTAGAAAAAAAAGAGGCAAAAGAAGGGGATTTAGTTTGTCTTACAGCGTCTGGAGTCGGCTATACAATGGCGACAATATTAATTAGAATATAAGAATAAAAGATTAAACATATCTATAAGCATCACAAAAGGCCCTTAAAAGGGCCTTTTGTCAATGAAATATAAACATTAAATAATATTAAAATGTCAATATTATCTATTTCTAGTTGTTTTCAGTTGCCTTAGGGTCTAAGGCATCTCGTAAGCCATCACCCAATAAATTGTAACTTAATACAGCAAAAAATATCATAAAACCTGGTATTAAAAGCCAGGGGAAATTCGTTATTTTAGTTACATTTTGTGCAGCTGTCAGCATGTTGCCCCAACTGGCATTTGGTTCTTGAATACCCAAGCCTAAAAAGCTTAAACCAGATTCCATTATAATATAACCTGGAATTGATACGGTAGCCCGTACTATAACATAAGTAGTTGTAGTTGGTAGCACGTGTTTTTGGATTATTCTTGGGTCACGCGCACCGATGGCCTGTGCTGCTAATACATAATCTTCATTTCTAATAGATAAGACCATACCCCTTATAACACGAGCCATTCCAGCCCAGCCTCTAAAGGATAAAATGGATATGATTAAAAAGAACCGTAATGTTGATGAAATACCCATTGGCAAAACAGCTGCTAGAGCTAGTAACAAATAAAAACCTGGTATAGACATTATTACTTCTGCGAAGCGCATCAGTATGTTGTCTACCCATCCTCCATAATATCCTGATATACCTCCCACAATCAGACCTATCACAGTGGTAATGAATATGGCAACAAAACCAATGAACATAGAAACCCGTCCTCCAAATAATATCCGCGTAAAGAGATCCCTTCCGTAATTATCAGAACCCAACAAAAACAGATGGGCAGGCTCATCTACCCCAAATAAATGTAAATCAGTTTTAAATAGGCCAAAAAGCTTATATTCATCACCTTTATGAAAGAATTTAATGGGATATTTTTTATCCTTGATAACTTCATACTCTGCCCAATCGAAAGATTCAGTTCTGTAAACATAAGGACGTGTAAGACCATCTTCATCAAAGAAGTGTATTTTTGTTGGTGGGTGGAAAAAATGTTTTTTAAAGCCATGATAAGGATTATATGGACCTAAAAATCCCGCAAATATTACAATAATATATAGAATTATGACAATAGTTCCACCGATTATAGCCATTTTATGTCTTCTCATTCTACGCCATGTATCATTAAAAAAATCATATTCTTTTTTTTCTGATTTCTTTTCTTTTGAAATATCAGTATCTTTATCAAAATCTTTTTGGTTTAATCTATTCATTTCCACCCTCCTAATTATATCGAATTCTTGGATCGCTTATTGCCAATAATATATCTGCGATTAGATTACCCAAAATAAGTAATACACTACCTATCATTAGACCAGCCATTGCTAAATAGAGGTCTTTGGAACGAACTGCTGTTAACATCATTTTACCTAACCCAGGCCAACCTGTTACAGTTTCAGTTAAAGCAGCACCACTCAGCAGTGCACTAATTTGGAAACCAAACATTGTAATCATAGGATTAATCGCATTTCTGAAGGCGTGTTTATAGACAACCGTTTTGTTTTTCAATCCCTTAGCCCGGGCTGTACGTATATAATCTGAACGCATAGCTTCTATCATTTGCCCTCTCATAATACGGGTTAAAGAAGCCATACTGGCTGTACCAAGGACAACTGCAGGAACAAGTAAATGTTTCAGAACATCTATAATTCTACCGGATAAAGACATATAATCGTACATAATACTTGTCATTCCAGTTATGGGCAAGGGAACATTAAATTTTACAATTAAAAATAAAAGTAAAAGAGCAAAGAAAAAATTAGGTATAGATAAACCTACAAACGCCAAACTGGTAAAAATATTATCTCCAATCGTGTATTTGTGAGTTGCCGAATATATCCCAATCGGAATAGAAACACCCCATGCAATAATCATAGCTGCAATAGATAAAATAATAGTATTTAAGGCCCGTGTTTTAATAACATGTGTAACCGGGACTTTATATGTGAATGATTCACCGAAATTACCATGTAAGATTTGCCAAAGCCAGTGAAAATACTGTTCGGGAATACTTTTATCTAATCCATATTGTTTTTTCATAGTTTCGATAAGTTCTTCTGATACATCCGGGTTTAGTTTCATGGTGTCAAGATAGCTACCCGGAGATAACTGCATTATGAAAAATGATAGTATGGATATTGCTATAAGTAATGGTATAGCCTGTAAAAGTCTTCTTAATATATATGTGCGCATTAATTAGGAACTCCTTTCAATTACAATAAAATTATTTAAATAATAGTCTATTATTTAAATAGAGAAGGAGGTTACCCTCCTTCTCCTTATGGAATATATATTTATTGATAGCAGGAAATTAATCTGCTAAGTATTGTTCATGTATATTCCAGGTAACTCCGCCATATGCAGTAGCTTCAGTATTTTTTAAGTTATTTCTAATTGCGTATAGAGAATTGGGAGTTACTGTATAAATAACGGGTACTCTATCTGCAATTATTTCTTGGAATTCATTGTAGTATTTTACTCTTTCTTCTGTTTTTACAGCGCTTGCACCGAGTTCAAATAGTTCATCTATTCTAGCTTCCCATTCAGTAGCAGGTTCTTCCTGGACGGGATTCCACATGTGTAAATGTCCATGTGAAGGCCATACATTAGATCCACTATGTGGTTCTACCCCACCGGTTAGACCAATTATAATAGTATCAAAATCAAATTCACTTGTTAACTGACTAACCAATTTATTAAATTCAATAGGAGTAGAATTTATTTTCATACCTAAAGTACGCAGTTCAGTAGCAACTATATTGAGAATTTGTTCTCTTACAGTATTACCTGCATTTGTTACCATATTAAATTCTACTCTTCTGCCATCTTCGTCTAACAATTCACCTTCACTGTTCCATGTAAATCCGCCTTTTTCTAGTTCTTCTCTGGCTTTATCTAAACTATAATGATATTTTGTTACATCTTCATTTAAAAATACTTTGTTAGGAGCACTAACAGGACTCCATTGTTTGGATCCAAAACCTGCTAAAGCCTGGTTAATCATTGTATCTTTATCCATGGAATAAGCAACAGCTTTTCTGAAGTGTAGATTAGTAAACCATTCATATTTCCAGGGTTGATCTTCTAACTTAGGATTACGTGGATTCATATTGAATACTAAAAAGTTTGTAGAAAAAGTAGGTCCTGCATCTACCATAGTGTAATTTCCACTTTCAGCATCTTCAGCAAAACGTTTGAAATCAATCCCTCTAACAGCATGGAAGTGAGTTTCTCCTTTTTCAAATAAGAGAGCCTGTGTTTCTTGGCTTTCAGAAATCACTCTAACCCATCTAATAATATAGGGAAGTGGTTTGCCTTGAGGATCTCTTCTCCAATGATAAGCATTTCTTGTCATAACAACACGTTCACCAGGTTTATAATCTCCTAATGTAAATGGTCCGGTACCAACTATTTCGGAAGGTTCGGTATCAATACCCCACATATCATTAAAATCGCCGGCTTTCCAGGCATCATATAATTTGTGTTTTGGAATGATATAAGTTGTCATATTATTAAGAAATGGTGCAAAAGGTTTAGGTATTTCTATTTCCACAGTATACTTATCAACTTTCCTATATTCTGGGAATTGACCATCCACCATCATTACATCTCTTGTACTTGTGGGTACATCTTCATCTTTTATAACATCGAATGTAAACATAACATCATCAGCAGTAAACTCTACCCCATCACTCCACTGTACTCCTCTTCTTAGATGGAAAGTGTAAACTGTACCGTCTTCACTAATTTCCCAATCTTTAGCCAGTTCAGGGATAAATTCGGTTGTAACACCATGTCTAGTGACTAGTCCTTCAAAAATGAGACCATCGGTAATATCAGTTGAAGAAGTTTCTTGTGCTATAATTGTATTAAATGTTTTGGGATCACCTAATAATGTGGTTATTAAAGTTCCACCATGTTGTCCCTGTTCTTTTTCGGAAACCCAGGGATCTAATAGTTCTACATCTTGAGCAAAAAGACCAGCACTAAAGGTTAATAAAAATACTAAAACTAAAGAAAAAACAGTCAATCTTTTCATATTTTAAATTCCTCCTTGATAATTATTACT
>Ga0209936_1000307_pt1 | contig 30942 bp, 24 predicted proteins | sample SalPonR1_A_D1_MG_FD_185694 | JGI IMG/M metagenome (GOLD analysis project Ga0209936, IMG submission 185694) | Salt pond soil microbial communities from South San Francisco under conditions of wetland restoration - Salt Pond MetaG R1_A_D1_MG... ...
GCTCGATTTTTCAGTGCAGGTCGGCGAATCGAAGCTGGCCCGCATGCATGTCATCATTCGTCCGCGCCCCGAGCGCGAGGTGGATTTCGATGTCTCGGACATAGAGTCCCGGATCAAGGAGGCGATTCGGAGCTGGGACGACGAATTGGGCGAAATCCTGATTCGCAAGTGCGGGGAAGAAAAAGGCCTGGAGCTGCTCAGGCGTTTCGGCAACGCGTTTCCGCTGAGCTATCAGGGCGACGTGGCGCCGCACGTGGCGAGCTTCGACGTACTCACTGCCGCCAGCCTGCGCAACGTCGAAGACCTGCAGATGAGCCTGTACAAGCCGAAGCGGCGCGTTCAGGGGATTCTGCGCTTCAAGCTGTTCAAGTACAACGAGCCGATTCCGCTTTCGGACGTACTTCCCATGCTCGAGAACCTCGGCATGCGTATCGTCTCGGAACGACCCTACGAGTTGAAGCTTTCGGACGGCAATCGCATCTGGGTGCAGGATTTCGACATGCAGCCACCGGTCTCCGAGGCCCTCAATCTCGATCTGATCCGCACCCATTTCCAGGAAGCATTCGAACAGACCTGGCGGGGCCACAACGAGAACGACGGGTTCAATCGTTTGATACTGCTGGCCAAGCTTGACTGGCGCCAGGCCTGTATGTTGCGCGCCTGCGCGAAGTTCCTGCAGCAGACGGGCTCGCCGTTCTCGCAGAACTACATGGAACAGACCCTGGCGGCGTGGCCGCTCGCGGCGCGCTTGCTGGTCGAGTATTTCGAAGCGCGTTTCGACCCGGCCCGGACCGGCGAAAAGCGTGCCCGGCGAATAGCGGGCCGAAAGCACCTGCGGCACCAGTGCCTGGAGCTTGCCAAAGGCATCGACGACACCGTGTTGCACGATTTTCTCGAGGACGTCTATCTGGCGCGCGAGACCGAGGGCAGGAACGATGACGCGGTTGCCGTGCGCAAGGCGCTGATGCGTATTCTCGATTCGGTGGCCAGCGCCGATCAGGACAGGATACTCAGGAGCTTCAGTGACACGATTCGCGCGACGTTGCGGACCAATTTCTTCCAGCTCGACGCGCGCGGCCAGCATCACGAATACATGAGCTTCAAGTTCGACTCCAAGGGGCTCCCGGATCTGCCCAAGCCACGGCCTTTCCGCGAGGTCTGGGTTTATTCGCCGCGCGTCGAGGGCGTGCACCTGCGAGGCGGGAAAGTCGCGCGCGGGGGTCTGCGCTGGTCGGATCGGCGGGAGGATTTTCGCACCGAGGTGCTTGGGCTGATGAAAGCCCAGACGGTCAAGAACACCATGATCGTGCCGGTTGGCGCCAAGGGCGGGTTTTTCGTCAAGAATCTGCCGGAGACAGAAGATCGCGATGAAATCATGGCGGAGGTCGTCTACTGCTACCGGTCTTTCATCAATGGGCTTCTGGATATCACCGACAACCTGGACGGCGATACGATTTGCGTCCCTGAAGGCGTAGTCCGGCACGACGACGACGATCCCTATCTTGTGGTGGCCGCGGACAAGGGAACGGCAACCTTTTCCGACATTGCCAACGCGATCTCGGTGGAGCACGATTTCTGGCTCGGAGACGCGTTCGCTTCCGGCGGGTCGAACGGTTACGACCACAAGAAGATGGGCATTACCGCCAAGGGTGCCTGGGAATCGGTCAAGCGTCACTTCCGCGAACTTGGCCTGGATACCCAGAGAGAGCCGTTCGATGTGGTGGGCATAGGCGACATGTCGGGCGACGTGTTCGGCAACGGCATGCTTTTGTCGCAGCACATTCGCCTGAAGGCCGCCTTCAACCACATGCATATCTTCATCGACCCGGACCCGGACCCGGAAGCAGGCTTTGCGGAGCGCCAGCGCCTTTTCGGGCTTGCTCGCTCGAGCTGGTCGGATTACGACAAGAGCCTGATTTCCGAGGGCGGCGGCGTATTCTCGCGTCAGTCAAAGTCCATCGTTGTTCCCCAGAAGGTGCGCGAATGGCTGGGGATCGACGAAGAAGAGCTTTCGCCGCAGGCATTGATCCGGGCCATTCTCCGGGCCGAATACGACCTGCTCTGGAACGGCGGCATTGGAACCTACGTGAAGTCAGTCGATGAAAGTCATTCCGACGTCGGCGACCTGGCCAACAACCCGGTGCGGGTCGATGGACGCGAGCTTCGCTGTCGCGTCGTGGGCGAAGGAGGCAATCTGGGGCTGACCCAGAAGGGCCGGATCGAATACGCGATGAACGGCGGCCGGATCAACACCGATTTCATCGATAACTCGGCCGGTGTCGACTGCTCCGACCACGAAGTCAACATCAAGATCCTCCTGGACCAGGCCGTTGTTTCCGGGCGCATCGACCGGACCCACCGCAACCGGTTGCTCGGTGAAATGACCGACGAGGTCGAACACCTGGTGCTCCGCAGCAACTACCTGCAGACCCAGGCGCTGAGCATGATGGAATCGCTGACCTCAACCCGGCTGGGTGCCGAGGCGCACTTCATCACCATGCTCGAGCACCAGGGCTTTATCGACCGGGATCTCGAGGACCTGCCGGACGAAGAGCAGTTGCGCGACCGGGTGGGGCGGGGACTGGGCCTCATGCGCCCGGAACTCGCCGTGCTGTTCTCATTCAGCAAGATTACGCTGTACCAGAATCTGGTAGCGTCCGAAGTGCCCGAAGATCCTTACCTCTCGCGCGAGCTGGAGGACTATTTCCCCAAGCCCTTGCGCGAAGAATTTTCGGACCTGATGCCCGAGCACAAGCTCAAGCGGGAAATCATCGCGACCCGAGTGACCAACAACCTGGTCAATCGCATGGGTGCGTATTTCGCGATGCGCATCAAGGAAGACACCGGCGCCAGTTCGGCAACCGTGGCCAAGGCCTATACGGTGGCTCGCGAAATTTTCGAGGCCCGTTCCTACTGGCACGAACTGGAGCGTTACGACGCCACCGTACCGGCCGATCTGCAGAACCGCATGTACCTGGAAATCTGGAACCTGATGCGCCAGAGCACCCGGCGCCTCATCACCCTTCCGGGCGGCTTCTCAATCGATATTTCCAGCAAGGTCAATCGTTTCGGGCCCGGAATGAAGGATTTCCGGGAAGCCTTGCCGAAAATCCTCACCGAGGTCGAGCGCGAAGCGCTGCAGGACCGTCGCCGGGAACTCGAGACCGCCGGGTTCGCTTCTGATTTCGCCAGGCGTCTGGCTGCCCTGGGGTGGATGTATTCTGCGCTGGACATCGTCGACGAATCGCGCGGACTGGATCTCGACGTGGTCGAAGTGGGCCGCGTCTACTTCGGACTCCTGGATCGGCTTTGCCTGCGCTGGCTGCGCGAGACGGTGGAAAGCCTGTCGGTGGAGAAACAGTGGCATGCGCACGCCAGGGGCAACTTGCGCGATGAACTGTTCAGCCACCATCGAATCCTGGTGCGCCGGGTTCTCACCGAACACAGAGACAGCGACGACCCGATCGAGACCTGGTTCGGAAAACACGACGCTGCCGTCGCCCGGACCCGCGCGATGCTCGAGGAGATGCGTGCAACCTCCACCGTGGACTTCGCCACCATGCAGGTTGCCATCCACGGTCTTGGCCAGCTGATGAGTGCGACCGGGTAGCGGCCGATGACCGACTCGCCGCGCATCGCCTTTACCGCAAGCCAGCATCCACGGGCGCGCGAGGCGTTAGGCAGGCTCACCTCACGATACGGCGAAATATCGCGCAACGAGGCCGATGTACTGGTGCCGCTGGGCGGAGACGGCTTCATGCTGCACACGCTGCACGAGAACAGCGACCGGAACCTTCCGGTGTTCGGCATGCATCTGGGCGAAGTCGGTTTTCTTATGAATCGCTTCAGCGAGGACGAACTGCCGCAGCGCATCGCGGAAGCGTCGAGTTTCAGTCTGGCCCCGCTCAGAATGCACGCCGAAACCATCCACGACGAGACACGCGAAGGGCTTGCCATCAACGAGGTGGCATTGTTGCGCCAGACCAACCAGGCCGCGCATATCCGGATCCTGGTCAACGGCACCGAGCGCGTAGAAAGGCTTGTGGCCGATGGCGTGCTGCTGGCGACCGCGGCCGGTTCGACCGCCTACAATCTTTCGGCGCACGGCCCGATCCTGCCGCTGGGCACCGAGGCCGTCGTGCTGACACCGATCAGCCCGTTTCGTCCCAGGCGCTGGAACGGGGCGGTATTGCCGGAGGCTGTCGAAGTCGAATTTCAGGTCATCAATGCCGAGCGCCGGCCGGTCAGCGCCACGGCTGACTACGACGAGGTTCGTGACGTGTGCCGAGTCGTTGTACGACAGGCCAGAAGCGTGCGTCACAAGCTGCTGTTCGATCCCGAGCACTCGCTGGACGAGCGAATTCTCAACGAGCAGTTTTTATAGGACCTTCCTGATTGGTCACCCCCTCTACTGCGGCGTCCCCGGACGCCGCTCGATTCGAACGGAGGAAAGGCCCTGTCGGGCCAGCCCGTGCGGCCTGCGGCCGCGTTATTCGATCTGCGCGTACACGCACGCGCAAGCGGGTCGCGAATCCTCGACGTAGCTATGGCTACGCCTGCGGTCCGCTCGGGCGCAAATAGCGGAAATCACGCCACCCGAAACCGCCTCGCGACGCGCCAGTCCCCGACCGGAGCGCTGGCTCTTGCCGCGAGGATCAACAAGACCAACAATGACTGTCCACGAGCTCTTTTTTTAGTCGCGAGTCCTCGCCGTAGCTTTGGCTACGCCTCCGGCTCGCTCGGTCGCCAAACCCCGCAGCCACAGGCCCTGGCGACCCCGCGCTAGGGCAGGGCGGCAAACAAGGCGGGCTGAATGCTTCCTGATCGGGTATTGGCGCTAGTGCGGCGGCGAAACCGCCGATTGGATGGCCGCTTCGTCGTCGAGCAGGAAGTTCATGCGGCGCGTTCGATCTGGAGCTGGATCCAGCGGGCCAGTGCGCGCTGCTCGGGCGACGGATTGGTCACCGAGTCGAGCTCATCGCGCAGCGACGGCAGGTCGTCCGCACGGTCGAGATCGGTCATGGGTTCGAGCAATTCCCAGCAGGGTGCATCGACCGCCGCGATGAAGCGCTGCGCCGTATCGTTTTGACTGTATGCAACCGATTCCCAGGTAGCGGTCGGCATTGCGCGATTGGCGCCAAACAGCCAGAAACCGCCGTCCCGGGCCGGTCCGAGCACGTGCCTGGCGTCGGGAGCATCCAGCCAGCTTGCCGCGGCCTCCAGGTGCCGGGGCTCGATCTGCGGCAAGTCCGCGCCGATCAGGATGCCAGCGCCGTGGCGCTGCACGATCTCGGTATGCACACGGGCCATCCGGGCACCCAGCCCGCCTTCACCCTGGACGATGCGAGGCAGCCCCTTCCACAACGGGTGTTGCAAGCCATCTGTCTCGGCCACCGCCCAGTACACGGGCAGGTTTGTGGCCTTGGCGCTGATGCCGGCGCAGGCGGCGGCGCGGCGATGCCATTGCTCCGCCACGCGCCGGCCGATATGGCGTGCCAGGCGGGTCTTGATCGGGGACAGGCCGGGTGTCTTGACGAAGATCGCGATGGCGGGAGTCAATTCACCGGCCTCCGCGAACGCTGTGCGGATTTCACCCACAAGCATGGCGTAAGCCACAGGTGTGCGAGCGTGGTGCGTAGCCAGCCGTGCTTGCGATACCGGCGTCCGGAAGTCGCAATCATCTCGCTCTGCCGGCAGAGCCGGATGCCTGCGCGCCGGGCGCGACGGATGAAATCCAGGTCCTCGCCAAGTCCGAACTGCTCGTCGAATCCGCCCAGCGCGTCGAAGGTGTCGCGGCTCATTAGCCAGGCCTGGTCGCCGAACGGCAGCCGGAAAATTCGCGAGCGCAGGTTGGCGCCGGCGGCATTCAGCACCGCGAGCGGTGGACCATCGGGCGCAAACGACAGCGGAAACCAGCCCAGCACGCTTGCCGAGCCGGTTCCATGACAACTCCTGGCGAACGCAGCCGAACATGCCATGGTGCCGGGCGCCGGACGACTGTCGGCGTGGAGCAGCCAAAGGCAGCGCCCGGAGGATGCCGCCACGCCCCGGTTGAGCTGCGCCGCGCGACCGGGCGGGCCTGTGACGTGGATGCAATCGATGCTTCCAAGCAACGTGGAAGGTGGTTCCGACTGCCCCGGTTCGCAGCCGCTGACAACGATCTCACAGGTCTCCTGAAATCCGCCCGTGAGGAAACCGGACAGGCATTGCAACAGCTGCATGTGCTCGGTCTCGTGGGGCCCGACCGGAATGACGATACTCAGCGCGGGTTGATTATTCACGGCTATTCAATCAGAGCTTCCCTAGTGTACCGCGCCACTCATTCTGTAACTTTCAAAGCGTGACTGAGTCGACAGTGCAAGGCACGATCCGCAGTCAATGGCATGCCCCCTACAAGGCCCGTAACGCCGCAATGTCGACTCAGAAGCGCTCCCGAAGGGCAAGCCCGAGGTGGGGCCCATCGCGCTCATCCGCGGCGTCAAGGCTCTTGGAAAGGGCGGGCCATTCCCGGCGAGCCCTGCCTTGCGGCCAAGCACTTTCCGACTCGCTGAATATTACGGAATGAGTGGCTGAGCAGACTAGTGTATCCGGCGCCGCGCCGCCGCTGTGTTGCCGTGGGTATTCGATCAGAGCTTACCGGTGCTCGCAATATCCGGGAAGACTGGGCCGTCGATTCGCGTAAGCTTTCGGGCAGGTCTTAGTATGGAACAGCCGATGAGCGATTCCAGCCCAACTGATCGAGAAATGGCGCACCTGGCCGACTGGATCGAGGCGCATGCCGATGAGCCGATTACCCTGGAACAGCTGGGTCGGCGAGTGGGCCTAAGTCGTTATGCGTTGCAGCGCCGTTTCTCCGCGGCACTCGGTGTAACGCCCAGTCAGTATCAGCGCTCGGCACGCGTGCGCCGGGTCAAGCGTGAACTGCGGGCCGGCCGCGACGTGGCAGGCGCAGTTTTCGAGGCCGGATTCGGCGCACTGAGCCGGTTCTACGATCTTTCTCCGAACGCCCTGGGCATGACGCCGCTGAAATACCGCCGATTTGGCGAGGGTGAGCAGATCCGGTTTGCCAGTCGTCGGACCCGGCTGGGCTGGCTGACGATGGCGGCGACCGGCAAAGGCGTTTGCTTTGCGCAGTTCGGCGATTGCGGGGCGCAGACCGAATCAGCCCTGTTCGAGGAGTTTGGCCAGGCCGAAATCCAGCGATCCAAGGCCGAGCGAAGCCCCGAGCTGGACGGCTGGATGGATGCCTTGGAGGCAACCATCGATCGTGGTGTTCCCGGACCCGATATTCCACTTCACGTGTTCGGCACAGCGCTGCAGATCCGGACCTGGCGATTCCTGTCCGGGCTGGCGCACGGCGCCACCGCGAGCTACAGCGAAGTCGCGTCCGGGGTCGGGCGGCCCAAAGCGGTGCGAGCCGTGGCCGGGGCATGTGCGGCCAACCGGATTGCATTGCTGATTCCCTGTCACCGCGTACTCAGAAGCGACGGTCAGCTGGGCGGCTATCGCTGGGGCCTGGAGCGCAAGCGAGAGCTGCTGGCCGCGGAGCGCTGAGGCCCGCAAATTCGCCGGCCGGGTCCGGGTGCCAAACGCGTAGCGGCGTGCGGTGGTGTAGACTTCCAAGGCTCCCAACCGAAGCGGACAGGCGACTCACGTTCTGCGCGTGGCGCTGAATGGCAAGAGGATTTAAATTGAGCTATCAAGTACTTGCGCGAAAATGGCGGCCCCGGGACTTTGCCGGCCTGGTCGGACAGGAACACGTCGTCCGGGCGCTGACCAACGGTCTGAACGAAGGTCGCCTGCACCATGCATTCCTGTTCACCGGCACGCGCGGTGTGGGCAAGACGACGATCGCCCGTATCCTGGCGAAGTCGCTGAATTGCGAGGCTGGAATTTCGGCCAGCCCCTGCGGCCAGTGCGAGCATTGCAAGGCAATCGACGAGGGCCGGTTTGTCGACCTGCTCGAGATCGATGCGGCGTCTCGAACCAAGGTCGACGATACCCGGGAGATCCTCGACAACGTCCAGTACGCGCCGGCGCGCGGTCGCTTCAAGGTGTACCTGATCGACGAGGTGCACATGCTCTCCACACACAGCTTCAACGCGCTTTTGAAGACGCTGGAGGAACCCCCGGAACACGTCAAGTTCGTCCTGGCGACGACCGACCCGCAGAAGATACCGGTCACCATCCTGTCGCGTTGCATGCAGTTCAACCTGCGACGCCTCAGCGTCGAGGAAATCTCGGGCCAGATCGAGTTCATCCTGGGCCAGGAGCAGCTGGAATACGAGCATGCTGCTCTGGCGCTACTGGCGCGGGCCGCCGACGGCAGCATGCGCGACGGACTCAGCCTGCTCGACCAGGCGCTTGCGGCTGGCAGCGGAAAGCTCGAATACACGCCGGTGGAGGACATGCTGGGCACGGTCGAGCAGCGCCACCTGAACACGATCATCGAGGCGCTGATCAACAAGGAGCCCGCCGCCGCGTTGGCCGCCGTGTCCGAAGTGTTCGGGCTGGCTCGCGACCTGTCCCGGCTGCTGGCGGATCTGGCCGAAATGCTGCACCGTATCGCGCTCATCCAGCAGGTACCGGACTATCGCGACGACAGCCGCACCGACTGGGAGAACCTGGTCGAGTATGCCGGACGAATGGATCCCGAAGACGTTCAGCTCTACTACCAGATTGCGATCACCGGACGCCGTGATCTAGGCCTTGCGCCGTCCGACCGCAGCGGCTGCGAGATGGCCGTTCTGCGGATGTTTGCGTTCCAGCCCGCCGTAGCCGCCGGTGCCGCACCTGCGCCGACTGCGAAGCCGGCTACGCCCGGTGAAAAGCCGGTGGCGGCTTCACGATCGGCCGGCGAGGCGGCACCGGCAGGGGCAGTTCGCGAGACGCCGCCCGAGCGGGCCGTCGCAAGACAAGCAGCCCCAGCACCTGTCGCGCCGAGTGCGGCGCCCGGTGCCCCGGAATCGCTGAGCGCCGCGTCTTGGCCGCGCGTACTTCGAGCCCTCGAACTCAACGGTTCTGTCAAGGCGGTCGCGGGCATGCTTGCAGTCGGCGAGGCCGACGACAAGCGGGTTGAATTCCGGCTGGGTCGCGACGATCTAATGCTGATAAGCGACAGGTTCAAGGCGAGCCTGGCCAAGGCGTTGCAGGACTATTCGGGGCTTGAACGCAAGATCGATTTCAAGCCGGTCAGCGATGATGCCGATCTGCTGACGCCGGCCAGGATAGACAACGACGAACGCGCACGGGCCCAGGCCGACGCCGAGGCTGCCGTGGCTGAAGACCCGGTCGTGAAACGAATGCAGGAAAAATTCGACGCTGAAATCGTGCCCGGCTCGGTTCGGCCCGCCAACACACGGAGTGACCAATGAAAGGCAATATCGCGCAGTTGATGCAGCAGGCGCAAAAGATGCAGGAAGGGCTCAAGCAGGCCCAGGCCGAGCTTGCGAATCTGGAAGTCACCGGCCAGTCCGGCGGCGGTATGGTGGAGGTCACGCTGAGCGGGCGCCACGAGGTTCGAAGAATCAAGATCGATCCGAGCGTCGGCGACGACATGGAGATGCTCGAAGACCTGGTTGCCGCCGCTTTCAACGACGCGGTCAACCGGGTCCAGGAAGTCAGCCAGGAAAAGATGTCCGGGCTGACCGGGGGCATGCCCATGCCGCCGGGATTCACGCTGCCTTGAATGGCTTGACGCAGGCCACGAGAACAGCGTCGTGAACGACCCGCTGATCGATGAGCTTCTGCAGGCGCTGAGATGCCTGCCCGGCGTTGGGTCGAGAACGGCGCAGCGCATGGCCCTGCATCTGCTGGAGCGGGACCGGCGGGGCGGGCAACGACTGGCAGAAGTGCTTGGAACGGCGATGCACGAGATCCGGCGCTGTGATCGCTGCCGGAATTTCACATCGGCGGAAATTTGCGAGATCTGTGCCAGCACGCGACGGTCGGATCGGGTTCTATGCGTCGTCGAAACGCCGGGCGATGTGCTGGCAATCGAGCAGGCGACAGGATTCGATGGGCGTTACTTCGTGCTGCTGGGCCGGCTTTCCCCGCTGGATGGCGTCGGGCCGGATGACATCGGCCTGGACCAGCTCGAGCGTCGCTTCGCCGACGAACCGATCGAAGAGGTGATCGTGGCAACCAATTCGACCGTGGAAGGGGAAGCCACCGCGCATTACATCGCCGGCCTGGCAGCTCGCCACCGGATTCGCCTTTCGCGTCTTGCGCAGGGTGTACCGCTGGGTGGAGAACTGGAGCACACCGACCAGACGACCCTGGCCCATGCATTCGCGTCCAGGCTTCCTGTTGCGGAATGAGATCGCTTCTCAGGTTTTGAGAAATGCCCGTGGTTGAATGATCCTGAACCGAATGACAGGATCTCAAGGATGAATACCGCACAGACCCGTTCCAGCCGTGCAGTTCGAAACGAAATCGTCGGAAAATGCATCAGCGGCGTCATTGCGCGCCCCGGTCACAAGGGCGAGCCGCCGATGGTGATGATGCTGCAATTCGACGATGGCAGCGTTGTCGAATTCGTTTCGCCGCGCAGCGATCGCGTCCTCAGGACTGCTCTTGAACAGACCCGTCGCCATGGCCGCGACCGGACCGCACCGTGTCCCGATCAGTTGCCGCTTGCCGTCATGTGAAGCGCAGGATCGGGCTGCCTTTTCAGCCGGAAAAGGCGCTGTGAGAGTACCCGGACCCGCTTATCCACAGTTGCTGTGGAAAACTCTGTGCGCAAGATGATCCACGGCCCGCTCGAGTCTGAGCGCCACAGAAATGAACGATTTTTGACCAAATTTTAAATTAGCAACTGAAACAATGACTTGTAAGTATTTTTTGGTCGCACTGGCCAAAAATATAGTGTCAAGAAAGTGTCAATCGACAAATCAAGGGATTGTGTATAACACTCGGACGTAAATTCTCGGAAAGAGCTTTAAGTCATTGATTTCCTGTTCCAGCTATAGACCGTCAATTCCGATACGCGAAGGCCATGCCGCCAGTTCGTCCAGCAAGCCGACGCAGTCCGGGCGTTCGCGTCTGAGTTGCTCGATTCTTGCCAGGTAATCCGGCAGTTGTACGCTGCCAAGCTCCGGGTCGTCGAGCAACCGGCGTCGCCGGTAGGCAGACCAGGCCTCCGACTGCGGAGCGTCCAGGGTGGAGGCCGCGTGCCGGCCTACGTAGTGCAGCAGAAGCTCGGCCATGCGTTCGTCCGAAAACGGGCCTGGCGAGGCTGAGAGAAATGCTGAGGCTTGTTCTGGAGGTGCGGTACGAATTCGCTCGGCGACGCGACGGTCGCTGTCGGGCAAGAAGCCGTCGTAGAGTGCAGTGTCGGCATCGTACGACGGGCCGGGAGCGGTGTTTGAAAACATTTCCAGCAAGGTTGCGACGAACGCCGGTTCATCCGCCAGCCGCAGCGCGTTGCGTGCGGCCCGATCGAGATCGATCTGCGTCCGGTCGGCCGCGGCCGCATCCAGCACGCCGGTCGGCGACAGCATGGGGCTGCGGTTGGTCCGGATCCACTTGACCGGCAACCGTTTAAGCCCTTCGGGCAGGTCGGCGTTCGAAGTCCAGAACAGGTCGGCCAGCATTTCCGCGTCGAACTCGAAAAACTCCGCCGGGTCTTCGCGCAGGTTCCAGACCAGCCACTGGCTCTTGATGCCGGGGTGTCTGAACAGTGGCAGCACCGGCGCGATGCAGCCCTGCGCGGCTGTAAACCTGCTCGAGGCGTGTAGCAGGACTTCGCGTTTTTCCACCATTTGCTCGACCCGGTGCCGGGCGCGCAGGCTCAGCCCCCAGTTCCACAGTTTGGGCTGATGTTGCCGGACCAGCCTCGCCATTCCCAGGGTATTTTCCACGTCGGCCAGAGCGTCGTGCGCATTTTCGGTCGAAAAGCCGTTCGCCCGGGACAGGTCTTCAAGACGAAAGCTCGGGCTGGCGTCGTCGCGCGTTGGCCACTCGATGCCTTCGGGCCGCAGGGCCGCGGTCATGCGCAGAAGATCGATCAGGTCGAATCGGCTGTTGCCGTTTCTGAATTCTCTGGCATAGGGGTCGATGAAGTTGCGCCAGAACATGAAACGCGAGACCTCGTCGTCGAACCTGAAGTTGTTGTAACCCACCGCACAGGTGCCGGGTTCGCTCATGAGTTCGAAGATCCGGTTGGCGAACTCGGGTTCCGGGATACCCAGTCGATCGGCTGTCTGCGGGGTAATGCCGGTGATCACGCAGGCGTCCGGCGAGGGCAGCATGTCGTCGGTGGGCTTGCAATACCAGACGATCGGATCACCGACCGGGTTCAGATCGGCGTCGGTCCTGAGGGCCGCGAACTGGCAGGGTCGGTCGCGCCGCGGATCGGCCCCAAAGGTCTCGTAGTCGTGCCAGAGAAAGGTTTCGGAAGTCATTCGGCCATTGTCGCGCGCATCGGGAATGAATTCCAGTCGCGCATCGCTTCACGAGCCGGGCGTATATTCATCATTCGGAGTCGCCCGAAAAACTAATGACGAGAGCGATCACCGATTTCAAAAAAACCATAGGGACGATGACCATGAGCGAGAACACTGCAACCTTTGCCGCCGGGTGCTTTTGGGGCCCCGAAGCGCGCTTTCGTGCGCTCGACGGCGTGCTGGCCGCCGAAGTCGGCTATACCGGCGGCACGGTCGAAAACCCCGATTACCGGTCGGTCTGCGCCGGCGACACCGGGCACGCCGAGGCCGTGCGCCTGACCTACGACCCGGACAAGATCAGCTTCGAGGACCTGTTGAACGCATTCTGGGACATGCACGATCCGACCCAGCGAAATCGTCAGGGCGCGGACGTGGGCTCCCAGTACCGCAGTGCGATCTTCACCCACGATGATGAGCAGTTGGCGGCGGCCGAGCGCTCCCGAAGCGAACTCGAGTCTTCGGGACGCATCAGCGGACCGATTGCCACCGAGATCAAGCCGGCCGGGCCATTCTGGCGCGCCGAGGAATATCACCAGCGCTACCTGGAAAAGCACGGGCGCGTTTGTTCGGCCTGAAACCGCTCTTGCCTGAATCTTCGGTCAGCGCCGGGCGTGGAGCTTGATGCGCCATTTTTTTCGACACTAATTCGTGACGATCCCGCCGATGACCTCCAGCGCTTGCGCGATCTGATCCTCGGGGGTGTAAAAATTCGGCGATAACCGCACCGACCGGCCTCGCCGGGCGGCGAAAACGGAGTGTGCGGCCAGTTGCTTCAGCACCATGTCGGGTTCCCTGTCTCCCGGAACAAAGCAAACGATGCCGGCCCGGCGGCTGCGTTCTTTCGGTGAGATGATTTCGACGCCCGGCATCTCTCCGAGTCCGTCGATCAGCCAGCCGGTGCGGTCCAGCAGCTGGTCGGCCCGAATCTGCGGGTCGATGTCTTGAAGAAGTGCCAGCGACGCTTCAAGGCCGTGGATGCCGGCCATGTTCAAAGTGCCGGGCTCGAAGCGACGCGCGGTATCGGGCCGTGTCCAGTCGGGCCGTTCGAAATTGAACATGTCCGGCCACATCCGCCAGCCGGTTTGCAGGGTACGCAACTGTCGGCGAGCCGAGGGTCGGGACCAGAACAGCGCCAGGCCCTCCGGTGCCAGCAGCCACTTGTGACTGCCGCCAACCACGAAATCCACCGGCGTGTTCGCCACGTCCAGCGGCAGCGCGCCCAGGTGCTGGATCGCATCGACCACCAACAGCGCGTCGACCTGGTGAGCGGCCCGGCCGAGCCGGTCCAGATCCAGCCGCACGCCCGTATCGTAGCGAACGGAGCTCACGGCGAGCAAACGCACGTCGTCGCTCATTGCCTCCACCAGGCCGGTCTCCGGATCCTGATCGTCGAACGGCACTTCGCGGACATCGACGAAATCTGGAACGAGCTGATGCCACGGCAGCAGATTGCTGGGAAAATCGCCGGCACAGCAGACCAGCGCGTCCCCCGGCTGCCAGTCCAGGCCGGCGGCGATCAGGCTCAGGCCCTCTGAGGTATTCTTGATCAGTGCAAGGTCGTCTTGCGCGGCACCGAGAAGCTCGGCGGCGCGTTTTTTGAGGCTTTGTTCGGTGTCCAGCCACTTCGCATAGCCCAGTGGCCCTTGGGCGATATTTTCTTCCACGAATCCCCGCATTGCGGTGCCGACTGCGGCCGGCCATGGCGAAATCGCGGCATGATTCAACCAGGTGTGACGATCGATGACGGGAAACAGTTCGCGGTAGTTCATGAGCCATGATTCCGATTGACTAAGACATGCATGAGTATTACCACATTCGGCTTGTCTCTCGGCGTGCGTGGCAAGGCGTCGGCGAGAAGTCTGCAGCCGGGCCTACATCGAGCGCCGACAATGCAGTCCACGCGCGCCGAGAGACAAGCCCGAAGGGAGCTCCGGACGCACCCGCTCGCCGCGTTCCGCTGCTTCGACGTAGCGCAACTATGCCTTCGGCAGCGCGCCTCGCGAGCGAGCGCGTCCGAAGCTCTGAATGAGGCAATACTCATGCATGTCTTAGCCCGGCTTATTCACCATCCCTCCTACTGCGACGCTGACAGCCTCTCGCTAAGGAGGGATGGTGAATAAGCCGGGCTTAGCAGCCGGGCGCGTCGTGTTCCACTGCGACATGGACGCGTTTTTCGCCAGCGTCGAACAGCGCGACCGCCCGGAACTGCGTGGTAAAGCGGTCATTGTAGGCGGCGATGGGCGGCGCGGGGTGGTGGCCGCCGCAAGTTACGAGGCGCGTCGCTATGGCGTGCACTCGGCGATGCCGGCCGGGCGGGCCAGGCGGCTGTGCCCGCATGCGGTATTCGTTCGCCCCCGGCATGCGCTTTATCGCGAGGTTTCGGGCACAATCTTCGAGATCTTTGCCGACTTCTCACCCTTGGTCGAGGGCCTGAGCCTGGACGAGGCCTTCATCGACATGACCGAAGCCTCGCGCGACGGAGATGTGCTGGAACTCGCGCGCCGGCTCAAGCGCCGAATCTCGGTCGAAGTGAGCCTGACGGCGTCCATAGGAATAGGCAACAGCAAGCTGGTAGCCAAGCTGGCCTCGGCCTACGACAAGCCCGATGGGTTGACCTGGATTCGTCCCGGGCAGGTTCAGCAATTTCTCGATCCGCAGCCTGTACGCAGATTGCCGGGCGTCGGCCCCAGCACCGGGGCACGCCTGCAGGATGCCGGGATTCTCACGATCGGCCAGTTGCGCCGGGCGCCTCTGGACTGGCTCGCCCCGGTGCTCGGACGCCAGGCGCTCGGTTTCCACCAGCGCGCAGCCGGTATCGACGAGCGGGCCGTAAGTGCCGAGCGCACGCGCCGCTCGATCAGTCAGGAATCCACCTTCGAGCGTGATCTGCACGATATGGGCGAGATCGAGGAGGTCATCAGGCAGCAGGCCGCGCGGTGTGCCGGGCGTCTTTCGGAGCGCGGACTTTACGCCCGGTCGGTACATCTCAAGCTGAGGTCGGGCGGCTTCTCGACCCTGACGCGCAGCCGTACCTTGGCAGGTTATACGCGCTCGTCTGCCCGCATTGCGGAGGCCGCCGTAGAGCTGGCTAACGAATGGGCGCGATACCAGTCGCGGGTAGGGGTCAGGCTGATCGGCGTCGGCGTCGCCGCGCTCGAGTCGCGCCCGGATCCGGGCCAATTGCTGCCTGGCGACGCAGCGCTCTGACTTGCCGGCAGCGGGCCTGCCGGCCGAGACATGTTCCCCATCAGCAGCTCTTGTTCAGCCGCGGCCGTTCAACTGCTTTTGGGTTCACCGTACTGGTCGCGCAACTCGCGCCGGAGGATCTTGCCGACGTTGGTCTTGGGCAGTTCGTCGACGAACTCGACGTAGCGCGGCACCTTGTAGCCGGTCAATTCCTTCTTGCAGTGTTCGCGCAATTCGCTGACCGTCAGTGAATCGTCCTTGCGAACCACAATGGCCTTGACCAACTCGCCGGATTTTTCATCCTCCACGCCTATGGCACCGACCTCCAGCACCTTGGGATGCCCGGCGATGACATCCTCGATCTCGTTCGGGTAGACATTGAATCCCGAGACCAGGATCATGTCCTTCTTGCGGTCGACGATGAAGAAGAAGCCCTTCTCGTCGCGGCAGGCCATGTCGCCGGTCTTCAGCCAGCCATTGCCGTCGAGCACCTTGGAGGTTTCTTCGGGCCGGTTCCAGTAACCCTTCATGACCTGCGGACCGCGGATGCATAGCTCGCCGGGTTCGCCGGTCGCAACCTCGTTGCCCTCGGCATCGATGACCTTGCATTCAGTCGAGCAGATCGGAAGCCCGATTGCGCCGTTGTAGTCCTCCAGGTCCATCGGGTTTATGCACGCGGCGGGCGAGGTCTCGGTGAGGCCGTAGGCTTCGATAAGGGGTACGCCGGTCGCTTTCTTCCAGCGCTCGGCGACCGCGCGCTGCACGGCCATTCCGCCGCCCAGCGTGAGGCGCAGCGGGCTGAAATCGAGATTCTCGAACGACGGCGTGTTGAGCAAGCCGTTGAACAGCGTGTTGACCCCGGTGATCGCGGTGAACTTTTCCTTGCCCAGTTCCTTGATGAATCCGTTCATGTCGCGGGGGTTCGTGATCAGCAGGTTTCTGCCACCGAACTTGATGAATACGAGGCAGTTCGCCGTCAGCGCAAAAATGTGATAAAGCGGCAAGGCCGTGACGATGATCTCGCGACCGTATTCGATCAGCTGATTCATCCAGGCCGATGACTGCTGTACGTTGGCCACGATATTGCCGTGGGTCAGCATGGCGCCCTTCGAAACCCCGGTAGTGCCGCCGGTGTACTGCAGAAACGCCAGGTCGTCGTGGCCGAGCCTGGGCCGCTCCAGCTTGTCCGGATCGCCGGCCTTGAGGGCATCGTTGAAGCGCATGGCGCCGGGCAGGTCGTGGGCCGGGACTTCCTTCTTGATGTAACGGAGTGCGAAGTTGATGAATGTGCCCTTGGGGAATCCCAGCCGGTCGCCGACGCCGGTGACGAAAACATGCTCCACCGGGCAGTCGTCGATGACGCTGGCCAGGGTATGCGCGAAATTCTCCAGTACCACAATGGCCTTCGCACCTGAATCGTTGAGCTGATGCTTCAACTCTCGCGCGGTGTACAGCGGATTCGTATTGACGACGACCATGCCGGCGCGAAGAATGCCGAAAAGCGCAATCGGGTACTGCAACAGGTTCGGCAACATGATGGCGACTCGATCGCCTCGTTTCAGTCCCAGCGCCTGCAATCGGGCGCCGAACGCGCGGCTTTGGCGGTCCAGTTCGGCATAGCTCAGCTCGCGGCCGAAATTGACGAATGCGGTCTGGTCCGCGTACTGCTCGCAGCTCTGCTCGAGGACATCGACAACCGAATCGAATTCGTCCATCTCGATTTCGGCAGGGACCCCATCGGAATATTGATCCAGCCAGGTTTTTTCAGTCATTGTGGTTTATTTCTCTTGATTTGATCTACCCTGTGCCTAGATTCTCACAGGTCAAGAACACATACAAGTGCGTCTGATGTCTGCTTGCGTCACGTTCAGCTCGCGCATCCGCATTTGCCGCCGCCGGCCGTGGCGTATATCATCCGGAAAGGGTCCGGGCTTGCTGCATCGCGTGCGCGAGCGAGGCCGGCCGATCCATTCATTCGGGAATCGCCATGGGTGAGCAGAACGTAGAGCAGAACAGCGACGAGGCCACACGCCGCGCGTTCATGAAGGCGCTGCTGAACGAAGTCAGGGCGATGGAGGCAATGCTCGACGCCGGGATGTTCGAGCGTGATATCAGACGAATCGGGGCCGAGCAGGAAATGTTCCTGGTCGACCGCGCATTCCGGCCCGCGATGACCGCCATGCAGATGCTCGAGGGCATGGACGATCCGCGGTTCACTCACGAGTTGGGACTGTTCAATCTCGAAGCGAATCTGTCGCCGCTGGAACTGGGCGGCGACTGCCTGAGCCGCCTGGAGGCCGAAACAGACGAAGTGTTGACGATTGCGCGCGAACGCGCCGAGAAGGTGGGTTCGCAGGTAGCTCTGGTCGGCATTCTGCCCACGTTGACGCGCGACCATCTCAGCCTGAATGCAATGGTGCCCACGGCGCGTTACTTTGCCCTCAATGAGGCGCTCAGGCGTTTGCGTGGTTCGGATTTCCAGTTTGCGATCAAGGGCATCGACCAGCTCAACTTCCAGCACGACAATCTGATGCTGGAAGCCTGCAACACAAGCTATCAGGTGCATTTCCAGGTCGGTGCCGAGGAATTCGCGTCGCTTTACAACGTCGCTCAGGCCGTGACCGGCCCGCTGCTGGCAGCGTGCGTGAATTCTCCCATTCTTCTGGGCAAGCGCCTGTGGCACGAAAGCCGCATCGCGGTTTTCGAAAATTCGATCGATGCGCGGTCCGAGGCACTGGCCGCAAGAGGCCTTCAGCCACGCGTGCATTTCGGCGATCACTGGATCGACGAATCCGTGATCGAGATATTCAAGGAAGATATCGCGCGTTTCAGGGTCATACTGACGACCGAATTCGAAGAGGACCCGCTCGGCATGGTCGAGCGCGGCGAGATTCCAAAGTTGAATGCGCTGCGCCTTCACAACGGCACCGTCTATCGCTGGAACCGGGCCTGCTACGGCATATCGGATAACGGCAAGCCCCATCTCCGAATCGAAAACCGGGTCATTCCGTCAGGCCCCACGGTGCTAGACGAGATCGCCAACGCCGCGTTCTTCTTCGGCATGATGTCGCGGCTCTCTCACAGCATCAAGGACATCCGCGAGCATTTCAATTTCTCGGACATCAAGAGCAATTTCATGTCCGCCGCTCGCGATGGCCTTCGCGCCCAGCAGGTCTGGTTCGACGAACGACAGATGCCGGCCCAGGAACTGATCCTCAAGGAACTGCTGCCGCTGGCCGAGCAGGGGCTGCGCGAAGCCTCGATCGATTCGGACGACATCGAGCGCTATCTGGGCGTGATCGAAAGACGTGTCGAATCCCGGCGCACCGGCGCGCGCTGGCAGCTGGATTCGCTGGAACAGATGAAATCCACCGGCAGTCTGCACGAGCGCCTGCGCGCGTTGACCGCGAGCATGGTGCAGCAACAGCAGACCGGCAAGCCCGTGGCCGAATGGTCGCTGGCCGAATTCTGCGGTACCCAGGACTGGCGGGAGAGCTACCGGACGGTCGGGCAGTTCATGGCCACCGACCTTTTCACGGTCCGGCCCGACGATATCGTCGATTTTGCGGCCAGCCTGATGGAGTGGCGCTACGTTCGGCACGTGCCGGTGGAAGACGATTCCGGCCGGCTCCTGGGGCTGATCAGCCATCGCCAGCTGCTGCGCCTGATCGCGCGCGGCCTCGACAGGGAGACCGGTCCGGTCATGGTGCGCGACATCATGCGCCCGGACCCGAAGTCCATCGGCCCGGAAACCACAACCGTGGAAGCCATCCGGCTTATGCGGGAAAACAAACTCAGCTGTCTTCCGGTGACCGAGAACGGGAAGCTCGTGGGACTGGTGACCGAGTACGATCTGATTGTCGTCGCCTCGAGGTTGCTCGAATCCGTGCTCGATGGCGAGTGACGCCCGCCGACTCGCGAGCATCTTTTGCCTGGCCCTGACTCTCGCCGCCTGCGGACCCGAGCTTGATGACGAGGCTCGAATCGAGCGCACCTTGGCCGTGATGATCGAGGCGCTGGAGCAGGGCGACGTGTCCGATTTCATGGCGCCGGTGGCCGACGATTTCATTGCGGTAAACGGTCGCCTGGATCGACGTGCGCTCGGGCTGCTGGCTCGTCGCGAGAGACTGGCGCGCGAGGCGGTCAGCATTCAGCGGCTGGATACCCGAATCGAGATTTTCGCACCTGATGGCGGAGACGCGCGGGCGATCGCTTCTTTCCGGGCCCTGGCCACCGGCGGGACCGGGCTGCTGCCCGACGAGGGGCGCTTCTGGAGGGTCGAAACAGGCTGGCGCCGGGACGGCGACGACTGGATGCTGATCTCGGCCGAATGGGAGTAAGTCAGCGATTGTTCTTTGGTAACACGCCGCAAACACGCGCCGGCACGCGCTACGGGCTACAATTGCCGGCTTGTCTCGGCTGTGCGCGCCGTTGTGATTGTCGACGGTTCCGGCCAGGCTCAGGATGCCGCCGTTTTCCAGGCATGAATTTCACGAATTTGCGATTTCAGGAGTGATTCCCAATGCAGCGAACCTTTTCCATCATCAAGCCCGATGCGGTGGCCAAGAACGTCATCGGTGAAATCTACACGCGCTTCGAACGTGCCGGTCTCAAGATCGTCGCCGCGCGCATGATGCACCTTTCGCGCGAACAGGCTGAAGGCTTTTACGCCGTGCATCGAGAGCGGCCGTTCTTCAAGGATCTGGTCGAGTTCATGATGTCGGGGCCGGTGATGGTCCAGGTGCTCGAGGGCGAGGACGCGATCGCCAGGAACCGTGAGCTGATGGGTGCCACCGATCCGCGCCAGGCAGCTCCCGGTACGATCCGCGCCGATTTCGCGTCCAGCATCGATGCCAATGCCGTGCATGGATCGGATGCTGAAGACACCGCTGCCCAGGAGATCGCCTTTTTCTTCGGCGATGATGAGATATACTCGCGCTGATTCAAAGGCTTGTTGCCCATGGCTGAAGTTGCCCCAAAGACGAATCTGCTCGGCATGAGTCGGGAAAGTCTTGAGCGATATTTTTCTTCGCTGGGGGAGAAGCCGTTTCGTGCCAGGCAGCTTCTGCAGTGGATCTACCAGCGCGGAGTCACCGACTTCGCGCTGATGACCGACCTGAGCCAGAAGCTCCGTGAGCGGCTTTCCGAGGCCGCCGAAATTCGGCCACCGGAAATACTCAGCGAGCAGAAGTCGGCCGACGGTACGATCAAGTGGTTGCTCGCGCTGCCTGGGGGGAACGCGGTCGAAACCGTTTTCATTCCCGAGCCCGATCGCGCCACGCTTTGCATTTCATCGCAGGTCGGCTGCATGCTCAACTGCACGTTCTGCTCGACCGCCATGCAGGGATTCAGCCGCAACCTCTCGGCTGCAGAAATCATAGGCCAGGTCTGGCTCGCGGATCGCCGAACCGGAGACCGGCGAATCAGCAATGTTGTGCTGATGGGCATGGGCGAACCATTGCTCAACCTTGATCAGGTCGGGCCGGCGCTCGAGCTTCTGCGCGAGGATCTCGCTTACGGCCTGGCGGCCAGACGCGTGACGGTTTCCACCGCCGGCGTCGTCCCCGGCATCGATGCGCTGCACGATTTTCCGCCGATTGCGCTGGCTGTTTCGTTGCATGCGCCGAACGACGAGTTGCGCAGCCGGCTGGTCCCGCTCAACCGCAAGTATCCGATTGTCGAACTCATGGCCGCGTGCAAGCGCTATCTGAAGGACTGCAACAGCAAGCAGTCCATTACCTTCGAGTACACCATGATCGACGGGGTCAATGACAGCCCTGAAGTGGCCAGGCAACTCCGCCGGCTGCTTTCGGACCTGCCGGCCAAGGTCAACCTGATTCCGTTCAACCCGTATCCCGGCACCCCGTTCCGCTGCAGCACCAGCGAGAACATGTTGAAATTCCAGGAGATTCTGCGCGCAGGCGGCTTGATCGCGACGGTCCGACGCACGCGTGGAGACGACATCGACGCCGCTTGCGGGCAACTTGTAGGCAAAGTACTTTCCAGCAGCCAGCGGCGGGTATTGGTGCAGCAGCAACTGGCCCGGCAGGCACTGGCATGAGTTGGCGCGGCGCGGCAAAGATGATTGTCACAACCAGCGCCGCGGCCATCTTCGCGACCGCGCTGGTGGGCTGCGCCACCACGAATTCGTCGCAATCCGATGCCAGGCGAAGCGGCTCGGCGGTCGATCGCGTGAGTCCCGTCAGGGCGGCCGAAGTCAATACCAGGCTCGGCGTTGGTTACCTGGAGCGCGGAGACATCCAGGTGGCCATGGAGAAACTCGAGCTTGCGGTGGAGCAGGATCCGAAGCACGTTCCGGCGCATCTGGCATTGGGAATCGTCTATCAATCCATCGACCGCGACGACCAGGCATTAAGCCACCTGGAAACCGCCGTCGAGCTTGCGCCTGATGACGGCGGAGCGCACAATAGTTACGCTGTATTGCTGTGCCAGGTCGGTCGTTACAAGGAAGCCGACCGGCATTTCCGTGCGGCGCTGAATGACCCGTTTTACGCGACGCCCGACGTGGCGTTGGCCAACGCCGGGGCGTGTGCCCGTCGCGATGGCCGAAATGAAGAGGCGGAGCGCTATTTGAGAGAAGCGCTGGAGTACGATCCGCGGAGCCGGACTGCCTTGTTCAACATGGCACGCCTGTCTTTCGAGCAGGGAGAGAGCCTGCGTGCGCGGGCTTTTCTGCAACGGCTGGAAGCCGTGGGCGGGCTTGGTGCGCAGGCACTGTTGCTCGCCGTTCAGGTTGAGCGATCCCTGGGCAGCACGGCAATTGCCGAGGGTTACGCCAGGACCTTGACTGAACGGTATCCAGATTCACCCCAGGCCTCCCAATTGAGGCAATAAAGACCAGAAACGAAATGACAGAAGTCCAAACCCCAGACAATTCAAACTCGCCCCGGTCGCCCGGCGCTGTGCTTTCACAGGCGCGGCAGGCTCGCCAGCTGAGTCTGGCCGAGGCCGCCAGCCGGTTGAAACTGCCGAGAGCCACGATCGAGCACATCGAAGCCGACCAGTTTGATCGGATTGCCCCGATTTACCGTCGCGGCTATATCGTCAACTACGCGCGCCTGGTCGAGCTGGATCCGCAGCCGCTGCTCGAGCAGATGGGCGAGCTGGAACCGGAACCGCTGCGAGCGGTGCTCCCTGTTTCCGGCAAGCCGCAGCGATTCGACAGGTTCCTCAAGTTCGCCACATATGCGCTGGTGACGACGATGATCGTACCGCCACTGGTTTATTTCTTCGTCCTCGGTGGGGCGCGCCTGTTCGAATCGGAAGTCGCTTCGCGCGTAGCCGACGGCAGTAACATGCAGTCCCCGGAAGCGCAGAAAACCGGCTATCGTGAGCGCTTCGCCGATGCTTTGGCGGTCCAGCCGCCCGAGACGACGCAGAACGATGCGTCACATCTTTCCGCCTCCGCCCTGCCGATGAATCCGATTCGTACGGTTACCCAGCCGGCACCGGTCGCCGACATGGCAGATGACGTGGGTGTCGAAGATTCCCTGCCGGAAGTCGACCCGATGACGCGGCTGGAACTGGTTCTCAGCGATGACAGCTGGATCGAGATCGAAAGCGCAGACGGCCAGCGCCTGGAATTCGATCTGCTTCGTTCCGGCGAGTCCAGACAGTACACGGGCCTCGCCCCGTTCAGACTTCTGCTGGGACGCGCCAGCGCGGTATCGCTGAGCCTCGATGGACAACCCGTAGACTTCGATGGACACGAGGAGGGCGGCGTGGCCGAACTCGTGATTGGCGACCCCAGGCCCGAGGCAAGGGTTGAGAACCCCGGCGGCGGGCCGTCGGCGGAATAATCTGCCCCGCGGCATGACGCCGCCGGGCCATGACGTTTCGAGGCCGGATCGCGCGCTGCGTGGTGCCGGCCGTTTCCTGTTTTGGAGATTGAAGATATGAAATCCCTGCAATCGGTCCGGGGAATGCACGATATTCTTCCGGCCGACGTAGCGGCCTGGCAGTGGCTCGAGAGTCGACTGGCTGTGCTCATGGATCGCTACGGTTTCGCCGAAATCCGGATTCCGCTGGTCGAAAAGACCGAGTTGTTCACCCGCGCGATCGGGCAGGGGACCGACGTCGTCGAAAAGGAAATGTACGCCTTCGACGACCGCAACGGCGACAGCCTGTGCCTGCGTCCGGAAGGCACCGCGGGCGTGGTGCGCGCGATGCTTCAGCACGGGCTGCTGAACCCGCCGGGTCTCAAGATCTGGTATTCCGGTCCGATGTTCCGACACGAGCGGCCGCAGAAGGGACGTCAGCGCCAGTTTCACCAGACCGGGGCCGAAGTGTTCGGTCTGGATGCGCCCGCCGTGGACGCCGAACTCATTGCCCTGGGGACCCGCCTGTGGCGTGAACTTGGCATTGAGCGACATGTCGAGCTCGAGATCAACTCGCTGGGAGACCGCGACGACAGAGCCCGTTATCGCGCGGCTCTGATTGGCTTTCTTGAGCCGGTTCGTGACCAGCTCGACGAGGACAGCCGCCGTCGACTTGAGACCAACCCGTTGCGAATTTTCGACAGCAAGGTGCCCGCAACGCAGGCCCTGCTGGAACGGGCACCGCGCCTGATCGACCATATCGGCGATTCTGCACGCGAGCACTTCCAGGCGCTGACCGACATGCTGGACGCGGAAGGCATTGCCTACCGAATCAATCCTGGTCTGGTAAGAGGCCTGGACTATTATTGCAGGACCGTATTCGAGTGGACCACCACCGCGCTCGGGGCGCAGGGCACGATCTGTGCCGGCGGACGCTACGACGATCTGGTCGAAATACAAGGCGGCAAGCCAACGCCCGGTATTGGGTTCGCGATGGGTATGGAGCGCCTTCTGGAGCTGGTCAAAGCCGAAGACCGGCAGTTCGGGCGGAAACCGCATGCCTACCTGCTCGGCGCGGAGCCGGTGTCTGCCCGGCTGGGCCTTGCCGAGTTCTTGCGCGATAAATGGCCGACGTTACGTCTCGTCACGGATCTCCAGGGCGGCAGCTTCAAGGCCCAGTTCAAGCGCGCCGATCGTTCAGGCGCGCATCTGGCGTTGGTGCTCGGCGAGCAGGAGCTCGAAGCCGGCACCGTCAGCGCCAAGGATCTGAAGGGAGATACGCCGCAGCAGACGCTTTCGCGTGAAGAGCTTCCCGGTTGGCTGCGCGGGTTTTTTGACGGCGACCGGCGCGACGACAACAAGTGATTTATCATCCACATCCTGTGCCTTTTTCGAGCAAGCGAGTGACCCGATGGCCGTAGAACTCTACGACGAACACGAACAAAGCGAGCGCGTACGCAACTGGCTGCGCGAAAACGGAGTTTCCATACTCATGGGCGTGGCCCTGGCGCTGGCCGGCATCTTCGGATGGCGACAGTGGCAGGATTACCAGTCAGGCCAGGCAATGCTGGCCAACGAATACTACGCGGCGATCCAGCAGGAACTGGACGTGGGCAGCACCCAGGCGGCGGCAGAGCAATTCGCGGCAATGCGAGAGGGCGTGGGCGAGCATGCGTACGTGGCGCTTTCAGGCATGCTGGTCGCATCCGCTTGGACCGAGGCCGGCGAAGTGGAAAAGGCCGGCGAGATCTACTCGGCCCTGCTCGACTCGGGCGAATGGGAGTCGCTCACGCCGTTGCTCCGACTCAGGCTGGCATTGATCGAGATCGGCCGGGATCGTGGCGACGCGGCGCTTGCATTGCTCCAGGGCATGGCACCGACCGGCTACGAGGGCTTGTGGCTGGAAACGCGCGGCGATGTGCTGTTCGACATGGAGCGCCTCGACGAGGCCGCAGACGCCTACGCCGCGGCGGTGACGCAGCTGCGTGGAGAGGGTCGTAATTTCCGCCAGGCGGAAACCAAGCTGGATGCGGTCCAGTCGGCCATCGGCCGGCCGGCGATCGACAACGTGGAGAACTCGTGAGGCGTCTGCAGCGCGCTGGCTTGCTGGTCGCCCTGGCGGTCTTGCTTGGCGGTTGCGGAATGTTCAGCAAAAAGGATCCTGAACGGGATCCTATGAAATTGACGGATATCAATGAGCGCCTGCCGGTCACCAAGCTTTGGAGCACGTCGACCGGTAGCGGTTTGGGCAAGAGCGCCCCGGGTCTGAAACCTTTTCATATCGACGGCGAGATCTGGACCGCCGATTACAAGGGCCGCGTTACGGCCGTTGATGCCGCATCTGGCGATCGCCTGCGTCGATTCGATCTCGAAATGGATCTGTCGGCAGGTCCGGCCGTGGTCGGCCAGCGCGTGCTGCTGGGAACGATGGATGGACAGGTCCTGGTGCTTGACCGGGATACGGGCGTGATCGACTGGCGGGCCCAGCTTTCTTCGGAAATTCTTGCAGCACCGCTGCAGCGCGACGGTGTGATCGTGGTCCGTTGCATCGACGGCCGCGTATTCGGTCTGAATGCGGATACCGGTTTCCGCGAATGGGTCTACGACCGCAGCGTGCCATTGCTGACGCTGCGTGGAAACTCCGAGCCCGTGGTTCGCGGCGGCCAGGTCTTCGTTGGCCACGATGACGGCACCCTGACAGCATTGAGTCTCGCCGACGGCCAGTTGTTGTGGGAGCAGCGCATCGGCACGCCCGAGGGGCGCACCCAGCTCGACCGGCTGTCCGATATCGACGGGCACATGGAAATCGTCGGACTGGATATATATGCCATCAGCGAGCGCGACCGTATGGCCTCCGTTGCGCTTGATTCGGGGCGTCTGCTCTGGGTGAAGGAACTCGGATCGAATTCGGGCCTGACCGTCGCACGGACCCAGATGGTGCTGTCGGATTCCGAGGATAAAATCTGGATGCTCGACCGGCGTAGCGGTTCGACGGGCTGGACCAACGAACAGCTTCTGCGCCGCGGCGTGAGTCGACCTGTACTTCAGGGCGGGTTCGTGGCGGTGGCCGACAAGGAAGGCTATTTGCACTGGCTGGATGCCGATACCGGCGAATTCGTCGCGCGTGAGCGGCCTTCCAAGGACGCGCCGGCCGGCGCCCCGCTGGTTGTCGGCAACGTTTTGTTCCTGCTCGATGTGGACGGCAAGCTTTCGGCATGGCGCATAGGCGCTTCTTCGTAACCCGATGACCGCGGCGATGAACCGCTCGGCGCTGCCCATCGTGGTGATTGCCGGACGCCCCAATGTCGGCAAGTCGACGCTGTTCAACGCGCTGACCCGCACCCGTGACGCGCTGGTCGCCGACCAGCCGGGCGTCACCCGCGATCGTATCTACGGCCGCGCCGTCATCGGCGACTCCGAGGTGGTGCTGGTCGACACCGGCGGACTCGATCCCGATCCGGACACGCTGGTGCGCGGCGTCGGCCGGCAGACCCAGTTCGCGCTGGAGGAAGCCGACGTCATTGCGTTCGTCGTCGATGGACGGGGTGCCGTGACTTCGGAGGATTTCGAAATCACCTCTCGAATTCGCCAGCTGGACAAACCGGTGGTTCTGGTGGTCAACAAAACCGACGGCATCGACGCCGATACCGCAACGTCGGAATTTGCCGCATTGGGCCTTTCCGAACCGGTGCCGATTGCTGCCGCGCACAGGCGCGGTCTTGACCGGCTAGCAACGATGATTTCGGCCGAACTTCCCGAGCAGCCGGAAGAACTCGAAACCCGCGAGACCCGGGACACGATCAGGCTGGCCCTGATCGGTCGGCCGAACGTAGGCAAGTCCACGTTGCTTAACCGCCTGACCGGCGACGAGCGCGCGGTGACAGCAGACATGCCGGGAACCACGCGCGATCCGATCGCCGCCGAAATCGACCGCGACGGCCGGCATTACCAACTGGTCGATACGGCGGGCATCAGGCGCAAGCGCCACAAGCACGAAGCGGTAGAGTCACTGAGTACGCTCAAGGCCATGCAGGCGATGCAGCAGGCCGATGTAGTCTGCCTGCTGCTCGACGCCGGCGAGGGCATTACCGACCAGGACGCCCGGCTTGCCGGCCATGCGGCCGACGCGGGCAGGGCGCTGATAATCGTATTCAACAAGTGGGACGGCATCGACGAACGTCAGCGAAAGACCTGTCTACAGGACGCCGGCGAGAAGCTCAAATTCGTCGCCTGGGCGCCGGTGGTGATCCTGTCCGCGTTGCACGGCAGCGGTCTGGCCGAGCTGTTCGATGCAATCGAGACCGTTTACGATGCGGCCTGTCTCTCGCTGTCGTCGGGCCGTCTCAGCCGGGTTCTCAACAAGGCCACCGAGGCGCATTCGCCTCCTGTCGTGAACCGGTTCGCGGCCAAGTTGCGGTATGCGCATCCGGGAGGTAATTTTCCGACCCGCATCGTCATACACGGCAACCGGACCGAGCACGTGCCACCGGCTTACCAGAGATTCCTGATCAACAGGTTCCGCGCCGAGTTCGACCTGGTGGGCGTCCCCATCCAGCTCATCTTCCGCGATTCCGAAAACCCGTATGCAGGAAGGCGAAACAAGCTGACGCCGCGCCAGGTCAAGCGTCGCCAGCGCATCCGCAAACGGTGACCCGGCTAATCGGACTCGGGTAACATCAAGGTCGAGTTCAAGAATTCAGAATCAATCCGGGGATCGAGATGAGTTGGGTAGTTCACAAGTTCGGCGGCAGCAGTCTGGCGGACGCGGAGGCGTTTCGACACGTAGCTGATCTCTTGAGCTCGCTGGCCGACGAGCGCCAGGCCGTGGTCGTGTCCGCGATGCAGGGCACGACCGATGCGCTCATCGAACTGGCGCATGCCGCTGCCGGTGAGGCCATGCACTCCGCACCCGATTGGGAAGAGGCCTTCGACGCATTGTGTCGGCGCCACCTGGAGTGTGCCGACGCCCTGCAGATCGACCAGGCTCTTCTCGATCGTCTGGGGCAATCCTTTGCCGACCTCAGGCACTTGCTCGAAGGTCTTGCGCTGCTCGGCAGTCTTCCCGACGAAGTGCTCGACCTGGTTTCAGGCCTGGGAGAGCAATGGTCGGCCAGGATTCTCGTCGGAGTTTTCGAGCAAGGTGGTCAATCAGCCACCTTCGTCGATGCACGCGACGTGATTCGAATCGAGCGCGGCGAGCTCGGCCCCGTCCCGCTGATGGACGAGAGTCGACGTTCCCTGGACGCGCTTTCGCTAAGCGAAACCGGAAGAATCGTGATGACGGGTTTCAGCTGCCGCGACGTTTCCGGTCGCGTCACTACGCTCGGGCGCAACGGCAGCGACTTCTCCGCAACCATTCTTGCTGCATTGCTTGACGCCGGGGCAGTTCACATATGGACCGACGTCGAAGGCGTGCTTTCAGCCGACCCGCGGCGGGTACCGCAGGCTGAGGTGGTTCACCGCCTGTCGTATCGCGAGGCGTTCGAGCTCGCTTATTTCGGTGCGCGGGTGCTGCATCCGCAAACCCTCGCGCCTTTGCTGCAGCGGGCCATCCCCGTGCGCATCCGGTCGACCCGACTTCCCGATTCGCCCGGTACGCTAATCGACAGGCACGGCTCGAGCTCGCCGCCGGTCAAGGGCGTTTCGTGCATCGAGAAGCTTGCGCTCATCAATATCGAGGGCGCCGGCATGCTGGGAGTGCCCGGCACTGCCGAGCGGGTCTTCGAGACGCTGCAACGCGCCGATATCTCGGTGACCATGATTTCCCAGGGTTCGTCCGAGCACTCTATCTGCTGCGTGCTGCCGAAATCAGACGGCGAGCGGGCGCGTGAATTGCTGAATCAACGTTTCCTGCACGAGATCGATTCGGGGCAGTTGCAGCGCATTTCCGTTCTCGACGATATCGAAGTGCTCGCGATTGTCGGCGACGGCATGGCCGGCTCGCCGGGCGTTGCCGGGCGCCTGTTCTCATCGCTGGGGCGGGCCGGTGTCAACGTCCGTGCCATCGCCCAGGGCAGCTCGGAGCGCAATATCTCGGTGGCCGTAGACGCCGCTGCATCCACGCGTGCCCTGCGTGCCGTCCATTCGGCGTTCTATCTCTCCGACCAGACACTCTCGATCGGCCTGATCGGGCCCGGCCAGGTGGGACGGGCGCTGCTCGGGCAGATGCGCGATGCGCGTCAGCGGTTGCTGGAGACCGCACACATCGACCTCCGTGTGCGTGCGGTTGCCAATTCGAAAGCAATGGAACTGGCCGACGCTCAGCTGTCCGATGCGGGCTTTTCGGGCCGACTCGAGCAGGGTGCTGCGCTGGACTTCGACCGCTTCGCCGCGCACGTGCACGCCGAACACCTGCCGCACGCCATCATCATCGATTGTTCGGCAAGCGATGCCGTCGCCGATTGCTACGGTGACTGGCTGGCGCGCGGCATACACGTCATCACGCCCAACAAGCACGCCGGCAGCGGGGACCTCGACCGATACCGGAAATTGCGCGAGTTGGCATCGGGGACGGGCGCGCGCTGGCGTTACGAAGCGACCGTGGGGGCCGGCTTGCCGGTGGTCCAGACCTTGCGCGACCTGATCGACTCCGGCGACCGGGTGCTTCGCGTCGAAGGAATATTTTCCGGCACGCTGGCCTGGCTGTTCAATCGCTTCGGAACCGGCATGTCTTTCGCCGCCCTGGTCAGAGAGGCGCGCGAATCCGGCTATACCGAGCCCGACCCGCGCGACGACCTTTCAGGCACTGACGTGGCGCGAAAACTGGTCATTCTGGGTCGGGAAATGGGCATGGACCTGACGCTGGATGGCGTAGAGGTCGAAAGCCTGGTGCCTGAAGAACTGTCCGACGGCAGCGTGGAGGAATTCCTCGCGGGTCTCGAAGTACTCGATGAACAGATGCGCCAGCGGATCGACGACGCACGGGCGAACGGCCAATGCCTGCGTTACACGGCCGCATTGGATGCGCGGGGCAACGCGCGCGTGGGGCTGGAATCGCTGGCGTTGGACCACCCGTTCGCCCACCTCGCATTGACCGACAACGTGGTCGCGTTCACCACCGAACGTTACAGCGAAAACCCGCTGATCGTGCAAGGCCCAGGCGCCGGGCCCGAAGTGACTGCTGCCGGCGTGTTCTCGGACCTTCTCAGAATCGCACAGGCCAGATAGCCGGGGCGACCGCCCCGGCTGGGTTTAAGGTTTCCTGACTAGCGTCGTGTCTCAGTACCATGCTCAAGCCAATGGGAAATTTGCGCTGAAAGTCTCTGGGTCCCGGATCAGGTCCGGGACGACAATCAGGAGCAAGCTCCAACAATGTCGCCCCGGCCTTGAGCCGGGGTCCAGTGGCTTTCTCGGCGGGTAATGACACGGCGCGAGAACGCTACTGAGACACGACGCTAGTCAGGTAAGGTTTTAGGTGTTAGGTGTTAGGTGTTAGGTAAAATCGATTGAATTCAGCTATTCAGCATGTTTTT
>Ga0209936_1000309_pt1 | contig 30910 bp, 25 predicted proteins | sample SalPonR1_A_D1_MG_FD_185694 | JGI IMG/M metagenome (GOLD analysis project Ga0209936, IMG submission 185694) | Salt pond soil microbial communities from South San Francisco under conditions of wetland restoration - Salt Pond MetaG R1_A_D1_MG... ...
GACATGGTGCTTATGGATATTAAAATGCCTGATATTAACGGGTTAGATGCTACTATTGAAATCAAGAAAAAATATCCCGATTTACCGATTATTGCACAAACGGCTTATGCTATGGAAGAAGATGAAATAGCAAGCCAGGAGGCCGGTTGTGATGACTATATTTCCAAACCTATACGTCCGGATAACCTGCTTACCATTATGTCTAAATTTTTTGACGATTAAAAAGCTACCGAAAAACCTATTTTAAATTGTGGGTACTCGTATGGATTATCATCTGTTTTTTGCAGGTTCCATAACAAAATAATCCATGATTTTGCTTTTTTTCCCATGTGCTGAACATATCCTCCTCCAAGTAGATAGTTATGAAGCCAGTAACGATCTTTATCTGAATCAGTAACACCAAAACGAATAGTATTGTATTTTGTATTCAATAATTCATACTCTGCATGCAAAATAAGTCCTGACTGTGTTTTTAGTGGTAAAATTTCCCGAAAATCTTTTATTACGGCAAATTGTAAAAATACACTACCCCCATAGGTATGTGCTTCAAAATTACTTGAGCTAATATTATCTGGATCAAAATTTCTTTTTTCATTATAATATTGATATTTACCACCAATACCAAGGGATATACGCTCTGTTAGCTGATTACCAAGTATTACATTAATGTCAACCAAATCAAGATTTCCAAAAGCTAATAATAAATTCCCTCCCCAGAAAAAGTAAGGTTCTTTTGTTTCCTTTTCAGTGTTTTCAGTATTTTTGTCCTGTGTATTTTTTTGCTGTCCAAAGGCTGAGAATGAAAAAAAGAGGAGAGTAGAGGCTATAATTACAGAAATTTTTCTCATATAATTTATTTTATGTTGTCAACAAATTAAAAAATTGATCAAAAATAGTTAATTTTCAAGGATAAAATTATAAAAAAGAAATCAAATGAATATTGTAATTACCGGAGCAAGCAAAGGAATTGGTTTTGAGGTAGCTAAGCTGTTTGCTGCTCATGAAGACAATACTGTTGTAGCCATTGCCCGAAGCGAAGATTTGCTTAAAGAATTAAAAAATGCCTGCATTCGGGAAAATCTTAAAACAAAAATACGCCCGGTTGTTTTTGATATTGAAAATCCCCAAACAGTAAAAGAATTAATTAAAGAGGAAGTTTTAAAATATATGGATACAGTGGATATTTTAATCAATAATGCAGGAAAACTGGTAAATAGCCCTTTTCATGAAATATCTGCCGAAGAAATGATGAAATCTTTTCATATCAATACCATTAGCCCGGCGATTATAATACAGGAGCTAATGCCTTTATTAAAAAAAGGGCAGGTTAAACATGTTATCAATATCTCAAGTATGGGTGGTTTTCAGGGGAGTGTCAAATTTCCCGGTTTATCAATATATAGTGCAAGCAAAGCTGCTATAGCCACTTTATCTGAATGTTTAGCCGAGGAGTATAAAGAAGCGCAAATAGCTTTTAATAGCCTTGCTTTGGGTGCTGTAAATACCGAAATGCTTAAATCTGCTTTTCCCGGTATGAATGCACCCCTGGAACCTGAAGAAATGGCCTCATTTATTTACGATTTTGCTATAAACGGGAAAAAATATTTTAATGGAAAAGTTATTCCCGTTAGCAGTACAACGCCTTAAATTTTTATTTTTTAAAAAAGTTTGCTTACTTTATCATTTAAACCTTGAAAAATACTCCTTATGTTAAAAGAAAAGATTGAAAATCTATTTTTTAAAAATAAAACAAAAGATCAGCTTATCGAAGAAACATTAACCAGTTTAAGTGGATTGATAGGCAATGCTCTTGCCGGAGATGATGTGAATAAGATTAAATCGCTTTTGCCTCCAAAGTTACAGCCTGAAGATATTGGAGTGAAATTAAAAACGGTATGTATACACTTAGAGAATAATGAACATCAGACACCTTGTGCTGAAGTGTGTATTGATTTAATTGTTGAACGAACAGAGCAGGAGTTAGGTACATATTCGTTGTATTATAACGAAGAGGCTGAACAAGTAGATGAAGTTTTAAATTTATATTAAAAAAAGCTCCCGAAAAGGAGCTTTTTACTTTATCGGGCATGTTTAAATACCAATTCCATTTTTTCGGATAGACGTTTAAAAACTTCTTCCTCTGAACCTACACCATCAATCTGGTAAATACTTTTTTGTTTGGCGTAATAATTCAATACCGGTTTGGTCTGATTCTCAAAATTTTCCAGTCTTCGGACAATCACATCGATATTCATATCATAATATCTCTTTTTGTCGGTCTTACTACGGGCAGTTAATCGTTTAATAGATTCCAGCGTAGGTACATTCATGTTAAAAATGCAAGAAACGGAAGAATTAAGCCTTCGTAATAAACCGTCTAAAATATAAGCCTGAACAATCGTTCGTGGGAACCCTTTAAAAAAGAATCCATTGGCTTCAGGATGTGATTTAATTTGTTTCTCAATAAGTTTTATCGCAAATTCATCAGGTACAATATCTCCTTTCTCCATGTATTCTTTAGCTGCAAGACCCATTTGTGTTCCTTTCTCAATTTCGCGTCGAAGTAAAGACCCGGTAGAAATATATACCAGATTATATTTATCGGCCAGCAATTTTCCCTGTGTTCCTTTCCCTGAGCCGGGAGGACCGTATAAAACAACATTCAGCCAAGTTTTTGTTAAGGTATGTTCTACTACATTGGTAATTCTTCCAAAAATTTCATCCACCGTTCCTACACCGTCTACAGCATAATAAATACCCTTATCTTTGTAGAATTCAGCAACCGGAACAGTCTTGTTCTTATATTCTTCCAACCTGTTCTTAATCACATCTACCGTATCATCAGCCCTGTTTTCTTTTTTTGCTCTTTCAAGCATTCTTTGCATTAAAATATCCTGGGAAACCTCAAGACTTATCATGCAGTTAAGGGTAGTATTCATTTTAATTAATAATCCTTCTAAAATGTATGCCTGAACAACTGTTCGGGGAAATCCATCGAAAAGGAAACCATTTGCCTCATTATTTGTTTTAATTTTTTTCTCGATAATCTGTACAATGATTTCGTCAGAAACAAGCTCGCCTTTTTCAATTACACTTTTTGCCTTAAGTCCTAATTCGGAACCTTCGGCAATTTCCTCTCTTAAAATATCACCCGTTGAAATATACGCCAGATTGTATTTTTCGATAAGTTTCCGGGACTGAGTTCCTTTTCCTGCCCCGGGAGGGCCAAATAGTGCGATATTAAACATTCAAAAAAATTTATAGGTTAATAATGCTAATCAAAAATAATAAAAAGCATTTTAATCTCCATATTTTCTTTATAGCTAAATGAATAAAAAAACACTTTAGCATAATACCAAAGCGGAATGAGTCGTATTTAAAGTCGATTAAACAACTGTTAAGTAAGTAAATACATAAAAAACGGGCGCTTTCAGGAACACAAATTATATTATCTCGTTTTATCTAATATAAAAAATAATCCGACTTTATATCTGTTGCCAGTGGGTTTCTTCTATGATATAAACGAATCATATCATTTTAAGCATCTGTCAATTTAAACATTCCTCCTGCACTTCTTGTTAAATAAGAAAATAATGTTTTTGTATGAACAACAATAAAAAATATACCAATCATTTGATCAATGAATCCAGTCCTTATTTACTGCAACATGCACATAACCCGGTTAACTGGTACTCCTGGAATGCAGAAGCTTTAGATAAAGCAAAAAAAGAAAATAAGCTAATCATCATTAGTATTGGTTATTCTGCTTGTCACTGGTGTCATGTAATGGAACGCGAATCGTTCGAGGACGAAGAGATTGCCCGGATAATGAATGATCATTTTGTTTGTATAAAAGTAGACCGCGAGGAGCGGCCGGATATCGACCAAATTTATATGAATGCAGTGCAATTGATAACCGGAAGCGGTGGGTGGCCTTTAAATTGCTTTGCACTGCCCGATGGAAAACCGGTATTTGGTGGCACATACTTTAAGCCCCGGCAATGGAAAGATATTTTACAAAATCTTGCTAAAGGATATGAGGTGGATAAAGAACGATTCGAGCAATATGCGAATGAACTGAAACAGGGAATCATTTCCAACAACCAAATTATCAAAACCCAACACAAAGCTGAGTTTACCCAAGAAGATCTTTTAACGATAATTTTAAAAACCAGCAAACGATTCGACCGTGAAAATGGTGGTACCATTAGTGCTCCCAAGTTTCCGTTGCCTGTTAATTATTTCTTCTTAATGCGCTTTTATTATCATTCAGGCGATAAGGAAGTATTACAACAGGTCCTGTTAACGCTGGAAAAAATGGCAAAAGGTGGAATTTATGACCAGCTGGGTGGCGGTTTTTCCCGATACTCAGTCGACAGAAACTGGCTGGTTCCTCATTTTGAAAAAATGCTGTATGATAATGCACAATTGGTGAGTCTTTATTCCGAAGCTTATCGCCTAAACCCTGATGCTGAATATAAAAAAGTGGTATACGAAACGCTTGCGTTTGTGGAACGTGAGTTAACAGCTCCCGAAGGTGGCTTTTATTCATCGCTCGATGCCGATAGCGAAGGGGTTGAAGGAAAATATTATGTATGGCATAAGGATGAAGTAGAATCGCTTTTAGAAGAAGATGCTGAGATTTTTTGTGAGTATTATGATATCACAACAGAAGGCAATTGGGAAGGAAAAAACATCTTACATCGGAAAGAAAATAATGATGTTATTGCCAGCAGACATAACCTGTCTTTAGAAGAGCTTGAAGAGATTATTCTTCAAACGAAAAAGAAATTGTTTAAACTTCGCCAGAAACGTGTAAAACCAGGATTGGACGATAAGGTTTTAACATCGTGGAATGCTTTAATGCTAAAAGCTTACGCTGATGCGTACAACATTTTTGATGATGAACATTATCTGAAAATTGCCGAGAAAAATTTTGAGTTTATTGAAAATAATTTAATGAACAGCGATTTTAGCCTTTATCGTAATTATAAAAATAAAAAATCAACCATTCATGCTTTTTTAGATGATTACGTTTTGTTGGTTGATGCATTGATTTCGCTTTATCATACCAACTTTAAGGAGTATTATATCAATACAGCCTTAAATATTACGGAATATATTATCCACCATTTTTATGATGAGGATTCAGGAATGTTTTTTTATACCTGTGATAGAGATTCGCATTTAATTGCAAAAACAAAAGAGGTAAATGATCATGTTATCCCCTCATCAAATGCTGTCATGGCTCAAAATCTTTTTAAACTGGGACATTATTTTATTAAAGAGGATTATATAAAAAAGGCCGAACAGATGCTCCGGAATATGAAAGATCAGATCATAAAATATCCTTATTTTTTTGGTAACTGGATTGATTTAATGGTACAGTTTATCCATAAACCTTACGAAGTTTGTATTATGGGAAATAAATACCGGAAAATCAGGAAGGATTTTTTCAGGATGTATATACCTAATATTATGCTGGCCGGAGGAAACCATGGCAACCTGCCGCTTTTAAATGATCGTTATACTGCAGGAGACACAACTATTTATGTTTGCCAAAATAATGTTTGCCAAAGGCCTGTTAAATCTTATGCAGATGCCCTTGAACTGATTGGTAATTAATTGCTTTTATTTAAAACAATCAAAAAAAAATTTATTTTATTTAATATCATGAAATAAATCTGCTTAAAAGGAGAAAAGCGGGCATAATTCAAATACCGGATACGAGATATTATTTCCGGGGCATCAGGATAGGGAAAACATAAGCATCCCGTAATTTCGGTTATCGAAAGTGCCTGTCTCTTTATGGCATTCTCACCTTATTTCTTAATCAATAATTTCCTTTTATTATACACCAAAAAATCCACCATAAAAAAAAGTATATTTTGGCAATTTAGCAGCGCTCCCGATTGTTAAAAAGAGTCAGATACCGGGTTGATTTCATTTACAAACGATGCACTAACTATTATACCTTCTATTTCTATTTCATCTGCACGAAAAAACGTTAAATAATTATATAACAGCATGATATCGCATACAGAATACTTGCTTTTTCTTTTTAATTTGCGAGGTTAAAAAGATATTTTATTTTTGATGAAATTTTTCTAAAATAATTTCATATTTTACAAAAATAAATAAAACTAAATTATAATTGAGAGACCTTTTAGCAAGAATAAATGAAAAAAAACACTTATTTGATTTTTATACTTTTAATTAATTTCATTTACCAGAATGAGGTATATTCTCAAACCTATGTTGTAGGTGGTGATTTCGATTATCCTCCATTTTCATATATTGATAAAACAGGAGAAGCCAGAGGACTGCATGTAGATATATTAAATGCTATATCTGAAGAAACAGAAATAACATTTAACTATCAACTAAGTAAATGGGATAGTGCTTTAAACTATATTCAAGAAGAGAAAACTGATATTATCATAGGAATTATATTTTCAGAAGAAAGAGAGGCAGAACTGGATTTTACAAATCCATTGCATACAGAATACTATTCAATTTTTATTCGAAAAGATTTAAAATTTAATGATATACCCGACCTATACAACCACAAGTTAATGGTTTTAGAACAAGATATTTCGATTGAGAAATTTCTTGTTCCTATGGGCCTTTACCATGACTATGTTGTTGCAAAATCCTTACCTGAAGCAATTGCCGGAATCGAATGGGGAAGGGCAGATTATGTTGTAGCCCCCCATTCTCTGGGAATGAATGAAATCAAAAAGAATAAATTTAAAAATATTGAGGTTAAAGGACCTCCAATAATACCCAGCATTTATTGCATGGCAGTCAAAAAAGGAAATACACGTTTACTGGGCATTTTAAACAAAGGAATTTCTGAATTACGTTCCAACGGAGAACTTGCACAAATACAAAGTAAATGGAAAATTTACAAAAGAGATGAATTAAAATATAGGCGAATTGCAAAAAATATTGGAATCATTATTCTAATAGCATTAATTTTATTAACCATTGTAATGATATGGGTATGGTTGCTTCGCAAACAGATTAAGAAAAAAACAAAAAATATTAATCGTAAAAATCAGGAATTACAAAAATTAAATACAGAAAAGGACAAATTCTTATCACTCATTGCTCATGATTTAAGAAGCCCCTTTAACTCAATTATTGGTTTTAGTGATCTCCTTGCAAATCAAGTAAATAATATAGATAGCACAAAAATAGCAGAATATTCGAATATTATAAGAAATTCATCTAACAGAGCTATGGATTTGCTTACAAATCTGATGGAATGGTCACGCTCGCAAACGGGCAGAATGAATTTCAATCCAAAATATTTCGAAATAAACGATGCGATTAAAAAAACGGTGTATTTATTTTCTGATATAGCTGCACAAAAATCAATCAGCATAGACCTGGAATTACTTCCAGGTAAAACTGTTTATGCTGATAAAGAAATGGTTAGTACCATATTAAGAAATTTATTTTCCAATGCTATCAAGTTCACTCCAAAAGGAGGTAATATAAAAGTTTTCAGTAGGGTTAAACAAAACAAAGTAGTAATTTCAATTCAGGACACAGGTGTTGGACTTTCACAATCGGCAATTGAACATTTATTTAACATGGGGTCAAATAGCTCTACACCCGGTACTCATAAAGAACAAGGCACTGGTCTTGGTTTGATTCTTTGTAAAGAATTTATAGAAAAACACAAAGAGAGCATATGGGTAGAGAGTGAACCTGACAAGGGGGCTGTTTTTTATTTTACGTTACCATATCGAATAAAATAGATACTATATAAATTATATTTCAGTTACATATTTTCACAAAAATTAAACTTATCTGTTATATTCATATTATTTAAGTTCATTTTTTTTTGTCAAAGAATTTATATGAACGATACCCTATAAACAATCAGTCAATTGAATAATTTGTATTTTTCACGAATCTTTGTATCTTAGAGCATCATTGTTTTCTAAGAATTTACCTAATCAATTCTATCAAAGATGAATAAAAAAATCATAACCTTAATTATTGTTGTAGGCATACTTTTTTTAGCCCTTTTTGGAAGTTGGTTATTTTGGTATATTAAACCAGAAAAACCTATTAATATTTATATTTTGGATAAAACTGTACCAACAACAGAACGAACCGAGCATAAATCATTGGTATGGGCATTAAAGCACCATAAGTTCACAAAACCTGATGGACATTTATATGATGTCGATAAAGATTATTATGGATTTTTTCCGCTAAACACCAAATCTCAGGAATTTGACTTTAAGAGTCTGCGTATACATGAAGTTCAGGATGCTGCATTAGATTATGATGCTCTTTATTATGCGGATACTTACGGTGTATATTATAATGAATGGTATAAGAACAAAGCGAATGATGCAGATATAAGTCAAAAAGTTTATGGCGGATTAAACCAGAACGATTATCTTCTGCTCAAGGAAATGAAAGAACTCAATAAGCTTATAATAACAGAGTTTAATTTGTATAATGCACCTACCAGTGGATTAATACGTGAAAAAGTAGAAGATGTGTTTGGCATTAACTGGAGCGGATGGACCGGTAAATATTTTCCGAGTTTAGATACTTCTGCTACAAGCTATTTTCCAGAATGGATAATCCAAATGTATATGGAACAAAATAATAATCAGTGGCCTTTTCAGAATGCAGGGATTGTGCTGGTCCATAAATTTGGTACTATTGCCGTATTAGAATATAAGACACACCTAACCGAAGAGATCCCATTTATTATTTCAAATCCGGAAACAGTAAGAAAATATGGCGTTCCCGAAAAAATTTATTACCCAAACTGGTTTGACATAACCTTTACAGGCGATCGTAATGATGTTTTGGCTAATTTTAATTTATCGGTTAATGCTAAGGGCGATTCCCTTTTAAGAAGTTTTAATTTACGCCCGGTATTTCCTGCAGTAATTGAACATGATGGGAATTACCAATTTTATTACTTTGGAGGAAATTTTGCTGCTAATGCTGTAAATAATCATACGGTTTATTTTGAAGGTTACCCTTATTTGGCGGGATTATTCACAAGAAATAACTATAAAAGCACAAAAAAATTCTACCGAAAATTTTATTACCCGCTTTTGACAAAAATTTTTGATGATTATTACGATTCACTAAAAATAAATGATACAAAATGAAGAACTTAACTTCTTATCAATTAATGCTATTAATGCTTGGAGTTATTATTCTTTTATTATTTTCTTCCTGTGCCAATAAAGAATCTGTAGATGCCTGTCTGGAAGGACACACTTACGGTTTTTGGGGTGGACTGTTACACGGAATCATTGCTCCTTTTGATTTGATTGCGATGCTTTTTCGTGATGATATAACGGTATACGCACAAAATAACAATGGCGCCTGGTATGCATTTGGATTTCTGATAGGTAGTGGAGGTTGGGGGATACTTGGTGGTAAAGGCGCAGCCAGTAGTAAGCGAAAAAGGACTCATTAAATCTTATTTTTCTTAAGTGTAAAATAGTGAAGCTGTCCAAAAAGTATTTAAAAATGGTAAATTGATTATTTATTTGCTTAGCGAATTCTTTGCGATGCTCTGCGTATCAATACTTTATGATTATACCACAAACCTGCCAGCCGGCAGGCTGGGTCACACAAAGGAATCACGAACTTGCCTGCTGCAAGCAGGGTTCCACAAATACTTTTTGGACAACCTCACATCCATTTATTATCTTTGAAATAATAATCAAAAACATTTAACATGATGCAGAATAGTCTTCAGATTTCCTGTATACAAACAACCTTAATTTGGGAAGATGCGGAACAAAATTTAAAACAGTTCGAAAAACATTTTGCTCAACTACCCAAGTCAACTGAGCTGGTTATACTACCCGAAATGTTTAGTACCGGCTTCTCCATGAAAACCAAAAAGCTGGCAGAAAAAATGGATGGCCCATCTTTTGTGTGGTTAAAGAAACAAGCTGCAAAAATTAATAAGATTATCGTTGGTAGTTTAATAATCAAAGACCAGGAAGAACATTATAACCGTCTTTTTGTTATGTTTCCGGATGGTAACTATGCGTATTATGATAAAAGGCATTTGTTTAGAATGGGCAATGAACACAAACATTACAGTGCAGGAACAAAACGGTTGGTTTTCAATTATAAAAACTGGCGTATTTGCCCCCTTACCTGTTATGATTTGAGATTTCCGGTATGGAGCCGAAACCAAAATGATTATGATTTGTTAATTTATATAGCCAACTGGCCTGAAAGCAGGAGAGCGGTATGGAAAAAACTACTGCCGGCAAGAGCTATTGAAAATCAGGTTTATGTAGCAGGAGTAAACCGTATAGGAAAGGATGGTGAAGGGTTAAGATATGCAGGGGATACTGTGATTATTAATCCCAGAGGTGAAACAATGGTTGAAACAAAAGAACATGATCAGCAAATAATTCATGCCCATTTATCGTTAGATGAATTGAACAGGTTTAGAGAAAAATTTCCTGTGGCCCTTGATGCGGATGAATTTAAAATATTGTAAAATAAAATGTTACTGAAAACAAACTTCGATAAAACAACAAAAGGAAAGATAACAGAGAAAGAACGTAAAAAAATTATTGAAAAATATCGTGAGTTAATTACAGCATCTGAAATATTCTCCCAAAAAAAAGAACTGGAATTTATCCGTAGAGCCTTTGATATTGCTTTGGAAGTTCATGAGAATAAAAGACTTCCGTCAGGAGAACCTTTTATTATTGAACTGCTCGATATTGCTATTATTATTGTCGAACAAATTGGCCTGGGTACTCGCTCTGTTATTGCTTCCTTATTATATCATGCCGTTATCGATGAAAAAATTACATTGGTCGAAGTCGAAAAACAATTTGATAAAAAAATCAAGCTCATTGTTGATGGTTTGATTAAACTGGCTGATGTAGACTCAAAAGCCGCCCCCAATCAGTCGGAAAATTTTCGTAAACTTCTATTGACAATGGTGGACGACGTGCGTGTTATTTTAATTAAACTGGCTATTCTTTTGGAACACATGCGTGGGTTAAATTATATGCCCGAAGATTACCAGGTAAAGGTTTCAATGGAAACCTTTTCTTTGTATGCTCCGCTAGCTCATCGATTGGGCTTATACAATATAAAATCGGAGTTAGAGAATCTGGCGATGAAATACACCGAGAAAGAGCGCTACAAAGAAATCATTAAGAAATTAAAAAACACGACAACCAAGCGAAATCGCTTTATAAAAAAGTTTATTGCCCCCATAGAAAAAGAGTTAAAAGAACAAGGTTTTCAATTTGAGATTAAAGGACGGCCCAAATCGGTTTTTTCTATCTGGCAAAAAATGAAAAAACAAGGGGTAACGTTCGAGGAGGTGTATGATATCTTTGCCATACGTATAATTCTCGACTCTAACCCATCAAAGGAAAAAGCCGACTGCTGGCGCGCGTATTCTATTGTTACCGATTTTTATCAGCCCAACCCCAAACGTTTACGCGACTGGATTAGTGTACCGAAATCAAATGGATATGAATCGCTGCATACAACTGTAATAGGACCCGATAAAAAGTGGGTAGAAGTCCAAATACGAACCCGCAGAATGGATGAAATAGCTGAAAAAGGATATGCTGCCCACTGGAAATATAAAGGCATAAAATCAGAACGGGGAATTGATGGGTGGATGCAAAAAATTCGCGAAGTGCTTGATAGCCCAAATCTCGATACAGCTGATGTAATTGACGATATCAAACTGGATTTATACAACAAAGAAGTATTTGTATTTACTCCAAACGGAGATTTAAAAACACTTAAATCCGGCTCAACAGTTCTGGATTTTGCTTACGATATTCACTCTGATATTGGGAATAAATGTGTTGGAGCAAGAATTAATAACAAAAATGTTACCATAAAACAGGAGCTTACTAATGGTGACCAGATTGAAATAATTACCTCCAAGTCGCAAAAACCTAAAAACGACTGGTTAAATTTTGTGGTTACCTCTAAAGCTAAAACAAAAATTAAATCGACCCTTCGCGAAGAGCTTTATAAAGAAGCAGAGGCAGGTAAAGAATTATTAAAAAGAAGATTAAAAAACTGGAAAATAAAGTTTGAAGACCAGCTGATTGATCAATTATTAAAATATTATAAGCTAAAAGTTCCGGTTGACCTTTATTATTTTATTGCTACCGAAAAAATTGACATAAGCGAAATAAAAACGGTTATTACAAAATTATATCAACAAGATACGTCTGATAAAATGCCCGAAACCGATGAAGAAAAACAAATTGGCCAAGATGAAAAATCAACTGAACCCCAGGGAGATTATCTTGTTATTGATGATAAAATTGAAAATGTAGATTATAAACTGGCAAAATGTTGTAATCCGATATTCGGAGACCCCATATTTGGTTTTGTAACGGTAAGCGAAGGAATAAAAATTCACCGGACCAATTGCCCCAATGCACGTCAATTGCTTGGAAAATATAATTATCGTGTGATTAAAGCCAAGTGGAATAAAACATCCGCACCAAAATCTTTTCAAACCATTATCAAGATTTCCGGAATTGATGATGTCGGGATTATTAATAAAATTTCAAATGTTATCTCCAAAGATATGAATATCCGTATGCGTTCTATTAGCATTGACTCGAATGATGGGATGTTTGAAGGACAGATAAAGCTTTTTGTCGAAAGCACCAAACATCTCGACATGCTTATCCGTAAATTAAAAAAAGAAAAAGAGATTATGAAAGTTACGCGGTTGGAAACCTTTGAAATAAATCAATAAAATTTTTTAAATTTGTAATAAAACAAATCAGGTTAATCATTCGTTTAATGGTATTAAAAACTACGTTAATTATGCGTAAAATAATTATTCTTTTGAGTTTAATTTTTATGGTCTCCACCATTGAAGCTCAGGTATGGCCGTTAATGCCCAAGTATTATCAACCGATAGATTCATCTGTTTTGGCCAAAAATCAACCCAATAAGAATCGTAAGAATCATTCTTTAATGAAATTAAATAATGATAAATTATCTTATACTGTCACTATTGGAACAGGATTTAGCACTCTTTCGAACAATATGTCTATGTCCTCATCATACATAGCCCCCTCAGTAAATTATCAGGTAAATGAAAAATTATTTGTATCTGTTCATGGCGTTATTATGCAAAATAATTTTAATGGATTTGAAAATAATTTTTTACCGGCTGAAGGATACTCTCTTAATCCAAATTCATCCAATTACGGTATAAATAGTCAGGCTTACTATCAGCTAAATGATAATTTAAGTATTTATGGTGATGCAACCTATTTCGAAAATCAATCGCCTCTGTTTAGCAATTCCCCATCCAATGTATATAATACAGATTATAAATCAGTATCTGTTGGATTAGGATATAAGATTTCTGATAATTTACATGTTAATTTTCAGTACCGCTATTCAGATGGATTAAATCCAATGTATAATAGCTTTTCACCCTTTTATAATCCCTCTCCGTATCGTTCAGGATATAACATCTGGGGTTACTAGAATACAAACAGGCAGCCTGTGAATAAAAAATTATTAACATTCGTTTTTTTGCTTATTATATCTATTGGCTGCCATGCTCAAAACCTTGTAAAACAATTTCCTGTTTTTCAATCCGGTGAAAGAATTTCCTATTCGGCTGCCTATAACTGGGGATTTATATGGTTAAATGCCGGCTATGTTGAATTTATTGTAGATAAAAGCCTCTATAACGGTGAAGATGTCTATTACTTTAATAGCTATGGGACCAGCATTCCTTCATACGACTGGCTTTTTAAAGTACGCGATTATTTTCAGTCTTATGCAAAGTTGGATAACCTGGCACCCCTCTTTTTCGATCGTAACACCTATGAAGGAGGGTATTGTGTGCATAATCGTTTTACCTTTGATTATACCGATAGCTTGATTTATTCACAAACCGAAAATTCTGACAAGCCTTATTCCGAGGATACGTTAGAGTTACCTCAAAATGTTTACGATGTGATTTCCGGGGTATATTATATCCGAAATATTGATTTTGATCAATACCAGGTGAATGACACCATTCCGGTTCGTATGATTATAGATAATGAAATTTTCGATTTATATGTGCGATTCCTTGGACGGGAGATCATAAAATTACATAATAAGCAAAAATTTAAAACCATCAAATTTTCAGCCTTATTAGTTGAAGGTACCATTTTTAAAGGGGGTGAAGACTTATTGGTTTGGGTTACCGACGATTTGAACCGGATACCTGTTTTAGTCGAGGCTAAAATTTTAATTGGCTCTGTTAAAGCAACCCTGTTAAACACTGAAAATTTAAAATTCCCTTTAGATTCAAAAATTACAGACCAATAATCTGTTAATTATCATTTTTTAATCACTGATATTTATTATAATTTTATATCCGATTTTTAAATGAATAAAACTTAATTATTATGCATAATACCGTTAAAATAACCGACAAAGTATATTGGATTGGAGCAAATGACCGCCGTACACATCTTTTTGAAAATATGTGGCCTTTACCTTATGGTATATCATACAATTCTTATCTAATTGTTGATGATAAAATTGCATTGGTTGATACACTTGAACAAGGCTCATCTGATGATTACCTGGTAAAAATTGAAGAATTGATAGGGAAAGAACGCTCTATAGATTATCTAATCATCAATCATATGGAGCCCGACCATTCAGGTGCGATGAAAGCCATTGTAGAACGTTATCCTGATATTAAGATTGTTGGCAATTTAAAAACTTTTAAAATTATAGAATTTTATTATGGATATAAAGAAAAATGGCATCAGGTAGAGGATGGCAGTCAAATAGATTTAGGATATCATAAGCTGAAATTTGTGATGACCCCCTGGGTACACTGGCCTGAAACGATGATGACTTATGATGAAACCGAAAAAATGCTTTTTTCAGGCGATGCTTTCGGTAGCTTTGGCTCGTTGGACGGTGGTATTTTCGATGATGAGATTGAGTTTGAAGACTACTATGAAGAAGAGATGCGCCGATATTATTCTAATATTGTCGGACAGTACAGTAATATGGTTCAAAAAGCTTATAAAAAGCTGGATGGCGTTGATATTAAATACATTTGCTCTACTCACGGTCCGGTATGGCGTTCGGATGTTAACAAAGTGATATCGTTATACGATAGGTGGAGTAAATATGAATCGGAAAAAGGAGTGGTAATTATTTATGGTTCAATGTATGGAAACACGGCTAAGTTAGCTGATTTTATTGCACGAAAACTGGCTGAAAACGGAATAAAGAAAATTCGTGTATATGATGCTTCAAAAACTCATCTATCTTATTTAATCAATGAAATTTGGCGATACAAAGGGGTCGTATTAGGAAGTTGTGCCTATAATTCAGGAATGTTGCCTACCATGGAACAACTTACTCGTACACTTGAGCATATGGGAGTAAAAAATCATCTGCTCGGCATATTCGGCTCTTACAGCTGGAATGGCGGTGGTGTTAAATCATTGCATAAATTTTACGAAAAAATTCAATGGGATTTGGTTTCAGACCCTGTGGATACTAAGGGAATTCCGGGAAATGAAGAGTTTGATCGTTGTGAAACCATTGCCAGAGAAATGGCCGAAAAATTAAAAGATAATTAATAGTTAATCCTAAAAATTAATAGTATGGAATTTAACGTAAAACCGGGGATGTCTTTTACCGCAACACAGGTTGTTGTTTATGAAGATACTGCGGCAAAATATGGTTCCGGACTGGTTGAAGTGTATGCCACACCCGCCATGATTGCTCTGATGGAAAATGCTGCACTAAAAGCTGTATATACTCATTTGCCTGAAGATTATAATACCGTAGGATTTGAGGTAAATATTCGCCATTTAAAACCAACACCTATAGGAATGAAAGTTGAATGTACAGCAACACTAAAAGAAGTGGATGGTAAAAAATTAGTATTTCATCTTGTGGCAAACGACGAAGAAGGAAAAATCGGAGAGGGGACCCATACACGTTATATCATTAATACCCAAAAATTTATAGATCAGTATAAACCCGAAAATTAAATAAACGATGAAAAAATTAAAATTATTCCTTGCCATTGTTTTTATTGCTGTCACAAATATAAGTATAGCACAAACGTTAATAGAGTTGCCAGAACCTGATAAAGCAGGAGGGATACCCTTAATGCAGGCTATTAACGAGCGGCACTCGGCCCGAAATTTTGTGGATAAAGATTTAACCGAAAAGCAGTTATCCGAACTGTTGTGGGCTGCTTATGGCTTAAATCGCCCCGAATCGGGTAAACATACGATACCTACTTCAAGAAACCGTCAGGATATTGAGGTATATATTACTACCCAAGATGGTGTTTTTAAATATTTGCCTGAAGAGCATGCTTTATTGCAGATTTCTGCCGAAGATAAACGTAAAGTATCCGGAATGCAGGATTTTGTTAAAGATGCTGCCGTTAATTTAATTTATGTTTCCGATTTTGATAAACTGGGTGACAGCTCTGACGATATTAAAACCATGACCGCAGCAACCCATTGTGGCTTTATAGGACAAAATGTATACCTGTACTGTGCTTCGGAAGGGTTGATTTCCGTATTCCGCGCAATGATTGATAAAGAAAAAGCTGCAGAATTATTGCAACTAAAAGGAAACAAACATGTTATCTATAGCCAGTCTGTAGGATATGCCGAAAAATAATTTATAACAAAAGAAAGTAAGGATAGCCGTGCTTAAAAAATTATATTACGTACGGCTATTCATTTATAAAAAATACTATGCAATATAATTTTGATAAAATAATTAACAGAGATAATACTGCATCGGTTAAATTTGATTTACGAGAAAAGGTTTTTGGCAAAGAGGATATCCTTCCGATGTGGGTTGCCGATATGGATTTTGAAACTCCTGATTTTATTATCCATGCCCTGAAAAAGCGTTTAGAACATCCGGTTTTGGGATATAGTTACCGCCCTGATTCATATTTTCAGTCAATTATAAACTGGGTAAAACGCAGACATCAATGGGATATTGAAAAAGAATGGATTTCGTTTAGCCCGGGAATAGTTCCGGCCATAAACATGGCCATTATGGCTTACACACAACCCGGTGATAAAATTGTGGTACAACCACCGGTATATCATCCTTTCTTTTCAGCGATATCCAATAACAAGCGAACGCTTGTAGAAAATCCTTTAATTTTAAGAGATGGACGACACCATATTGACTTTGAGGATTTGAGGGTTAAACTTCAAGATGCAAAAATGATATTGTTATCCAATCCTCATAACCCGGGGGGAGCCGTTTGGAACCAAGAAGAGTTAAAAAAAATAGGCGAGTTGTGTGTGGAAAATAATATTCTGATCATGGCCGATGAAATTCACGGTGATTTGGTATTCGAGCCCGCTCAATATGTCCCCATGGCTTCGGTTTCGACTGAAATTGCCAACCAAACAGTAACTTTTATTGCTCCATCCAAAACCTTTAACATGGCCGGACTGGCAACTTCATCAGTAATAACATCCAACAAAATACTGAAAGAAAAATTTGACCAGGTATTGGATACTATTCATATTGGGATGGGTAATATTTTTGGTACGGTAGCAACAGAAGCAGCTTATAATCATGGAGATGAATGGCTTGATAAGCTACTGGAATATCTTTCTCAAAACATGGATTATGTAGAACAATATTTTTCTGAAAAAATACCGCAAATAAAAGTTATACGGCCCGAAGGAACTTATCTGATGTGGCTCGATTGTTCCGGGTTAAGACTAAAAAATAAGGATTTGAAAAGTTTTATGATACATGATGCAGGACTGGGTTTTAACGACGGAAGAATGTTTGGAACAGGAGGGGAAGGATTTATGCGAATGAATGTGGCTTGTCCGAAACAAAGGTTGGAAATTGCATTAAAGCAACTAAAAAATGCGATTTTTCAAATATAAATTTATTTATTAAAATGAAAATGGTATAAAAATTGATTGATATTTAATCAATTTAAATCTCTCTTTTTATTAACCAAAATTAAAAAAATGAGGAAAATCGTTCTTTTAATTACGTTCAGCATTAATTCATTACTTTTATCAGCTCAAATCAACTCTTTCGACCTGTCAACCTACCAATTACCGGATATTAAACGACATCAATTGGATCTCGCATTTGATTTAAATGGAAGTAGCTCTGTTTATGACAGATCCCAGCGAAATAGTATGGATCAGTTTTATAAACGGAATAATATTTATGGGGATATAGGGCTTCGCTATAATTTTTATAGTAATAGCATAAAATATCAGGGAAACCAGGATATTATGATCGACTTTTCCTCATCCTTTAATGACAGAAAAGATAAAGAATCTACTTTATACGAATCTTTTGATGCTGGAAGTACTTTCCGAATCAATAGTAAAAACAGGTTTTATTTCAAACAAAAATGGTTTGTTTCTACGAATCTGCATTTTAATGGACGCTTATACAGGTCAACAATAGACCAGGAAGTTTATTCCGCAGAGAACAGGGAAAATAATTTAACCCTGAACATTCCTCTTGGAATAGGCGTTGGGCGAATCGAACAGGTGCAGGATGCCTGGCTAGCCATCTACATTTTAGATGAATTAAACAAAGAAGGCAGATTAACAAGAACGCCAACAACAGAAGAAATTATTGAATTTTCGCAATTAATATCGCAACTAAAAAACGAACGTTTTTTCGATGCCCGTTTACAAAAAATTAAAGAAATTGAATCTGTTGATTCATTTTTACAGTCTAGAAATTTAATTAAAAATGCCGATGCCAGATATTTTGCCGTGGTAAACGACAATTGGGATCATGCAGCTAACCGTGCACGTTACAGTGGAGAAAGAATGTCTTTTCATCTCGAACCCGGATATGTTTACACTTCAGATTTTTTCGAAGATCAACACGAAAGTTATCAGCTAGTGAATGAACATAAGATAACAGAATATTCATTTCAGGGAGTACTTAAATATATGAATGAAAAGCCCATCAACAGATTTTGGCAAAGTTCCTTTAGTTTTCAGTTCGCAGGGGGATATCTCAAAGCAATTAATGAAGATATTGAGAATGGCACTAAGGTTGAACTGAAAGCTCCTCAATTAACCTCGTCGGTAAATTATGCCGTTGGTTTTTATCCCAATTCCAGAACCGATCTGGTCGTTTCTTTAGGATTTAATTACTTTAATTCTTTTGGCGAAGAAGATATAAATTCAGTGAAATCAGATATCGCACATTTTAGTATTTCTCCGGTATTTAGTACTAATTTGAATTATTATCTCTCTCCTCAATTAAGAATCAACGCAAATTATCGATTAAAATACCTGTATTTAGAAACCAATTCAGAATATTATTTCAACATGTACAATGATTTTTTTCAACAAAAAGATTTAAATCATTTCATAAATGTAGGTTTTATCTATCAAATTTATTAATGAATTAAATATGCCCGAGAAAGGTTTTGATTTAAAGGTTTTACTTCCGACAGATGATGGTCTAACTATTTCCAGGAATGGTATACAGGAAGCATTGTATTATTTATTGTATAATGTAAGTAACAGAAGTTACCAGTTTGCAGGAAAGGTTAAAACCAGTGAATGGTATCCGGATAAGAGGTTTAGTGTAACTGATTTCAGCAGACTTTTAAAAGAAGAAAAAATTGACCTGGTTCTAACGCTTTCATCTATTATTCCTGATATCCCTTGTGAATATTTAATAGTAGATGAAAAAGAGATATCAACCAACTTAAATCAATTAATTGATGAAACAGATAAAAAAAAGAGCTAAACGGGTTTAGCTCTTTTTTAAATTATTATTATTTTTTATTTATTTACTCCTTTTTCTTTTGGTCTTTTCTCTCTACATTATCATCATCATCTACATTGTCATCATCTTCTTCAAGAGCAGAAATTAAATTACCTGAAAGATTTCCTCCAAACTTTTTAATTACCTTCTCCTGCTGTTTTTTAAATGATTCGTATTCTTTTACTTTTTGTTCTAATTCAGTTTCACGTCTGGCCGATTCTTCTTGCGTAGCCTGTAATTCCTCCATATTTTGACGCATCTCTTCTTCCTGAGCCTTCATCTCTTCAGCCTGTTGTTGCGTTTTTTCCAATAATTCAGCGGTGCGAATATTAATTTTTGCGGATGAGAATGTTGATGCAATACTTTCCCCGATTTTTTCAACAAATTCAATTTGGTATTTTTCAAAAGGTTTGAATGAAGCCATTTCTATGGCACCATATACTTCTTCATTAAGCTTTAAGGGAACAATCAGCAAACTTCTTGGATTTTCATTTCCCAGTCCTGAGGTAATTGAAATATAATCATCCGGAATATCGGTCATATAGATTGTTTCACTTTCCTGAATAGCTCTTCCTATAAGACCTACGCCAGGTTCAATACGTTTATCCAGAAACTTTTTCCGGTTGTATGCATAGGCGGCACTCATTTCAATATAAGGATTATCCGAATCGTCATCATTCACTATAAATAAACCTCCCTGATTTGCATCGCAATATTTAACCAGGTTACTAATCACATCGTATGATAATTGGGTTAAATCGTCATTATTTTGACGAAGGATTTCACTAAACTTAGCAATTCCCTGCGATGCCCAGTTTCTTTGCTCATCTTCTTTTTTACGTTTTTTCTCCTCTTCAGTAGCATGTTTCAGGTTAGTACGCATATCCAATAATGCATTTCCAAGATCATCTTCATCACTTAACGGAACGTAAGGGCTATCAAAATTATGTTTGCCAATCTCCAAAGCAAATTCTGAGGTTTCCTTTAATCCTCGAATTAAATTATTTAAAGCTCCCGCCATTTCACCAATTTCATCATTGGATTCTTTTATTTGTTTTTTAGGCATTATGCCTTTGCCCATCTCTACTAAATATCCTTTTATTTTTCGGATGGGGGTTATTATTACACTCGAAAGGTATAATGCTATAGATACAGCAATAATAACTAAGATAATGCCGGCAATAAAAATAAAGTTTTCAAGGCGGTTAAACGAATCTGCCATATCTTTACGGGCTTCAATAACTTTTTGATCCAATTCATTGGATAATTGATTTAATTGCTTAATAATAGCATCGCTTAAAACAATTATCTCACCATCTTCTTCTACCAACGGATAGATTTCAAACATTAAAATAAAAGCATCATCATAACTTTCAAAAGTAGACAGACTATTCATTACAGTCTGATGTAAAGGAAATAGCGTATCCTGTATCGTAGTATATATATTATGATACATTTGTTGTTTATCTTCTTCCCACTGTCCTGAAAGCTTCTCAATTTCCTGATGTATTTCGGGTAACCTTTTCTGGTGTAACTCTTTTAATCTTAATTTATCGGGAGTATCTTGTTTTTTATCAATATAAACCCAATTTTTAATTAACATCTTCGACGAAATCATTAAATTGGATAACTCTCTGATTAGTTCTGTAGAAGGGGTGTAAACATTCGCAATTTTTTCGTTCGATTCAATACTCTTTTTTAGGGTAGAATTGATTAAATAAATATTAGCCAATATAGCTAAAGTAACAATACCAAATCCCAGAATTAATTTTTTTGCGATAGTAAATCTAAATTTCATAGCAATAGTACTATTTTTTAATGCAAATAAAGCTTTATTTAAGAGTTTCTAAGATAGTAATTAATTTTTTATTGATTAATAATTACCAGAACTAATTTATCAACGACTTGTATTTTTACTATAAATCAGTAAGTTATGGTTCTATGAAAATTTTTAAAAAGAATATATTGATGGAGGATATTTGATATCTTCCAGAAATAGTCCTTGTGCAGGTACTGAAGCACCAGCATTTTCCCTTTTTTTACTTTTTATAATTTGTTCAAACTCATTGATAGTAACTTTCTCTTTTCCAACATCTAACAGGGTGCCAACAATAGCACGAACCATGTTGCGTAAGAACCGGTCTGCTTTGATAGTAAAAATCAAACGATAATCATCTTTAGACCATCTTGCTTCAGACACCTGGCAAATGTTTGTTTTTACATCGGTATTGATTTTGCTGAAACTGGAAAAATCCTCATATTGCTGCAACAAACGAGCTGCCTTATTCATTTTTTCAACATCTAGTTCGATGGGCAGATACCATGAAATATCGTTCAGAAAAACATCTTTTCTTTGATGAATATAATATCTATAAAATCTTTCGGTAGCATCAAAACGGGCATGAGCTTCGTTATTTACTTTTACAATCCGAAAAACAGCAATATCTTTTGGTAAAAAATTATTGAGTTTAAATACCAGTTTCAGGTCTTTATCCAATGCTTCATGCTTACTGTCAAAATGAGCTACAAAAAAACGGGCATGAACTCCGCTATCGGTTCTTCCTGCTCCTGTAATCTCTATATCTTCTCGTAAAATAGTCGAAAAGGCTTTGGTTAGTATCTCTTGTACAGTTATAGCATTGGGCTGAATCTGCCAACCATGATAATGGGTTCCTTTATAACTTAGTTGTATAAAATATCTTTCTTTCACTGATTTATTATACCTAAAAAATATCTTTTATGGTAAGAGAGTTATTGTTAATTTGAAAAGTTTCGCCTGTTTTTAAATCACGCATGGCTTTAAAAACAGGAACCTGTGTTGAGATTGCATAAAAGCTCTCACCATCGACAGAAATTTTACCTAATGCAGCAGAAACAAACATCTTTTGTTTATTGGTAATGATTACGGCACCAAATTCAACTTTATCTGAAATTTTTGCTGGATCAACCTTTTTAACCAGTTTTAAATCATCCAGGAATTTTTCCATCTGCTTTACCTGAAGATCCTTTTTTTTCATCATTTCTTCCTTAAAAGGATCAAACATATCATGATCTCCCTCATATTCATTAGCTGTTTGAATAATTTCCTGAATTCTGCTTTTACAGGATTGAATATTTTCTTCAAGAATATCAATACAAGATTTAATAATCTTATTCTTAATTGCTTTTTTATCCATAATCTAATTATCAGATTGAAATCAAATATACAAAATTAATGTTTGTTCCAAAATCTTCAAATATCATTTTATAAACATTTCGAACGAATAAATTACCGTAAATATTTTTTGCCCAAATTTTATTGGATAATTTTTTTCTATTGGATTTTTATTAAATTGGTCAGCTAAAACAAAAAAATAAATAAAATGAAGAAATTAATTAAAATCTCAACAATCTTTTTATCCTGTTTTATCTTTAATTTTTCTGTTGCCCAGGATAAAAGTGACTGGAAAGGTGGTTACCCCGAAGGATGTACTTCAATAACGGTTGGTAAGGCTGCCTCTGCCGATGGATCCGTAATAACATCTCATACCGACGATAGTCACAGAACCCGTTCCTGGATGGATATTCAACCGGCAAAAGATCATAAGCCCGGAGAGATGGTACCAATGTATAAACGAAGTGCTGATGATACGAAGGCAATGCCTGCATATAAACATGAAAAAATAGGGGAAATACCCCAGGTTGAACATACCTATCAATATATTAACTCAGCATATCCTTCTATGAATGAAAAACAACTGGGAATAGGAGAATCTACTTTTGGGGGCAGAGAAGAACTACAGTCTGATGAAGGGTTGATTGATTGTCAGCGACTGTGCCAGCTAATGGTAGAAAGGTGTACAACTGCCCGGCAAGCCATTCAAATGGCCAATGAGTTAACCAAAAAATATGGGTGGAATGATTATGGTGAAGCTTTAACCATTGCCGATCCCAAAGAGGTATGGCACTTTGAAATTGTTGGACCCGGAAAAGGGAAAACAGGCGCTGTTTGGGTTGCTCAACGGGTACCGGATGATCATATTGCCGTTAACGTCAATGCCAGTACCATTAAAGAAATTGATTTATCAAACACGGATTATTTTATGGCTTCTGATAATATCTATGAAGTAGCCAAAGAAAAAGGCTGGTGGACCGAAGATGAAATCTTCAAATTTTGTTATGCCTACGCTCCTGAAAGCAGAAATGCTATAGGTTCCCGACGCAGAGAATGGCGAATTTTGGATCTGTTGGCACCATCGTTAAACTTAGATCCTAATGCACAGGATTATCCCTTTTCGGTTAAACCGGATAAAAAAGTTACGCTGGAAGACCTGGTAATGGTATTTAAAGACTATTACGAAGGTACACCCTATGATATGACCCGAAATATCAAAGCAACCGACGAGAATGGCAAAACCATCATATCCCCTTTGGCAAACCCATTCATGCCTTACGACCAACTGGAAATATCTGATGTGAGCGGGGGATGGTATAGCATTGATGAAGAAACAGGAGATATCAGTTTCCTGGGTGAACGCACAATTGCCCGCTGGTATACCATGTATGCTACGATTATTCAGTGCCGCGACTGGCTTCCTGACGAAATAGGAGGAGTGGTCTGGTTAGCTCAGGATAATGTTGCTACTTCTATCTATGTTCCGATATATTGTAGTGTTACCGATTTACCTCAATCGTATAAAACTCCAGGAAGAGTAAATGGATATACAAGAGAATCAGCCTGGTGGGCATTTAACCGTATGGGAACATTAGCGGCTCAACGTTGGGGAGATATGCGCCATGATGTATATGCCGTCTGGAACCCAATGCAAAAAGAGCTGTTCGATAATCAACAAAAAATTGAAGAAGAAGCATTGAATCTTTATAAAAAGAAAAACCCGAAAAAAACCATCCACTATTTGAATAAATATTCCAATAAACAGGCTAATAAAGTGGTGGACGAAGCCTGGAATCTGGGTGATTTCTTGTGGACAAAATATGATGAGAAATTTTAAATTTTGAAGAAGAATGTCATACTGTCCCGATAAATATCGGGACAGTATGACATTCTCTTTACTTAAATTAAAACGTTTATTATATGAATAAAAACAAACGTGGTTTTGCCAGTGACAATAATTCAGGAGTACATCCTGAAATCATGAAAGCTATCCATGAAGCCAACGAAGGGCATACCATTGCTTATGGAGATGACCTTTATACGCAACGGGCAAAAGAAAAATTTCACGAACATTTTGGTACTGATATTGATATTTATTTTGTATTTATAGGTACAGCAGCCAATGTATTAGGATTAAATGCAGCCACACGATCATGGAATTCGGTTATATGTGCCGAAACAGCTCATATCAATGAGGATGAATGTGGTGCTCCTGAAAAATTCAATGGATTTAAGCTTTTAACCGTTGAAACCCCTGATGGTAAACTTACCGTTGATTTAGTTCAAAAACATATGAAAGGGTTTGATTTTGAACATCACGCACAACCTAAAATTATCTCTATCACACAGGCAACAGAATTAGGGACTGTTTATACGCCTGAAGAGATTAAAAAACTAGCGGATTATGCCCATCAACATGACATGTTTTTGCATATGGATGGAGCACGTATAGCCAATGCTGCAGTGAGTTTAAATTCAGGATTTAAAGAATTTACAAAAGATGCCGGAGTAGATATCCTCTCTTTTGGAGGAACCAAAAACGGTATGATGTATGGAGAAGCTATTATTTTTCTAAATAAAGCCCTTGGTCAGGATTTTAAGTATGTTAGGAAACAAGGAATGCAACTGGCATCTAAAATGCGGTTTATTTCCATACAGTTTGAAAAATACCTGACAGGTAAGTTGTGGCTTAAGAGTGCCGAACATGCAAATAAAATGGCCCAATTGCTGGAAAATAAAGTAAAAGAAATACCTCAAATAAAAATAACCCAAAAGGTAGAGGCCAATGGTGTTTTTGCAATTGTTCCTGAAGAAATAATTGATGATTTAAAACAAGAATATTTCTTTTACGACTGGGATGAATCGAAAAACGAAGTACGCTGGATGTGCTCTTTTGATACAAAAGAAGAAGATATTTTAACGTTTGTTGAATTAATCCAAAGTAAATTGAGCTGATAGTATACTTTAAAACGATAGCTGAAGTAATTAATCGTTAACGAATTTTTAATTGAGTTGATGACCCGGAGTCATCAACTCAATGTTATATATTTCTTTAAAGAACTACTTCCCAATATACAGTCAAAAGCAAATTTTATAAGAAAATATCAACAAAACAGCCGGAATTATTAACTAAATTTTTATCATCCCTTAAAAAAAAATACTTTTGGCTTTCATAGATTTATTAATGATAAAAACTATAGTTAAATGAGTGGCTTTTTTGGGAGTATTTCAAAATCAGACTGTATTACCGATGTATTTTACGGAACAGATTATCATTCGCACTTGGGCACTAAGCGCGCGGGGATGACTTTTTATTCACCAGAGAAAGGTTTTCAGCGCTCAATACATAGCCTGGAAGACGGTTATTTTCGTAATAAATTCGAAAGTTATTTATCAAAATTTACCGGAAAATTAGGCATAGGAGTGATAAGCGATACAGAAGCACAACCTATTGTGGTTACTTCCCATTTAGGGCAATTTGCAGTGGCTACCGTAAGTAAAATTATGAATATCGATGCGCTGGAAAAAGAGTATACAAATAACCACCGAACCTTTACCGAAAACAGCCAGGGATTCATAAACCCAACAGAAATCGTATCAATGTTAATTGCTGATGGTGACGATTTTGTTTCAGGGATTCAAAATGTTTACAATAAGATAAAAGGTTCGTGCTCAATGCTTATTTTAACTGAAAACAGTATCATAGCAGCACGTGACAAGCTGGGAAGAACACCAATAATCATTGGAAAAAAGAACGATGCCTATGCCGTCAGTTTTGAAACCTGTGCTTTTCCTAATTTGGGCTACGAAACCGATAAATTTATCGGTCCGGGCGAAATTGTTGAAATAACAGCTGATGGACACAAACAATTGAAAAAGCCTGAAGATAAAATGCAAATTTGTTCGTTTCTTTGGGTTTATTATGGATACCCACCCTCATTTTATGAGGATGTTAATGTAGATGAAGTTAGATATCGGTGCGGCGCATCACTGGCCAAAAGGGATAAGCTGGATGTTGATTTTGTGGCCGGGATTCCTGATTCCGGAGTAGGCCATGCTATGGGCTATAGTAACGAACAAAAAATCCCGTTGAAAAGACCTTACTCAAAATACACACCCACATGGCCCAGAAGTTTTATGCCCCAAAGTCAAAATACACGTGAACTGGTTGCTAAAATGAAATTAATACCTAATAAAGCATTAACCAAGGGTAAAAAAGGCGTTTTTCTGGATGATTCAATTGTTCGCGGTACACAGCTTAAAGACAATGTAAAAGATTTATACCAGGCCGGGATTGATGAAGTACATGTTCGCATCGCTTGCCCTCCGTTAACTTTTCCCTGCAATTTTTTAAACTTTAGCCGTTCCCGATCGAATTTAGATTTAGCAACACACAGAGCCGTAAGACAATTAGAAGGAAAAAATAATGTAGATATGCAGGAATATTCCGATAGCAAAAACGGTAAATACGAAGCCATGGTCGAGCAAATCAGAAAAAACATGGGATTTACATCGCTTAAATTCCAGAAACTGGATGATTTAGTGGAAAATATTGGCTTACCCAAAGAAAAAATTTGTACCCATTGCTTTGATGGTAGTAGTTATTTTTAATTGTATTTCTGTCTGGGGTTGAATAGAGTTAAATCTTAATTACGAATAACACTACATTTTTTGAAATATAGTGTTATTTGTAAGTTACTTTTTCTTTCTTTTTTTCGATCTGAATTTCTTTTTATGGGTTGTTTTATCAAAAAGCTTATCTATCAGATCCTTCCGGTTTGATTTTTGTAATTCAGCCATTACTTCATTTCTATATTCTTTTTTATACCAGAAAAAGAATTTTCGTTGCGCCAGTTTCTCTTCTTTTTTCCGTGCAACCGGAATTTTTTTCATCGTATAGGGATTGATCCCGGTATAATACATAACGGTAGCGAGGGTCATAGGAGTAGGAGTAAAATCTTGTATCTGTTCCAGTTTAAAATTGAGCATTTTAGTTTCTACGGCCAGTTCAGCCATATGAATATTTGTAGAACCCGGATGACTGGAAATGAAATAAGGAATTAGCTGTTGATTGAGATTATGCTTCTGATTGATACGGTCAAAAAACTTTTTAAATGCATAAAACATCGAGAAATCAGGTTTTCGCATAACATGAAGAACCTCTTTGGCTGTATGCTCCGGTGCTACTTTTAATCTTCCCGAAACATGATTTTTAATTAACTCTTCAGCATATTCTTTATAATCCGTCTCGTTTAATTTATGCATAAACAAATCATATCGAACACCACTACCAACAAATGCTTTTTTTATGCCTGGATGATGATGGGCTTTTTTATAAATTTCGGTTAATGGTTTAGGGTTTGTATTCAAATTTTTACATACATTAGGATACAAACAGGAAGCTCTTTTACATATTTTACATTGTTCAAGGTCAATACCCTGCATTTTATACATATTAGCCGAGGGGCCTCCTAAATCAGAAACATAACCTTTAAAATCAGGCATAGTGGTTACTTTGTTCACTTCTTTTAGAATGGATTGCTCCGACCGGCTGCTGATAAATTTTCCCTGATGAGCTGATATGGTACAAAAAGAACATGCTCCAAAGCAACCCCGGTGCAAAGTAATAGAATGGCGAATCATCCCGTATGCAGGAATGGGTTCTTTTTTTGCATATTTAGGATGGGGAAGACGGGTAAACGGCAAATCGTAAATTGCATCCATTTCCTTTTCCGATAAAATTTCAAAAGGAGGATTTACAACAATGTGCCGGGAAACAACTTTTTGAATTAAACGTTTATTACTTTGGAAAGCATTTGCTTCCTGCTCAATAATTTTAAAATTTTGGGCATACTTTATTTTATCAGAACTACATTCTTTATGGCTGTATAAATAAAAATCCTCCCAATTTTTATCTTCTGTTTCGGCGATATTATCTGTAATAAATACCGTTTGTTTGATATTTTTAATCGACGAAAACGGAACGCCTTTTGAAAGTAAACGAACTAATTCTGCTAATGGTTTTTCGCCCATTCCATAAATAAGAAGATCTGCTTTGCTTTCGTGTAAAATTCCCGGCATTAATTTATCCGACCAGTAATCGTAGTGGGTTAACCTTCTGAGGGATGCTTCAACACCTCCAAGAACAACAGGTATATCCGGATACAGTTTTTTTAAAATATGAGAGTAAACTATCGTAGCATAATCAGGCCTGAATCCTGCTTTACCACCCGGAGTATATGCATCATTTGATCGCAGACGCTTGTTTGCTGTGTAATGGTTTACCATAGAATCCATACATCCGGCGGTAACCGCAAAAAATAATCGTGGTTTTCCTAACTTTCTAAAATCTCTTAAATCATCCTGCCAGTTAGGTTGAGCAACGATAGCAACTTTTAAACCCAGAGATTCCAATAGTCTGCCAATAACCGCCGGTCCAAACGAAGGGTGATCAACATAAGCATCACCGCTAAAAAGGATAACATCCAGCTGGTCCCACCCACGGGCGGTCACTTCTTTTTTGGTTGTGGGCAACCAATCATTGGATTTATATGTTGTATTATAATCTATCATCAACTAACTATCCCGACAAAGGTAGAATAAAAAGGGGAAATTCTAATTATCCCGGAAAATGAAACTACTTGAGAATCATATTGTATATACATCCATTCAGCTTTATTCGTAAGTAATCTATGGAACTAAAATTGAACTGTCTCCATAACTTAAAAACCGGAAATCATTTTTCAGGGCATAATCGTAAACCTTTTTCCAGTCATCACCAATAAATGCAGCGATAAGCAATAAAAGGGTGCTTTTGGGTTGATGGAAGTTGGTAATCAATACATCTGTCATTTTAAACGAATAACCCGGAACAATCATGATTTGAGTAGAGGCATGCAATGTTTCTAAGTGATTGTTATGCATATAATTTATCAGGACTTCAATTGCTTCCTGCCGGGAAACATTTTTAGGTAAGGGATACACTTCCCATTGATCTATTTTTAATTCGAGCATTCCGGACATCAGTAGTTTTACCCCCAGCCAGTAAATACTTTCAAGTGTACGTACAGAAGTTGTTCCAACGACTGTTATTTGACGGGCATTTAATAAATTGATTAACGTTGTTTTATCTATCATAAAATGTTCGGTGTGCATTTCATGCTGGCCTACTGTTTCTTCTTTTACAGGAGTAAAAGTCCCTGCGCCAACATGAAGCGTAACCTCTTCAATACGAATATTTTTTTTCTCTAACCGGTCTATTATCCGGTTAGTAAAATGCAGTCCTGCCGTTGGAGCAGCTACGGAGCCCTTTAATTTTGAGTAAACCGTTTGATACCGGGTTTTGTCAATCGTTTCCGATTCGCGGTTTAGATAAGGGGGAATAGGTGTTTTTCCAATATGATCGATAATTTCACTGAAACAGATGGATGGATTATTCCACGTAAATTCAATCGTACGGGTATTGCCTTCGTGAGATACTTTTCGGGCATTTAACTCAATCTCCGTATTGTGGATAACAAATTTTTGCGTTAAAACATTATTTTTCCACTTTTTTGCATTCCCTACAATGCATTTCCAGGTTACCTTCTGGTTTTGTTGAAAAGCCAGCACATAATCCGAAGGATTTACGGGTTCTAAACAAAAAACTTCAATCCTGGCACCCGTTTCTTTATAAAATTTTAACCGTGCCTGAATTACTTTGGTGTTATTAAAAACCAGGGTATCATCTGTTTCGATATACTGTTCAATATTCAAAAAAGTATTGTGCTCAATGTTTCCTTTATTATAAACCAATAATTTAGACAAATCCCTTTGTTCCAACGGATACTTTGCTATTCTTTGCTCCGGCAGTTCATAAGTATATTGATTTATTTTTATATTTTCTGCTTTTATATTCATCTTATTCCTTTTTCCCGGCGCAAAAATAACTAATTTTGTAAC
>Ga0209936_1000311_pt1 | contig 30579 bp, 33 predicted proteins | sample SalPonR1_A_D1_MG_FD_185694 | JGI IMG/M metagenome (GOLD analysis project Ga0209936, IMG submission 185694) | Salt pond soil microbial communities from South San Francisco under conditions of wetland restoration - Salt Pond MetaG R1_A_D1_MG... ...
CGCCCTGGCGGTCGCCATCACCGGCAGCCTGTTTGCCGGCACCGCCCAGGCCCAGCTGGCCGGGCACAATGTAATCCTGGTTCACGGCTTCCAGCAGGAAGACCTGGCCAACCCTCCGGCCAACCTCCAGGATGTGAAGAGCGCCGGTGAGGACTACTGGCGCACCTTCTGGCTCTCCCGTGCCGAAGCCCGCATCGACTGGGGCAGTGACGGACGCGTTGAAGGTGGCATTGCCCAGCAGGCCTATGAACAGATGCGGCAGATCAGTCAACAAGGGCTGTGCAATGACTACTGCATCGTCGTCTCCCACTCCACGGGTGATCTGGTTACCCGCTATCTGCTGGAAAACCAGGCTCGGTGGCTTCAGTCTGAGGGCCTTCAACCGCTGAAAATCCTGGCAGCCCTGGATTACTCCGGCGCCGGGGGCGGCACGGAACTGGCCAACCTTGCCCTTAGCCTTGCCTACAACGACAGCTGGTACAACTGGCCCCTCAGGGCGGCAGTCGAAGCCTTCACAGGCATTGAACCCGAGCCCGGCAAACTGGGTGTCGTAAACGACCTGCAAACCAACGCAGCGCGCAACCTGGCGGTAAGCCCGAATTCAATCCCCAGGCTGCGCTTTGTGGCCGGTGGCTCGTCCTACGGCGGTATCACCAAGCCGTTTATCGCCGGCACCGACGATGGCGTGGTCCCCACCCATTCGGCCTGTGGTGCAACCTCCGCTGCCGGGATTGATTCCTGCTCCTCCAGCATCAGCCTGGCGGGCAAGGTAACGAGCCAGAATGGCCCGGGTGCTCTGTACTTCAACCACTATCCGGTACTGATGAACGAGGACGTCACCCACAGCGGCGTGCTCGGCTCCGAGACCGGCAATATCTCCGTGCCGGTGGTCAACAACACCACCCTGAACGGTTTGCAGGTGGATTTCGCCAGCCGCACCTACAACAAGCGCGCCTGGTGGCAGTGGTGGGGCTCCGGCGACCGGTACATTGAAGTACCCGGCTCGGACCAGACGGACATGTCCAATCTGGTATACAGCACGCTCAACAACTGATCCCTTCCGGAACACAACATCAGGCTCAGGGAAGAGCCGCTTCCGACCTTGGTAGTTCTACCCATCTTTTCTTTTTAGTTCGCAAACTATACATTGGTCCGCTTTCCCGTTTGATTCACCCACTGCCGGCAAGCGATATACGATGTCTGACACCCACAAATCCGATCTTTTACTGGTTGTTGTCACCCTGTTTGCGGCCATCAGCTGGATGTTTTCCAAAGAAGCAGTTCTGCTGATGCCTCCGCTGATGTTCATGGCCGCCAGGTTTCTGATTGCCGGAACCGTACTCGCTTTTTTCGCCCGTCGCTCACTGATGAAACTCAGCGTGGATCAACTTCGTCGAAGTGTGGGTGTGGGCCTGGTGTTCGGCACGGCCATGACTTGCTGGGTGATGGGGCTGGTTCACATAACCAGCCTGGGCGAAGGAGCCTTCCTGACGAGCCTGGGCGTTGTGATTGTTCCCATTATTGCCCGGTTGGTGTTCAAGGAAGCCCAGCCTGCGAGTACCTGGCTGGCCATTCCCATTGCCGTTGCCGGGCTGGCGCTGCTGTCCCTTGAAAACGGCTTCCGACCCGAAGCGGGCCAGATTTTCTTTGTCATGGCAGCGACGATCTTCGCCCTGTATTTCAATCTCAATACCCGGGCGGCCAACCAGCGAACGGTGATTAACCGGGCGGGCAAGACCGTGGAAAAGCATCGGGTACCCGCCCTGCCCCTCACGGCCATTGCGCTGCTGACCGTTGGCGTGCTCACCCTCATTGAATCCATGATCATGGAACCCTGGCAGCCTACCCTGAACAACCTTTCGCCAATACTGGTCTGGTGGGTGGTAGCCAGTGCCGTCATTGGTACGGCCGGTCGTTTCCTGCTTCAGACTTTCGCCCAGAGCCTGTCTGCAAACAGCCATGGGGTGGTGATCCTGGTACTGGAGCCAGTCTGGGTTGCCCTGTTCGCCGCAGGATGGTTTGGCGAGACTATGACCAGCATTCAACTGGCCGGGTGTGGCCTCATCTTTGCTGCTCTGATCGTCAACCGCTGGGCAGTGCTCAGCAAAGCGATCAAGGAAAAACTCCGCAAGCGGAAAACCGCATAAAAGTGGTTGACCAGCCTCGGCCGAATCAGTATATTTCGTCCCCGTTGCAGGACACAGGACCATAGCTCAGTTGGTTAGAGCGCTACCTTGACATGGTAGAGGTCCCCAGTTCGAATCTGGGTGGTCCTACCACTCCTGCGAAGAAAGTCAGTTACTTACATCCGCTGTAAGAACTGGCTTTTTTTGTGCCTGAAGAAAAGCCCTCCTGTTTTTCCGCACTCGCAGCTTGAAAAAAACGCGGCATTCCGGCCTGATAGCTCTTACCTGCAAAGGAAGGTCGGAATACAACGTTGCGCATTCTCCTGGTAGAAGATCACCCGCCTCTCGCCGAAGCCGTCAAAGCAGCCCTCTGCCGGGCGGGATTTTCCGTCGACCACGCAGGGTCCGCAAGGCAGGCAATGGCCTTTGCCCAGCAGGCACCCTATGCCCTGGTTCTCCTGGATCTGGGGTTGCCGGATAACGACGGCTTATCGGTGTTGCCCGCGTTGAGGAACGAAGGGCTGACCCCAGTCATCATCCTGACGGCCAGGGATCAGCTAGATGATCGCCTCGCCGGCCTCGATGGCGGTGCCGATGACTATATTGTAAAGCCCGTTGAAATGCCCGAGCTTGTTGCCCGATGCCGGGCGGTTCTGCGCAGGCCGGGGGAACGCTCGGACGCCCTGCTTTCATTCGGGCCTATCAGTCTGGACACTGTCTGCCGATCCGTAACGGTGGACGACAAGCCGGTGATACTTGGTCGCCGTGAGCTCAGCGTGCTGGAGCAACTGCTGCGCTCTGGTGGCCGGGTTTCGCCACGTCGAGTACTTGAGGATGCAATCTATGCGTTCGACGACGAAGTCACCCCCAATGCGCTCGAAGCTGCCGTCTCCCGCTTGAGGCGGGCACTCGCGTCTGCCGGGAGTGAGACTTCCATTGTGACAGTCCGCGGTGTCGGCTGGATGCTTGTGAAAGAGGATCGCGAATGAGTGAGCATCCGGTGCCGTTGGCAAATATCCTGACCCGGCGGCTGGTCTGGATTGCCGCTGCGGTTCTGATCTTTAATGCTGTGGCCGTCGGCATTTATTATGGATCGGACAGGCAGGCGCTGGAAGGTGAAGTGATCGAACGTATCATGGCGCAGTTTGAGGCTGACCTTGGCGAAGGCGCTGAACGTATCGGCACCCAGACAAGGGCGCTTTTTGAAACAAACCCGGGGGACTACGGTTTCGCGGTTATCCAGCCGGACAATCGGGTTCTGGATTCCGAAAACAGAGAACTGATCCCTCCGGAGGCTTTTGATACCGGCACCTTCGCCCAGGACTGGCTGACCAGGCAGGAAAGCTCACTAGGCAGTTTACTGGTGGCTTCCCATAAAGCCCGTGTGGATGGGGAAAATCTTCGGCTTGTGTTCGTGATGGCTGGCGATCCTGCCGGGCTGTTAACGCAAGCGCTGGTGGACGAGTTCGTCACCCACATCTGGCTTCCCATTCTGCCGACGGCCCTCATTCTGATAGCGGTGAACGCCCTGATGATCCGTCGCGGGATCAGACCTGTGGTTGACGCCGCCCGCTGGGCCCGCAGCATTACACCCGGCTCCCCTGCTCCGCCTTTGCAGGACCGCGCTTTCCCCCGTGAAATTGTTGACCTCGTAACGGCAACCCACCGTTCTCTGGAACGCCTGAACGAGGCCCTGGCCTCGGAAAAACGGCGGACGGCGGAGGCAGCACATGCCCTCAGAACGCCGGTGTCGGTCCTGTTTGCCCGGCTGGATGGGCTTCCTGCCGGGCCGGGACGCGACCAGCTAAAGGCTGACCTTACCCACCTGTCGCGAACCGTCAACCAGTTGCTGGCCTGCGCCAGAGCCGATGAGCTAACGGTGCCGGATAGCTGCCGGGCCAACCTGGAAGAGATCGCCAGCAAAGTGACTGCGGCCCTGGCGCCTTTCGCTTACGAGCGTGGTGTTACCCTGTCACTGTCCACAACCGGCCTGCCTGTGATTGCCCGGGCCGACGCTGAAGCCGTTGAACTGGCACTCACCAACCTTGTCGAAAACGCGATTCTCCACGGCGGACCCGGCGAGGTGGAGATAGCCGTCAACGCCGACACCACCATCGCCGTCTACGACCAGGGGCCGGGATTGACGTCGAATGCCATGGCCAGGATGTTCGAACTGTTCTGGCGTGGAGAAGGCGCAGCCCCCGGAGGGGCTGGCCTTGGCCTGGCCATCGTCGCCCGGCTTCAGCGGGCACAAGGCGGCGAAGTTGAGGCGGTAAACCGCGACAACGGCGGCGCCCGATTCACTCTCTCCTACATTTCAGCCTGAATATTCTGCTCCCGTCAGGTTGCCGTCAGGTTTGGGCGGTAATCTTGTTTTCAGACACAAACAGAGTGTCTGTCAGCAAAAGGAGCATTCTATGAAAGACGTCAGAAAACTGAATCTCAAGCAGACCGGCGACTGGTTGGCCGAAGAAATCGAAATCTGTGTCACCAAGAAGTGGCTGGTCATCAGTGGTGTGGTTTTTCTTGCTTTGTTGATCCTGGCGTTCGACTGATCCGCGTTCCCGCAAGGTCAAGCGAGAATCTTTATCCGGTTAGAAAACATAGAGGTGATCACATGAAAGTGTTTGCATTTGCAGTGATAGTGGCCCTGGTTTCTGTTTCTTCCGCCAATGCGGGCTCTTTGACACCGGTGGCTGACCTGAAACGTGGTTCCATGGTGTCGGTTGAGGGTGTGGTCGAAAGAATTCTCGACGAGGACGAGTTTCGGCTTGCTGATGATACCGGCTCAGTAAGGGTATACGTGGGCCCCAACTGGGTACCCGTTAACGCCGGAGAGCGCGTCCGCGTGCAGGGCTTCGTCGACGACGGTATCGGCCCCCGGGAAATCTATGCCCGAATGCTGACCCGGGAAGACGGCACCGACGTGGAGTTCTCCCACAGGTACTACTGAGCCAGGGTTTTGCCCCCTCAGTTCCAATTTGCTCTTGAATCACGATGCCCGCGCAAGCGGGCATCTATTTTTCCAGCCTGCTTTTATCCTGCGCCACGAGATCCTACTTTGCTCAGTGCGTTACTTTGACATGGTAGAGGTCCCCAGTTCGAATCTGGGTGGCCCTACCACTCCTGCCAAGAAAGTCAGTTACTTACATCCGCTGTAAGAACTGGCTTTTTTTGTGTCCGCAATTTCCCTTCTGCCTCCGTTACCTGCGATCTTGATCCGGCACAGTGAGAAGTACCTCTGTCCGTTGATGAGCGTTTACGCTCATCCTCGCCCGTAATGGGCAATATTGCTCAGCGCCAGGGAAGAGCCTATACTTTTACTGAAATATTCAGTAATGGGCCTATAAATATTGAGGGCCCAGGAGAGGCAGCCATGCTTGGCTTGAAGCACCATCAGCCATTGGACATTACCCCACCCACGAATGCCGGGCGTGGATTGACGGCTACCCATAGCACAGCCGGACTTCGCTGGTTATTTGAACACCGGGAGCACTGGGGGCTGACTATGGATCAACTGGGAATCCTTCTTGGTGGCATTCGTCGCAGGACGCTTACAGATTGGCAGCAGCGGGTCAATCGCGGAGATGAAGTGGAAGTCTCACGGGATACCATGGATCGGATCAGCCTGCTCCTGGGCATTCACAAGGCCCTGACATTGCTTACGCCGGCCGGACATGAGCAACTGGCGTATGAGTGGTTCCAGACACCAATCGAGCTAATGGGCCTGCAGGGAACATCGATCCGCGACTACCTGCTTGAGCAAGGGTCCATGGATGCGCTCTATTACGTGCGCCGGAACCTTGACGCGATGCGCGGATGAAAATATCAAAGAGACAGGGAGTCTGAGTTGAATCGTGTAAAGCCTGAATGGAAGCATCACCGGATCATCCATAGCAAGCACCCTCCGATCGACTGCTTTGAAAGCCCTGATTCCATGCTTCTTGCGGAGCTGGAAGCCGCCACCAGCGACCGCATTGCGCATTGGCCCCGTTACGTCGATAAAGCAGACTTCCGGGCCGGCCCCGGCTGGAGCCCCGTCATGGCGTCCTTCTGCTACCCCGCTGAGGGGCGTTTCAATACCCGAAACCGTGGGGCTTACTATGCGGGCGATTCTGTTGAAACGGCACTCCGGGAATGGGTCTACCATGCCGGCAATGTATGGCGGGGCTTTGGTGTTGGGGACGATTTTTCAGCAGTGGTCCGTTGCTACAGTGGCCACGTGGCTAAACCACTGGTGGACCTTCGGAACCAGCACCAATACATGCATGACACCAACTATGAACCCGGGCAGAAGGTCGCCGCGGATCTTTTGAATGCTGGTGAATTCGGGGTTCTGTATAACTCAGTCCGTAACCCGGGGGCAGAAGCCGTTGCCCTGTTCCGGCCACCGGCAACGACACCCGTTGTTCAGGCTGGCCACTATACGCTCTACTGGGATGGCCAACGGTTTACCAAGTACGCCCGGCTTGAGGAGTTCAGACCGCTTTAGGCGGGTAACCTCAGGGCTCCTCAAGGTTCTTTTCCTGCCCTACCAGGATCAATTCATTCAGATCGAATCCTTCCGCCCTGGCTCGATCCCTGAACGCCTCCATCGCTTCGTCACTGACTTCCGGCGTGCGTGAGAGGAACCATAGATAGTCACGGTTGTAACCGGTCACATAGGAATACGAATACTCTTCCTTGTCGAGCTCGAACACCACGTAAGAGGCGTAAAAGGGCCCGAAGAAGGAGACCTTCAGATGGCCTGTGTTTTCGTCTTCGACAAATACGGCACGGCCGTCAGCTTCCTCCCATTGCTCTTCTTCGGCGTTATAGCCGCGGTTGATGACCTTTACGCTGCCGTCCTCGTTAAGGCTGTATTCGGCATAAACATTGGTTAGACCGCGCTCGAATGAATGGTCCAGGCGGGCGATTTCGTACCAGGTACCCAGGTACCGGTCGCTATCAAAACCGGTGACTGGCTCAATGTCCTCCGGAAGGCCGGTGCAGCCGCTCAGGCCGATAAGCCCGGCTATCAAAAACCATCTTTGCAACACTGCCATCATCGCCCATGCTCCATATTCGAATCTCAGATACGAGAAGGGCCAGCATTTGCTGGCCCTTTTTCACACGTTGTAGAAGTCCCGATACCAGTCCACGAACCTGGCAATCCCCTCCTCTACGGGAGTAGCCGGCTTATAGCCTACGTCGTTGATCAGATCGTCGACATTGGCGTAGGTGGCGGGAACATCCCCCGGCTGCAACGGAAGCAGGTTTTTCTCCGCTTTCTTGCCGACCCGTTCCTCAATAATCTCGATGAACCGGGACAGCTCAACCGGGTTGTTACTGCCGATGTTATACAACCGATATGGCGCCTTGCTGGTGCCGGGGTCCGGCGTTGCACCACTCCACTGATCGTTGGGCTCAGCGACATGATCGAGGGTCCGGATCACGCCTTCCACGATATCATCAATGTAGGTGAAATCCCGCCGATGGTGACCATGGTTGAAGACATCGATCGGCTCGCCGGCGAGAATCTTTTTGGTAAAGATAAACAACGCCATATCCGGCCGGCCCCAAGGTCCGTAAACGGTAAAAAACCGCAGGCCGGTGGTTGGCAGGTTGTACAGATGGCTATATGTGTGGGCCATGAGTTCGTTGGCCTTCTTGGAGGCCGCATAGAGACTCAGGGGATGATCCACGTTGTCGTGCACAGAGAACGGCATGGCTTCATTAGCGCCATACACCGAACTGCTGGAGGCATACACAAGGTGCTTTACCTTGTTGTGCCGGCAACCTTCAAGGATGTTCATGAAGCCAACAAGGTTGGCATCGACGTAGGCGTGGGGGTTCTCGATGGAATACCGCACGCCCGCCTGGGCCGCCAGATGCACAACACGCTCTGGCTTATGCTCGGCAAAAAGCGCTTCCATGGCGGCCCGGTCAGCCACATCCTCGCGGACCTCGGTAAAGCCCGCCTTGCCAGTGAGGCGTTGAAGCCGGGCTTCCTTCAGGTTCACGTCGTAGTAGTCATTGACGTTATCCACGCCAATGACCTCATCGCCCCGGTCGAGCAGGCGATGTGCCAGGTGTGAGCCAATAAAACCGGCTGTACCGGTAACAAGAATCTTCACGTTTCTCTCCTTGGAACGAATGCCGGCATCAGAAGGACACGCCAGCACTCACAAACGGCCCACCTATCTCGACATCCAGGCGGTCATTGCCGTCTTCGTAATCAATGGACATCTGACGGTAGCCAGCGCGCAACTGAATCAGCGAGATTTCATATTGGCCGTAGGCGTTGAAATCGTGCAGCGAGTCGCCATCGAAGCTGATGAAGTTGCCTTCTGCACCAACCGACACGCCGGTTAACGGCAGATCAAAACGTGCCGCCAGATAGCCCATGGGAATCACCCCGTCCACCTTGGTCTCACTCGGGCTAAAGAGGCCGTCAGTGTCTTGAACAACCAATTCGCCGGACAAATCGCGGGCCGTAATGCCAAGATCCAAATTCACCCAGTTATCCAGAACCTCGTAATAAAGGGTCAGATCCAGCTGGTCGAGATCGAAGTCAGATTGAACCTCAACGCTGCCCGGAATACCGACGAATCCGGAGGTACCGAGGCGGCCACGACCACTTTGCTCGATTACGGTGTAGTTAAGGCGAACATTGGGCAATAAGGGCACCGGATGTTCCAGATACAAGGACGCATTGGCATTGGAGTCGCTATCAAGACTCAGATCGTTTTCGACGTCGACCACATCACCATTGTTGGCCGCCTGGCCGGACAGATCAGAATCCCAGTAACTTACGCTGGCACCCAGACCCACTATATCCGCCTGGGACAGAGGCGCCACCAGGATCAGTGAACCACCTACAGCAAGCATCAGTTTACGCATGACACACCTTTCGAATTTGTTATAAGTTTCAATCAGTCGAACTGGATTCCCAAACGGCGCCCGACTTCCTCGTAGGTTTCGATAACGTCGCCCAGCCCCTGGCGGAAGCGATCCTTATCCATCTTCTTGCGGGTTTCCTTGTCCCAGATCCGGCAACCGTCCGGGCTGAATTCATCGCCCAGCACGATCTTGCCTTCACTGCGACCGAACTCGAGCTTGTAGTCCACGAGCAGCATGCCAGCGTCATCAAACAGGGCCTTGAGCACGTCGTTCACACGGTAGGTAAGCTCTTTCATCTGCTCCAGCTCATCGGCTGCAGCCCAGCCGAAGCTCACGGCCAGAGATTCGTTAACCATGGGATCGTGGAGAGCGTCGTTCTTCAGAAACAGTTCGTAGGTGGGCGGATTCAGTTCCTGGCCTTCTTCCACTCCAAGACGGCGGCAGAGGCTGCCGGCAGACACGTTGCGAACCACGCACTCGACCGGAATCATGTCCAGTTTTTTAACCAGCGACTCAGTGGAAGACAGCAGCCCTTCAAAATGGGTCGGTACACCCGCCGCTTCCAACTTCTCCATAATGAACGCATTGAACTTGTTGTTCACCATGCCCTTGCGGTTGAGCTGTTCCTTTTTCTCGCCATCAAAGGCGGATGTGTCGTCACGGAACTCCAGCACAAAGCGGTCGGGGTTGTCAGTCCGGTAGACGGATTTTGCCTTACCGGCATACAGTTCTTCGCGTTTTTCCATTGGGGGTCTCCGAAAAGCGGCCACCGTTGGCGGCCTCTTCCTGAATCAGTATAGGTAATCGAACAGTTGCGCGAGCAGATCCGGCGTCGTGCGGCTGCCCGTGTAACCCGGAACGTCCTCGGCAGAGATGACGATTGCGTCACTCTGCTGGCTGAGGTTAACCGTGTGGGTATGCTGGGGTGCTTCTTTGTCGCTGAACCAGCTGAACCAGCCCGGATCCCGCTCGTCTTCGGTGCGGAAGTCGACATGGAACCAGCCTTCACTGCGGTTGAGATCAACAACCGGAATACCCGAGTCTGTCAGAGCCCGGCTCACTTCAGCCCAGGAGCGACCGTAATCAAGGTCCATGCGGATCGCGACCGCCTCATCATTTTCTGAAATCAGGCGAACGAGAGGATCGCTGACCATTCCGGATGCGGCGCGGGAAAAGGACTTGGTTTCCTCTCGGGCCCTGAGAAAATCGCCCAGGTCAGTCAACAGGCGCCTTTGCAATTCCAGTGATTGCTCCGAAGGATCGGTCACTTCCGCCCAGGGAATCAGCTCGTCCGGCTGATCAGCAACGTCCACCCTGCGCAACTGAATTTCGGTGGTCTTGCGACGAACGCCAGGCGCCATACGCACCTGGAGAACCACTTTCTGCTCATCGGCAGACGGATTATCAGACAGTTCCACCAGATTCCGGGCGCGCTTGCTGAAGTTGGCCAGCTCGGTCTGCAGAATACCCAGTTGGGGGCTATCGAAGCCGACACCCAGACCACGCTCTGACAGGTAGCTGTTCACGGCCGGCCAGATTCTTCCCGGCACGTCGTTAACCAGCAGCCAGAGCCGGCCATCGAGCTCTTCGATCACATAGTTTTCATCCAGAATGTCCGAGGTCATGTCCGGCGGACGCGGTATATCGGACGGATACATCTTGCTGGCATCGGCCGGCTGGACATCACGAATGGGCATGGTCTGGCTGAAGCGGGAATCGTCGGCAGTCGCCGGCAGTTCCAGCGGCTGCCCTTCCGTGGCATTCACATAACGCTCGGAGCGGTCTTCTACCAGACTGCATCCCGAAGCTGCTGCCAGAAGCAGCAGCCCGGAACCAACAACAATGGGCTTCAACATCAAGGTACTACCGGTTCCTTTTAGAACCTGCATCAGGTTACTCCGGGGATGGGATGATTTAAGCAAACTCAGAGTACACCTGAGGCCTTGAGGGCATCTTCCACTTCGCTATGGAACTTTTCGCTAAGCGGTGTCAGCGGCAAGCGAATGCCTTCTCCAATCATCCCCATGCGATGGAGTGCCCATTTCACCGGAATCGGGTTCGCCTCAAGAAACAACTTCCGGTTCAGCGGCATCAATAGCTCGTTAAGACGCTCTGTCTCCTCGCGGTTGCCGGCAACGGCCGCTTCGCACAGCTGCGACATTCCCCTGGGAGCAACATTGGCAGTAACAGAAACGTTACCCTTGGCACCGGCCAGCATTAGCTCGGCCGCCGTGGCGTCATCACCCGAGTACACAGCCAGACGGCCGTTCAATGCTTCGATCAGTTCGGCGCCCCGGGGAATATTACCGGTGGCATCCTTGATACCCACGATGTTCGGGATATCGGCGAGCCTGAGCACGGTCTCGTTCAGCATGTCGCAGGCGGTTCGACCGGGCACGTTGTACAACATCTGGCTCATGCCGGGGACGGCTTCGGCGATGGCCTTGAAATGCTGGTACAGGCCTTCCTGGGTCGGTTTGTTGTAGTAAGGAACAACGAGCAGGCAGGCGTCGGCGCCAAGTTTGTGGGCTGCCGCAGTCAGTTCAATGGCCTCACGGGTACTGTTACCGCCCGTACCCGCAATAACCGGGATTCGGCCATCAACGCGTTTGATGATGTGGCCGATGGTCTGGCAATGCTCTTCCGGGTCGAGCGTTGCGGATTCGCCGGTGGTGCCCACAGCAACAATGCCGTGCGTGCCGTTTTCAAGATGAAAGTCTACCAGCTTGTCCAGATCCTCCCAGTGGATGTCACCGTTGGGATGCATGGGCGTGACCAGTGCGACAAGGCTACCCGTAATCATAAAAGCTCCGTCCGAATAAAACCGATATGGTAATGTTGGGCACGAACTGACACAAGGGAATTAAAGGAGATGTCATGCCATCCGTCGAGTTAAACAAACCCGTTCCGGATTTTGAAGCCGCAGCCACCGGAGACCAGACCATCCGGCTGGATGATCTGAAGGGTCAGAATGTTGTGATTTATTTCTATCCAAAAGATAACACTCCCGGCTGTACCACCGAAGGCCAGGACTTCCGCGACCGGATGAAGCAGTTTGAAGAGATGGATACGGTCATTCTCGGGGTATCCAGAGACGGCCTGAAAGCCCATGAGAATTTCCGGGCCAAGCATGAGTTTCCCTTCCACCTGATTTCAGACAAGGACGAGGCGCTTTGTAAGCTGTTTGACGTCATCAAGCTGAAAAAGCTCTACGGCAAGGAATACATGGGCGTCGATCGCAGCACCTTCCTGATCGACAAGGACGGGGTACTGAGGGCTGAATGGCGTGGCGTAAAAGTCAAAGGCCACGCGGACGAGGTCCTGGAGGCTGTAAAGGCGCTTTAAGCGCCTTTCAGGCTTCGCTGGTTTCGGTCAGCGGCGCAGACTCCTTTACCGGCCAGGCGGCAAACACGGCCTTGAGCATCGTTGCCAGCGGAATCGCGAAGAAAACACCCCACAAGCCCCAGATGCCCCCGAAGAACAAGACCGCGACGATAATCGCCACCGGATGGAGGTTGTTCACCTCCGAGAAAAGAATGGGCACGAGAACATTGCCATCAAGAGCCTGAATGACGCCATAGATGACCATGACCCAGATAAACTGACTGCCCCAGCCAAAAGCGAACAAGGCAATCACCGCAACAGGGATGGTTACAACAGCGGCACCAATGTAAGGAATAACAACGCTCAGGCCCACCAGCAGTGAGAGCAGTGCCGCATAGGGCATGCCCAATAGCTTGAAGGAAATATAAGTGGCACCGCCAACAATGAGAATCTCCACCGCCTTGCCGCGGACATAATTGGCGCACTGAAGATTCACCTCATGCCAGATCTGCAGCATCATCGGGCGTTGAGGTGGCAGCATCCTGGCTATGGAGCTGAGAAGAACCTCACGATCCTTGAGGAAGAAGAACACCAGAATGGGTACCAGCACCATATAGATCAGCAGCGCCACCAGATCCGGAATGCTCGATAACGAGAAAGACACCAGCCACTGGGTCAGATGCCCCACTTCGGTACTCACCTGGCTGTAAACCGTAGTGACGGCCTCTCCAGATATGAGGTGCGGGTATTGCTGCGGCAGAAGCTCCAGATAGGACTGCAGCTCCCGAATGATTCGCGGTGCCTCACCGGCCAGGTTACTCAGCTGGGTCCAGATCAGCGGCAAAAGCCCAAACAGGAAACCGACGAGCACACCGAGGAACACCAGGAACACCCCGATGATCGACACTGCCTCCGGCACACCCAGCTTGTTGAGCTTCGTTACCAGGCCCTGCAAAATGAAGGCGATGATCAGGGAGGCAATGGCCGGTGCAAGCATGGCACCGAACCAGATAACGAAGATGGTCCCCGTTACCAGTATCAGGAACAGGATGACCGCTTCTTCATCCGAGAAGTATTTATGTGCGAGACCGCGTAGTGTCCTGATCATTTACAGCTCCGAAACTTTATCCGCCGCACTTTATCACAAACCGGTACTGCCCGGCGGCTTCGGAACTGCTCATCAGCTTGTGATCGGACAGCTCCAGGAAAGCCGGGATATCGCGGGCCGAACCGGAATCCGTGGCAATCACCTCCAGCTCCTCGCCGGGCGCCATGCTGTTCAGTTCCAGCTTCGTTTTCAGCAGCGGCATCGGGCAGCGCAACCCGGAGGCATCAAGCGTTCGATCAACCATACTAGCGATACACCATCACAAAATAATAAGCGGATTTAACAAGCGGGCATTATGCCGACAGTGATAATGTATTGCATCACAATCCTCTTCAAGCAGGGGATCCGAACTTTTTCTCGTAAACCGCTGTCAAACGGCGAATCAGACCACAGGCACCCGGCACTACATGATTGTTAACCAACCCCGACCCCGCACGCTCCCGGCACTGGCCATCTCCGCCCTGCTGGCACTGTTGCTTGTCTCCTTGCCGACTCATGCCCAGGAAAGCAGGCTACCGAGCATTGGCGGCGCTGGTGGAGGCCTGATTGCGGGTCAACAGGAATCGGATATCGGCCAGCAGGTTATGGTGTCGATCCGACGGTCAGCACCGAGGATCAGTGACCCGCTGGTCTATGATTACCTGAGCGCCATCACCTATCGTCTCGTGCCCTCGGCGCCACTCCAGAACCGGGACCTGACCCTTGCGCTGATCGACAGCCCGGCCATTAATGCGTTTGCCGTGCCCGGTGGCATCGTTGGCGTTAACGGCGGCCTGTTCCTTAATGCCGCCACCGAGCAACAATTTGCCTCCGTCCTGGCCCACGAGCTTGCCCATCTTAGCCAGCGGCATTTTGCCCGACGCATGGAACAGCAGGAAACCAGCGCGCCCCTCACACTGGCGGGCATGATCGCCGGCATCGTGCTCTCCGCGGTCACCCAGTCGGACATTGGGTTCGCCGCCATTGCCGGGACCCAGGCCCTGGCAGCCCAGAACATGCTCGCCTACAGCCGTTCCCATGAGCAGGAAGCTGACCGGGTCGGGCTCGATATTCTGGCCAGCGCTGGCATGGACCCTCGCGGCATGCCCGAAATGTTCGAGATCATGATGCGCCAGAACCGTATGCAGGGAAATCGCCTGCCCGAGTATCTGTCCACACACCCATTGACCCAGAGCCGGGTTGCCGACACCCGCAGCCGGGCCGAGCAATATCCAGACGAAAATATCAGAGACGGCCAGGAGTATCACCTGATGCGCAGCCGGCTCCAGGTGCACTATGCGCCCTCACCCGACGTTGCCGTGGAAACCTTCGAGGCCTACCTGGATCGACCGGATGTCCAGCGAAACGACGCTATCCGATACGGTTTGTCCGTGGCCTATCTGGAGGACAGACAATACGACAAGGCCGTGGCAGTGCTGAACGATCTGCTGGCCAGTAATCCGGGGCGGATCACGTTTCAGGTGACCCTTGCGGAAGTCAGGCTGGCCCAGAACCGTATGGACGAGGCGCGGACTATCCTGAAAGACGCACTGGCCAGGAATCCGGGGAACTATCCGATTACCCACACCCTGGCCCGCACGGAAATAGCAGATGGCAATGGCGCGGCAGCGGCTGAATACCTGAAACAGCTGACCCGTCAGTTGCCCGGGCAGGAACACCTCTGGCTGAAACTCGCGGAGGCCGAGGGCATGGCAAGAAACATCGTCGGTGTGCATCGTGCCCGCGCAGAATACGATGTCCTGATGGGCGATCTGGAATCGGCCCAGCGTCAGCTCAGGCAGGCGCAGGAGAAGTTGCCGGCGGGCGCGCCGCAGCGGCAGATTGTGACCGAGCGGCTGGCGGAAATCACTAACCGCCTGCACGCCCGGGCCAACAGCTGATCAGGCGTTGCCAGCAGCCTTGAGATTCATGTTGGCGGTAAAGTCCAGCATGCGCTGCAGAGGCTGCAGTGCTTTCTTTCTCAGTTCCGGATCCACAAACACTTCCTGATCGCCCCGCTCCAGCACCTGCAACAGATTCTGCAGGCCGTTCATGGCCATCCAGGGGCAATGGGCGCAGCTACGGCACGTGGCGCCATTGCCTGCGGTGGGCGCCTCAATCAGCGTTTTGTTCGGAGCCAGCTGTTGCATCTTGTAGAAGATGCCGTTGTCAGTGGCAACGATGAACTTTTCGTTGGGCAAGGTCTGGACAGCGTGAATCAGCTGTGAGGTTGAACCCACAACATCCGCCATCTCAACCACAGCATCCGGTGATTCCGGGTGGACCAGCACCGCCGCGTCCGGATACAGGGCTTTCAGATCCTCCAGCCCGCGGGATTTGAATTCCTCATGGACAATGCAGGAACCATCCCAGAGCAGCATATCAGCGCCCGTGGTTTTCTGGACGTAGTGCCCCAGATGCTTGTCCGGTGCCCAGAGGATTTTCTCGCCGCGGGCGTCCAGATCTTCAACAATGGCCTGGGCACAGCTTGAGGTGACCACCCAGTCTGCCCTCGCTTTCACCGCAGCGGACGTATTGGCATAGACCACGACCGTGCGGTCTGAGTTCTGGTCGCAAAACTCGGCGAACTCGTCTGCAGGACAACCCACATCCAGGGAGCAGGTTGCCTCAAGCGTTGGCATCAGAACACGCTTTTCCGGGTTCAGGATCTTCGCGGTTTCACCCATGAACCTCACGCCGGCCACCACGACAGTGGAAGCCGGGTGCTGGTTGCCAAACCGGGCCATCTCCAGGGAATCCGCAACACAGCCGCCGGTTTCCTCAGCAAGACGCTGAATGTCGGGATCGGTGTAGTAATGGGCCACAAGCACCGCATCCTGATCCTTCAGGGCCGATTTGATGCGAGCCTCCAGCTCGGACTTTTCGTCCTCGCTGAGCGGCTTTGGCTCGGCGGCATGGGCCAGGTGTTCTTGAACAAGGATACGGTCTTCGGCGTATGTCATTACTGCGTCTCTGTATTGCGTGAACCGGGGCATTATAGCATTCACGCCCCGGCCTTAATGTTTCTGAAACAGTGCTATCACAAACTTGTGATTGCTTTTTCTGTTACCTGTTTACCTAGGTAGGAACGTATACGCAAAAAAAAAGAGCCCGGAGGCTCTTTTTTCACAAAAACCCGCAGGTTCCTGTTATTTGGTGGGTCGTGAAGGATTCGAACCTTCGACCAATTGGTTAAAAGCCAACTGCTCTACCAACTGAGCTAACGACCCTGAACTGCTACTGAAGCCGAGGCCTCAATCCATACCGAATGACTCAGCCCACCCGGTATTTCGTGTTTGGTGGGTCGTGAAGGATTCGAACCTTCGACCAATTGGTTAAAAGCCAACTGCTCTACCAACTGAGCTAACGACCCAAACGAGGCGCATATAGTAATGATTTTTGGCCGTTGATCAACCCCTTTTTTTCAGGTTTCTCAACATTTTTGCCACGCCCGGCAATCAGCTGTTCTGGGACTCCAGAAACTTCCTGGCCAGGTCGGCAGCGCTGCTGGAGGGGTAATCCTCAATCACGGTTTGCATGCTGCGTCGGGCCTGTTCCTCTTCACCCAGGCGATCATGGGTCACACCCAGCTTGTAGACGGCATCCGGCGCCTTGCGGTGATCGGAAAAACGGGTAGCAACAATGGTGAACGCCTGCTTGGCCTGTTCCAGTTGCGGCTTGACCAGATACACCTCACCCAGCCAGTAATAGGCGTTAACCGTCAGATCACCCTCCGGGTATTCATCGATGAACTCGTATATCCGGCTGATGGCCTCATCGTATTTTTTCTGGTTGCGAATCAGATCCTGGATCTGCTCGTAGGCCTTTCGTTCCTCGGCATCCGGCTGGCGATATTCCCTGGTCTCCGGAGCTGGACCGGACCCGGAGGAGGCGTTGCCAGCACTGGCCTCGGGAGCCGGTTGCGAAGCCACTTTTTCCGACAGGTCCAGAATACGCTGGTCCAGATCGATATAGCGGTCCCGACCCTGTTGCTGCAGTCGCTCAATCAGGTGCCTCTGCTCCTCCACTTCACCCTGGAGTCGCCTGACTTCGCCCTGAAGCTGCTGGATCATGTAGAACAGTTCAGACGTCGCCTGGCTGTTATTTGCGTTGCGCTGGCTGTCCGGGGCTGATTGCGCCAGGGCTGCTCCCGCGTGCCCGAGGGCAAACGGGAGCACCACTGTCGCCATGAGTGCTTTTCTCATGGTCCTTCCTGTGTGATTACTCAAATACGAGTTCCACACGACGGTTCTGGGCCCATGCGCTTTCGCTGGAACCCATCACTGCCGGCTTCTCTTCACCATAGCTTACGGTTTCGAGCTGGCCACGTGAAGCGCCATTAACGATCAGGAAACGCTGTACCGCGTTGGCACGACGCTCGCCCAGAGCCAGGTTGTATTCCTTGGTACCGCGCTCATCGGCGTGGCCTTCAATGCGAACATTCTGACCCGGGTTATTGGCGAGGAACCTGGCGTGGGCCACCAGCACGTCGCGGGCCTCCTGTTTGATTTCGGCAGTGTCGAAATCAAAATAGAACACGGTAACTTCGCGCAGAGCCTGCTGCTCTGCCTGTTCGCGCGCTGCCATGCGCTCTTCTTCGGTCATGGCTGAAGAAGAAACACCATCCTGGTCATCACCGCCATAAACAGTGGAGCCGCCTTCCTGATCGACCGCAGCAACATCGGAGCCGTACTCACCGCCTTCCTCCGACGTACCACCAGTAGAGCTACAGCCAGCGACGAAACCGACAGACAGCAACAGTGCGAATGCTTTTGATTGAGCCGAAAAATTCATATTTCCTTCCTTTCAGTTGATTGGCTTAATTACTTGATTAACTTCTGACGCCGGAAAAGCCCGGCAATCAACGAACCAAAGGTCCCCAGGCGGGCTCGCGGACATCGCCTTCGGATGCTGGCAGGCTGTAGGCTGCCCCACCATCCGCGGAAATAACCGTGAGCACGTTGGTGCCGTTCTGCCGGGTAGCGTAGATCAGCATCCGGCCGTTGGGCGCAACACTGGGAGACTCATCAGACTCCGTCCGGGTAAGGATGGTCTCCTCCCCTGTTTTCAGTTCGGTACGGGCGATGTGGAATGCCCGATCCCGCTGGTGAACGTAATACACATACTCTCCGTCATTGTCGGGCCTCGGTCGGGCGTTGTAACGGCTACCGAAGGTAATACGACGGGGCTCGGCCCCCGGTGTTTCCATATGGTAGATCTGCGGGCCGCCCGAGCGATCCGAGGTGAAGAAAATTCCCTCGCCACTGGCGTCGTAGGTCGGTTCGGTATCGATGGCCCAGTGGTTGGTGAGTTTGGTCAGTTGCCGGCTTTCCAGGTTCATCCGGTAGATTTCGGCGTTGCCATCCTTTGAAAGGGTCATCAGCAGCGACCTGCCGTCGTCGGACCAGGCCGGCGCGGAGTTCAGCCCCGGAAAATCGGCCACCTTGCTACGCTTACCGGTCGCAAGTTCATGAACAAAAATAACCGGCTTTCCAGTTTCGAACGAGACATAGGCCAGCTTCTCACCATCCGGTGACCAGGCCGGAGACAAAATGGGCTCCTGGCTTTCCAGGCGTATCCGGGCTCGCTTGCCATCGACATCACTCACCTGAAGCCGGTAACGGGGCTTGCCATTGGCAGTGTCCAGCGTCACATAAGCCAGCTTGGTTGAAAAAGCGCCGGGCACACCAGTGATCGCCTCATACACCTTGTCGCTGATGTGGTGCGCAAGAGAGCGTATATTGGAAGCAGGTGCAGCCGCTGTCTCGCCAAGAATTCTTTCTTCGCGGTTCACATCGAACAGCTCATACCGCGCCTGGACACGATCACCGCTTCGGGTGAGCGCGCCGACCAGGACGTAGCGCTGGCCGAGCAGACGCCAGTCGCGGAAATACACTTCTTCACGCCTGGATGGCAGACTCAGCATTTTCTCCGGAGGCAGGGTACGAAACTCCCCCGTCATGGTCAGATCGGCCTGAACAATACTGCCAACCTTGTCTCCAGCTGGCATTTGGCCGGACTCGGCGAAGGGCACCACCGCAACAGGAATGGCGGAACCCGCACCTTCAGTAATCCGGATCAACAGCTCGGCGCGTGCTCCTGATACCACAAAAAAGATCAGGGCAATGGCGGCGAGCAGGGCTCTGGACGGTCTATACCAAATCCAATGTGTCATGGTGTTATCCGTATCCTTATCTCAACCGGCGTGGGTTGAATTCAATCGTAAACTGTCGGAAATACCGTTCAAAGGTATCCCGATCATTGGGTATCGGGTAACGGCTCAGTGAGCGCACTGCCCCCAGAGCGGAATTATCAAACGCAGTGTTGCCACTGCTACTGACCAGACGCACTCCGGAAAGCTCGCCGGTCGGCAACAGGGTGATCTGGAGCCGTGCAGTCATGTCCTCCGTGGCCGACGATGGCGGATACCACGCCTGGCTCAATCGCTCCCGAATGAGTGCCTGGTATTTCTCACTCTCCGACAGCATTTGAGCTTCCCGGGCCTTCGCGGCAGCGGCCTCCTGCCGGCGACGGGCTTCCTCTTCCCGAGCCCGCTGGGCCGCCTCGGCCTGGGCCTCGAGCTGCTGCTCCCGAAGCTTTCGCTCTGCCTCTTCACGCTTACGCTCAGCTTCCTGGCGGGCCAGCTCTTCCTGGCGCTTGCGCTCCGCCTCTTCACGCTTGCGCTGTTCTTCCTGTCTTCGCTTCTCTTCTTCGGCCTTTCGCCTGGCCTCTTCCTGACGGCGCTTTTCTTCCTCGGCTTTCTGTCGAGCACGTTCTTTAGCTTCCGCTTCCGCCTTTTTACGGGCCGCCTCTTCTTCACGGGCTTTCCGGGCTTCCTGTTCCTTCGCCGCGGCTTCCTGGCGCTCTTGCTCTTTCTGCTGCTGAAGTCGTTTCTGTTCTTCCTGGCGCTTCTGCTCGGCGATGCGGCGGGCTTCTTCCTCCTGCCTCTGACGCTCTGCTTCTTCCCTCTGGCGCTGCTCTTCGGCACGGCGCTCTTCATCACGCTTCTGCTGATCGACGGGATCCACCACAGGGCTTGGCTCAGGCTCCTGCTGGGTAATCAACCGTGCCGATATGCTTCTGGGAGACGGCTCCTCAACAGGACTGGTCCATGACCAGCCCGCCAGCGCGATACCCAGAATCAGCAGGTGCAGCGTCACCGAAAGCGCCACCGGTGATTTCCACGGCGGCACTCCGGTTGTGGTTACTTCGCGCTGGTGATCTCTCACAACACTCCTGCCCGCACTGGTCTCAATTGTCGTCCCGGGGTGATTCGGTAATCAGACCAATACTACTGGCCCCGGCACCCTGGAGTTCCGCCATAAGACGTACGACCGTGCCGTATTCAACATGTTCATCACCTCGAACGAGAATCTCGCTGGACGTTCTCTGGGACAGTATCTTGGCAATTTGTTCCCGAACCTCACCCAGAGACATCGGGTCACTGCCCTCATCACCAATCTCGACGTAGTACGCACCGTTCGCATCCACGGACACAATAATGGACTCAACATCCTTATCGGCCTGGATCGGGTCCGAGGTCGTCTGAGGCAGATCCACCTTGACCCCCTGGGTCAGCATCGGCGCGGTGACCATGAAAATAATCAGCAGCACCAGCATGACATCAATGTACGGAACCACGTTGATCTCCGACATTGGCTTGCGCCGGTTCTCCGGCATCATTCCCATGCCTTTCATAAAGCAGTGCTCCTAAACCGATCCCTGCCCCTGAATTCCGCGATCATCATGCCGCACCCTTTTCGCTCTGATGCACGCGACGGTGGAGAATGCTGGAAAACTCATCAGCAAAGGTTTCATAGTTCTTCAGCAGCGCATCGGACATGGCCGAGAACCGGTTATAGGCGATAACGGCCGGTATGGCGGCGAACAGGCCCATGGCGGTCGCAATGAGGGCTTCCGATATGCCGGGCGCCACCGTGGCCAGGGTTGCCTGCTGAACCTGGGCCAGGCCGCGGAACGAGTTCATGATGCCCCAGACAGTACCAAACAGGCCGATGTAGGGACTGGTGGAGCCCACCGTGGCCAGAAACGGCAGACTGGCCTCAAGCCTCTCGTGCTCCCGGGAAAAGGCTACACGCATTGCCCGCTGGGTACCTTCCATGACCGCATCGGCGTCCCGGCTTTGCTGGCGCAACCGGGAAAACTCCTTGAAACCGGCGCGGAACAGGGATTCCATGCCGGAGAACGGCGTCGGATCGGCATTCACCTCCCGGTACAGCTGGCCCAGATCCATACCGGACCAGAAACGCTCTTCAAACGCCAGCTGAGCCCGCTTGGCTTTGCGGAATACCTGCAAACGCTGGAATATCAGCGCCCAGGACATGATCGACGCCAGGGCCAGCAAAAGCATGACCAGCTGCACCAAGACACCGGCATTTGCAATGAGGTACCAGACTGAAAGTTCTGAATCCACTTCTTACTCCTGGCTCGTTCTGTTTATCGTTTCAGTGGGCTGGACATTCCTGGCCAGCAAATCCTGCATGTTTTCCGGCAAACGCCGGGGGCGGCCGGTATCGAGCGCAACGCAAGCGACCCGCACATTGCTATCACTCAAAAGCTTGCGGTCGGCGGCCCGCAGGACACGCTGCCGAAAGTCCATCCATACCCGGCCAAAGGCCACCGGTTCGGCGGTAGCAAGCAGCTCATCATCAAGCTTTGCGGCTACCGCGTAATGAATGTCCAGGCGCTGCACGACATAACTGATGTTGTCTGCCAGCCCCGCCCTCAGGCCAACTCCGCAACTGCGTACCCATTCGGTTCGGGCCCGCTCCATGTAATGGAGATATTTGGCGTGAAATACGATGCCGCCCGCATCAGTGTCCTCAATATAGACCCGGATCGGCAGTTCGAAACTTGCTTCTGGCGTCTGCTCAACCAAAAAGATCGTCCTCCCTGCCGGACTTCGGCGCAATGACGCCAAAGTGCTGATAGGCGTTGGAGGTCACCATCCGTCCCCGCGGGGTACGGACCATGTAACCCTGCTGTATCAGGAAGGGCTCAAGCACATCCTCGATCGTACCGCGCTCCTCACTGATTGCCGCCGCAAGGCTCTCGACACCCACAGGCCCACCGTCGAACTTTTCGATCATGGCCAACAGCAGACGACGGTCCATATGGTCGAAACCCTGATTATCCACTTTCAGCATGTTCAGGGCCTGATCGGCTATGTCGGAAGTAATCCGACCGTCGGCGCGGACCTCCGCAAAATCCCGCACGCGGCGCAACAAACGGTTGGCAATCCGCGGCGTGCCCCTTGACCGGCGGGCAATTTCAAACGCGCCCGCCTCATCAACGGCAACCGAAGAGAGTCGCGCTGAACGCAAAATGATGCTGGTGAGGTCTTCGGTGTTGTAGAACTCCAGCCGCTGCACGATACCGAAGCGGTCCCGCAAGGGCGATGTCAGCAAGCCCGCGCGGGTGGTGGCCCCGACAAGGGTGAACGGCGGCAGATCGAGCTTGATGGATCGGGCCGCCGGGCCCTCACCAATCATGATGTCGAGCTGGTAGTCTTCCATCGCCGGATACAGGACTTCTTCGACGGCGGCGCTGAGACGGTGAATCTCGTCAATGAAGAGAACGTCACCTTCTTCAAGGTTGGTAAGCATGGCTGCCAGGTCCCCGGCTTTTTCAAGCACCGGACCGGAGGTGGTCTTGATGGACACGCCCATTTCGTTGGCAATGATATTGGCCAGGGTTGTCTTGCCCAGACCGGGCGGGCCAAAGATCAGAACGTGGTCCAGCGCCTCCTGACGGCCACGGGCGGCGGATATAAAAATATCCATCTGCTCACGGACCGTAGGCTGGCCAACGTATTCAGCCAGCAGAGTCGGGCGAATGGCCCTGTCCTGCACTTCCTCGTATTCACCGGCCCGGGCCGAGATCAACCGGTCGGATTCGATCATGGCATCACCCATAGTGTGGGAATCAACATCGTGCCTCACGTTTGCCCGCTATTCCAGCGCAGCCCCAATTGTACAAAGGGGTTAGCAGGTGTCACGTTACGCTCTCTACAGGTTCGCGACAGAGTCTGGCGATCAGGCCGGAATCATGTTTCGCAGGGCCAGACGAATGAGAGTTTCGCTGCTCATGCCTTCCTCGGCCACTTTGCTGATCGCCTTGGTGGCCTCCTGTGGCTTGTAACCCAGTGCGATTAGTGCAGCTTCTGCCTCTTCGGTGGCAGCAGGACCGCCAGAGCCGGCTTGTCCGCCCACTTGGCCCAGCCCTGTCGTCTCAGGCGACGCTGGCACAAATTGCCCTTCAAGTTGCCCTATCCGGTCTGTCATTTCAATAAGAAGCCGTTCTGCGGTTTTCTTGCCAACACCGGGGAGTTTAACCAGTGAGGCGGAGTCGCGGTTCTCGACACAGCGAATAAATTGCTGGGCGTCCAGACCGGAAAGAATGCCGACTGCCAGTTTCGGACCAACACCGTTAACCTTGATCAGCAGCCGAAACAGATCCCTGTCGAGGCTGGAAGCAAAGCCATAGAGGCTCTGGGCGTCTTCGCGGACGGCAAAATGGGTATGCAGGGTCACTTCATCGCCGGTTTCCGGCAGATGAAAGAAGGTAGTGTAGGGAATGTCGACTTCGTACCCCAGCCCGGCGCATTCCACCAGCGCCTGGCCCGGAGCCTTTTCAACCAGAATACCTCGGATACGACCAATCAAGCTGAATCTCCTGTCGCTCCTGGGAGCGGTTTATTGTTGTCGCACGCGACCGCTTCTGACCTTTCCTGCGCCACTGGCCACCCGCAGAATACTCTGGCTCATGTGGGCATGGCACATGGCAATTGCCAGCGCATCGGCCGCATCGGCCTGGGGCTTGCGTGAAAGCGAGAGCAACACCTGAACCATGTGCTGCACCTGGGACTTGTCAGCGCCACCCTTGCCGACGACCGCCTGCTTAACCTGCCGGGCCGAGTACTCATGAACCGCCAGCCCGCTGTTGGCGGCACTGACAATCGCCGCGCCACGGGCCTGGCCAAGTTTCAGGGCGGAGTCTGGATTGCGGGCCATGAACACCTGCTCAATGGCAAATTCTTCCGGCCGATATTCTCCAATCAGGGTGGCAAGGCTCTGGAAGATGGTCTGGAGTCGCTCTGCCATGGGCTTCTCGCCCACCCGGATACAGCCGCTATCGATATACTCGATGTGTCGGCCATCGGCCCGAATGACGCCGTAACCGGTAATTCGTGATCCCGGATCAACGCCCAGAATTATCGCCACATCAATGCCCCTGACTGGTCAAAGCGATTCCATGATCTCGCCGGAGATATCCGCGTTGTGGTAAACATTCTGAACATCATCCAGATCCTCGAGCATATCGATGAGCTTGAGGATGGTTTCTGCGCCGTCCCTGTCCAGCTCAACTCGGGTGGATGGAACCATGGTTACTTCGGCATTGTCCGGCACCAGCCCCGCATTGACCAGCGATTCCTTGACGTCCAGGAACTGATCGGGCGTGGTGACAATTTCCCAGGAACCGTCGTCCTGGGCCGCAAGGTCTTCGGCGCCAGCACTGAGCACGGCTTCCACCAGCCGGTCCTCTTCCCACTCCGGACCGTAGCTTATGATGCCCTGCTTGCTGAACAGGTAGGCCACCGAACCGTCAGTGCCGAGGTTGCCACCCATCTTGTTAAATGCGTGACGGATTTCAGCAACAGACCGGTTCTTGTTATCGGTCATGACTTCCACGAAGATCGCCACGCCGCCCGGGCCGTAGCCTTCGTAGGTCAGCTCTTCGTAGTTGTCGTCATCGCCGCCACCGGCGCCACGTTCTACCGCGCGCTCGATGGTGTCTTTTTTCATGTTCGCGGTGAGCGCTTTGTCGATGACCGCGCGCAGACGGGGGTTATCATCTGGGTTCCCCCCGCCCTGACGCGCGGCTACGGTCAGCTCACGAATGATTTTGGTGAAGATCTTGCCCCGCCTGGCATCCTGTGCCGCCTTGCGGTGCTTGATGTTGGCCCACTTACTGTGACCCGCCATACAGCTCCTCCCTTAAATCACTGACTTATTCGTTGCCCTCGCCGGCTTCCGCCTTGTTGCCTTCGACCGGCTTTGACGGCTTGCGCAGGCGGATATGCAGCTCTCGCAGCTGCTTCTCATCCACTTCGCCCGGCGCCTGGGTCATCAGGCAGGTGGCACTCTGGGTTTTCGGGAATGCGATTACGTCACGGATGGACGTGGCACCAGTCATCAGCATCACCAGACGATCCAGGCCAAACGCGAGACCACCATGGGGCGGGCAACCGTACTTCAGGGCATCCAGCAGGAAGCCGAACTTGGCGCGGGCCTCTTCCTCTTCAATACCCAGAACACGGAAAACCGTGGACTGCATTTTTTCGCTATGGATACGAATAGAACCGCCGCCCAGCTCGGTACCGTTAAGCACCATGTCATAGGCACGGGAGAGCGCCGTGGCCGGGTTGGCAGCAAACTCTTCCGGGCTGCAGGCCGGGGCCGTGAACGGATGGTGAATCGCCGTCAGGGAGCCATCCGGCAGTTCTTCAAACATCGGGAAATCAACCACCCACAGCGGCGCCCATTCACTGGTCAGCATATCCAGGTCGTGACCAACCTTGATCCGCAGCGCACCCAGTGCCTCGTTCACCACCGTGGTCTTGTCCGCGCCGAAGAAAACGATGTCGCCATCTTCTGCGCCAACCCGTTCCATAATTCCCTGCACGACCTCTTCGCCCAGGAACTTGATGATCGGAGACTGCAGGCCTTCGACGCCCTTGGACAGGTCATTAACCTTGATGTAGGCGAGACCTTTGGCACCGTATATACCGACAAATTTGGTGTAGTCGTCAATCTGTTTGCGGCTCAGGTCGCCACCTTTCGGCACCCTGAGGGCGGCCACACGGCCTTTGGGATCTTTGGCCGGACCGGCGAAAACCTTGAAATCGACACTTTCGACCAGATCCGCCACATCAACCAGCTCCAGTGGAATGCGAAGGTCCGGCTTGTCACTGCCGTAACGCTGCATGGCCTCGAAGTGCGGCATACGGGGGAATGCTGGCAGCTCAACATCCAGTACGTCCTTGAACAGGGAACGAATCATGTCCTCGTTCAGGCCCATCAGGATCTCCTCGTCAACGAAGGAGGCCTCGATATCCACCTGGGTGAATTCCGGCTGACGGTCTGCTCTAAGGTCTTCATCCCGGAAACACTTGGCAATCTGGTAGTAGCGATCGACGCCCGACACCATCAACATTTGTTTGAACAGCTGGGGCGACTGCGGAAGCGCGAAGAAGGAACCTTCGTGGGTACGGCTCGGTACCAGATAATCCCGCGCACCTTCCGGCGTGGCACGGGTCAGGATGGGGGTTTCCACATCCATGAAGCCGTTGCTGTCCAGGTAGTTACGGATATAACTGGTTACCCGGGAACGGAAACGCAGGCGGTTGATCATTTCCGGACGACGCAGGTCCACAAAACGGTAGCGAAGACGCACGTCTTCGCCTACGTCGACATGCTCATCCAGCGGGAACGGCGGCGTTGCGGCGGCGTTCAGGATGCTCAGTTCCTTACCCAGAAGCTCAACCTGCCCGGTCGGCATGGTGCTGTTCTCGGTGCCGGCAGGACGACGACGTACCCGGCCGGTTACCTTGATCACGAACTCGCTGCGGACTTTTTCCGCAAGCGCGAAGCTCTCAGGGGTATCAGGATCAACAACCACCTGCGACATACCATCCCGATCCCGCAGATCCAGGAAGATAACCCCACCGTGGTCACGGCGGCGGTGGACCCATCCGCAAAGTGTGACTTCCTGATCGATGTGGGATTCGTTAATCCCACCGCAATAATGACTGCGCATACCGGTTCCCGTTACGTTTAATGTGTTCGAAATTGGTGCTTGTAAGTGCCCGCTCAAAAAATGAAGCGACCATAGCGGAAAAGCCGCCCATTATAAACACAATGACGCTGAAAATCAGGCGTACTGGCAAGCAAATCAGGTAGCCGGATGACTGCACGTTTGCAGCCGGCTAGAATGCTTTCTTTTCTAAAAGCGGATGGAGTCTGACGTTGGCAACCAGAGCGGAGCAGAAACTGAAAACCCGGCGGGCACTGATGGATGCGGCGCTCTCGCAACTGAGTGCGGATCGGGGCTTTGGCAGCCTGAGCTTGCGGGAGGTTGCCCGGGAGGCGGGCATCGCCCCTACGTCTTTCTACCGGCACTTTGCGGAGCTTGATGAACTGGGACTGGCTCTGGTGGACGAAGGTGGCGTTGCGCTAAGGCAGCTGATGCGGCAGGCACGCAAGCGGATTGCCCGGGACGGTGGCAGCGCCATCTCCACTTCCGTAGAGACCTTCATGGAGTACCTGGGCAACAACGCGAATCTGTTCCGGCTGATGTTGCGGGAACGAACTGGCGTATCCAAACCCTTCCGGACAGCGGTGAAGGCCGAGATTGATCATTTTGTCACCGAACTGGCGGATGACCTTCGGCGGATTGCAGAAGAACAGAACAAGCCACTCTCAGAGGCCAGACTGGTGGCCGAATCCATGGTTACGCTGGTGTTCAATCAGGGAGCTGAAGCCCTGGATGCAACGGCGGCGGAGCGTGAAGAGCTGAAAGCCAAGCTGAAAACCGAACTCAGGATGATACTGGTCGGCTCCCAGACCTTGGCGAAACGTCAGTAACCTGCCCTGCGACTAAACGCCGGCCTGGAGCTCGGCAAGCACCGGCGCAAGCCGTTTCCGGACCTGCTCCAGCTCTTCCTCAGTATAGGGTACCGGAGCCTGCTTACCCCAGATCGGGCCCGGCCATGCCGGATCGCCCTCAAACCGCACGATGTGATGAAGATGAAGCTGGGGCACCATGTTGCCGAGCGCAGCGACGTTCATCTTGTCGCCACCGAAAACATCCATCATGGCTTCACTGAGGGCCGAGGACTCGCGAACCAGCTGGTGCTGCTGATCCGCCGACAACTGGTATATCTCCCGGATCCCGGCAACCGCCGGCACGAGGAGCACCCACGGCCAGGTACTGTCGTTCATCAGCCGGATTTCGCACAGCGAGGTGCGTCCAAGGCCGATTGTGTCGGCCTCCAGTCGCTCATGTAACCGGAAAACCACCGGCTCACTCATGATCCCCTCCCGTTATCGGTATATCAGTCCGAGTGGAACTGGGTGCGGCCACGGCCAATGGCGTAGTAAATGAGGCCGTAGCGATCCAGCATTTCCGGTTCATACAGGTTACGGCCGTCAAAGACCACCGGCTCACGGATGGTCGCGGCAATGGATTCGAAGTCCGGCGAACGGAATTCTTTCCACTCGGTGCAGATAGCGAGGACGTCCGCCCCCTTGAGAGCCTGCTCCTTCGTGCCGCACAGGGTCAGGCCATCCTGGTCACCGTAGAGTCGCTGGGTTTCCTCCATGGCCTCCGGGTCGAAAGCCTGGACTCTGGCGCCGGCTTTCCAGAGATCTTCCATCAGGGTGCGGGAGGAAGCTTCGCGCATGTCATCGGTGTTGGGTTTGAACGCCAGCCCCCAGATGGCAACAACCTTGCCATTCAGATCGCCCCCAAAATAATGGCTGATCTTGTCGAACAGCACGTGTTTCTGGGCATAGTTAACACCTTCCACGGCATTGAGCAGCCGCGCGTCGTAGCCACAGTCACTGGCGGTTCGGGCCAGAGCCTGAACATCCTTCGGGAAACAGGAACCGCCGTAACCGCAACCCGGGTAGATGAAGTGATAACCAATCCGCGGGTCGGAACCAATGCCCCGGCGCACCGCTTCAATATCGGCCCCCAGCCGCTCTGCCAGGTTGGCGATTTCGTTCATGAAGCTGATCTTGGTGGCCAGCATGGAGTTGGCCGCATACTTGGTGAGCTCCGCGGACCGCAGGTCCATAAAGATCATACGGTCGTGATTGCGGTTGAACGGGTAGTAGACTTCGCGCAACAAATCAGCCGCACGCTCGCTGTCTGTGCCGACAATAATACGATCCGGCTTCATGAAATCGTTGATGGCCGCCCCTTCCTTGAGGAACTCCGGGTTGGACACCACATCAAACTCCAGCTCCAGACCTCGACGGTCCAGCTGGGCGCGAACCGCCGCTTTTACTTTGTCGCCGGTACCGACCGGTACGGTGGACTTGTCGACCACCACCTTGTAGTCCTCCATGTGCTCGCCAATGGAACGGGCCACAGCGGTAACATATTGTAGGTCGGCAGAGCCGTCTTCGTCGGGGGGCGTGCCTACGGCAATAAACTGCAAGGTTCCGTGGCGAACCGCTTCTTCTGTATCGGTTGTGAAGGAAAGGCGACCCGCTTCAACGGTGTGCTTTACGATACTTTCCAGGCCAGGTTCGTAAATAGGGATGTGACCGTTTTTCAGCTTCTCAATCTTGCCCTGGTCAACATCCATGCACAGAACGTTATGACCAACATCGGCCAGACATGCGCCCGTTACCAGGCCCACATAGCCTGTTCCAAAAATCGTTATTTTCATCCTTTAAATCCCGATACAAATACAGAAAAGTTATTGGGTGTCGTCTGCTTTTTTCTTCTGCCAGATCGCTTCCCACGCCAGGGCCGTGCCGACAATGGTATCCAGGTTGTCATAGTCCGGCTGCCAGCCCAAGGTCTGGCGAATCAGGGTGTTATCCGCCATCAGCGCCGCTGGGTCGCCGGCACGGCGGCCGGTTTCAGTTACCGCAAAATCGACGCCGGATTGCGCCTTGACCACGTCAATCACTTCCCGAACGGTAAAGCCACGACCATAACCACAGTTCATGACCTTTGAATGACCACCATCTGCCATGTAGTCCAACGCCATTACATGGGCCTTGGCCAGATCTTCCACGTGGATATAGTCGCGAATGCACGTGCCATCACGGGTATCGTAATCGGTGCCGAACACACTCATCCCCTCACGCTGGCCGGTCACGCATTCGCAGGCCACCTTGATCAGGTGCGTGGCTTCCGGTGTGGCCTGGCCAAGCAGGCCTTCCGGGTTGGCGCCCGCCACATTGAAGTAACGGAGAATCACGTAGTTGAGGCTGGAGGCTGCAGCGAGATCCATGATCATCCGCTCGCTCATCATCTTGGATGCGCCGTAGGGATTGATGGGGGCGAGCGGCAGGTCCTCGGTGAGCACTGTTTCCTCGGGCATGCCATAGACGGCCGCGG
>Ga0209936_1000312_pt1 | contig 30390 bp, 23 predicted proteins | sample SalPonR1_A_D1_MG_FD_185694 | JGI IMG/M metagenome (GOLD analysis project Ga0209936, IMG submission 185694) | Salt pond soil microbial communities from South San Francisco under conditions of wetland restoration - Salt Pond MetaG R1_A_D1_MG... ...
CGTGGAAATTTTAGTATGCTAATATTTTTGCCCGATGCGGATAAAACCATTGATGATGTGATGGCTGTATGGAATACAGAAAATTATAACCAGTGGTTGGGAAATTTTGAAGCGATGAATGTTGAAATTAGTATTCCTAAGTTTAAGTTTGGATATGCAAAGAAACTGAATGATTTTCTGCAATCCATGGGTTTGGCTGTCGCTTTTGACCCTGATAATGCGAATTTATCGAATATTTCAGAAACTATGCAATTATATATTGATTTTGTAAAGCATAAGTCATTTATTGATGTGAATGAAAAAGGAACTGAAGCTGCAGCCGTTACAGTTGTAGGTATAAGAACTACCAGTATCGACCCGAACTATCCCAAATTTATTGCTAACCGCCCATTTTTATTTGCTATCCGCGAAAAACAGACCAACGCTATTTTGTTTTTAGGTAAGGTAGCTAATCCGGCAGAAGAGTAAGGTTAAACGTAAATCTGAAATCTGAAACTTGAAATTTGAAATGCCGAAATGTTCAAAATTTTTAATTTTTAATCATTTCGAGCATCCACGAAAAATAAGCAAATTAAAAATTTGTGTTTTTCGGGACCTGAAACCTGAAACTATACCTCCGCTAAGCGGAATTTGCAATTCCGCTTTCTTTCCTGTCCGAATTTGTAATTCGGTATAATGCATTAGCATTATTAATTGTAATATTTACAGTAAGTATTTAATAAAGTTCAATAACAAACAATACTTAGTTGGCTCAATAAATGACAAAGATGGATTTGTAAATATTAGAAAAAAAACCACCGCACAGCTTGAAAAGTTGCTTACGCAGTTATTAAGGTTTAGTGTGTTTTGTCGACAAAACGGCAAAGGTTTTTTGTCGTATATTTACATTGAATAAAAACCTTATAAAGACAGGGCGTTCTTTATATTTTTGTTCATTTTAGAACTGGCTTAATTGCTTAAATAGACGAGAATAAAGTTGGTATCTGAAATTATATAAAAAAGCAGAAATGTTTTCTTTGCAGGGAGCTAAGTTTTAGGTAAGTAAAGTTGGTAAAAATGCAGGGCGCATTCAACTCTATCTATCTAATGTCTTATAACTTAATATCGAAGTAAGATGTTAAAGTTTAAGAACAAGCATTTCGTGAAAGTTCTTGATAAAATAAAAGGTCTAATATATGCATTAGCAGCATTAATTTATGCCGTATCAGAACTGATTAAAGCTATAAAAGTTTAAAGGAAAGCCCTCGCTAAGCGGAATTTACAATTCCGCTTTCTTTTCTATCCGAATTTGTTATTCGGTAGTATGCCTTCCGGAAGAAACGATTTATTCCACTGAAAATATTATGTTACAGAAGAAAGTTTACCTGATTTTGAATAGAAAACTGTAAGCTGAATGAAAAATTACAAATTTTCGGTGATTGCAAGCAGACAAGTACGGATTATGATGAAAAAATAGATGTGAAAATTTATAGATAATTGTACCAGATAATCCGTGCAAAATTGAACTTCCATAGCAACGGACAGCATTTTTTAACTCTATTCTATCAACAACTTCCTGTCTTTAGGGTATAATTAACATTTTAATTTTCTTACAAACTATGTAGTTTCATTTTATTGTTATAATTTTAGGGAAACTGTTGATAGAATACTAAAAAGTTACAGGCAATTCCGGGCAGGATCAAAGTTGAACAAGTAATATGGATGAGAAAAAATTTGAAGATTTAAGTAAAGATGAAAAATATAATCATTTACAATACTGTTGACGGTAAAGCTTCGGTTGCTCTCTATGCCAAAGATGGCATGGTATGGATGAACCAAAACCAATTGGCTGAACTTTTTGACACCTCCAAGCAAAATATTAGTCAACACATAGCTAACGTATTAAAAGAAGGTGAGTTACAAGAAAAATCAGTTGTAAAGAATTACTTTACAACTGCCGCAGATGACAAAGATTATAACGTTACCTTTTATTCTTTGGAAATGATACTGGCCATTGGTTTTCGCGTGCGCAGTAAGCGTGGAACACAATTTCGAATATGGGCAAACCAAAACCTAAAGGAATACATGGTTAAAGGATTTGTAATGGATGATGAACGCTTGAAAAATCCGGATGGTCGCCCTGATTATTTCGATGAGCTTTTAGAGCGGATAAGGGATATACGAGCATCAGAAAAACGTTTTTACCAGAAAGTGCGAGATCTATTTGCACTTAGTAGCGATTACGATGTTACCGATAAAGCCACTCAGATGTTTTTTGCCGAAACACAAAACAAACTCTTGTATGCTGTTACCGGCAAAACAGCTGCAGAAATAATTGTATCACGTGCCGATGCAACTAAAGAGAACATGGCACTAACATCGTGGAAAGGCTCTGTTATTCGTAAGCAAGATATTTTCACTGCCAAAAACTACCTTTCTCAGGATGAGATTGACACTTTAAACCGTTTGGTAGTTATCTTCTTGGAAACAGCGGAATTAAGGGCAAAAGAACGTATGGATTTAACCATGAATTTCTGGAAAGAGAATGTAGACCGAATTTTGGAATTCAATGACAAGAAAGTGATTAAAGATGCCGGTTCAATTTCAAATGCCTTGATGGAACAAAAAGTTCGAGAGATTTATGAGTCGTTTGATAAGCGTCGTAAAACATACGAAGCTGAAAAGGAAGACAAACAGGATATTGAAGAGTTAGAGAAAAAGATAAAATCAAGAAAGGATAAGAACTAAAATATGGCACTTGATATATTAAAAACAGCGGAAACCATTCATGCTCTTGAAGTCTTTCTTGATAAGCGTCGACCACCGGAGGATATAAGAGATAAAATGGACTTTGATTATAAGATTGAAAATCAAAGTGTCATATTTTTTGAGGTGCGTCCGCATTGGCAGAAGAAAGATGAAAAGATTGAAAGCCCAATTGCAAAGACGACCTGGGTAAAAGCTCAAAAGTGCTGGAAAATATATTGGATGAGAGCAGACTTGAAATGGCACAGTTATCAACCCGTTCCAAAAGTTGACACTATCGAAGAATTTTTAAGTATTGTAGATAATGATGCATATGGCTGTTTTTTTGGATAATGATTGCCAACCAAGCCCATTCGGACAGGTTGTCCGGTTGTAAAATATGAAAAATAATAAATTTTTCGATGATAGCAAGCGAAATGCTGCTTTGCTTAAAGAACTACCAAACTCAACGGTTTAGCAAAAAGATAACTGGCACAATACCTATGTAACGTGTCTTTATGGTATTGTAATATGATTTAAAGGATTTGTAATGAACCATAACAGAGATGTAATATCCCGCAACGTAATTGTAATGTGCCGCAGTTCATTTGTATGCGGTCTTAATGCAATTGTAACGTCCCGCAGTCCATTTGTAACGTTCCGCAATGCAATTGTAATGTTCCGCAACCCAATTGTAATTCCTTTAATTCACCATATGTCTGACAAAAAAAGAAAAAAACAAAAGACCAATAGGAAAGCGTTTACTGCAGATAAGTGAAATAAAGTTATAACCCCTGAAGAGGAGTAATGAATAACCATCAACCATCAACCATCAACCATCAATCGAAAACCTGATTTATATCATCTTGTGGTTTTAATTTAATCTTCTTATCTTTGTTAACAAATTAACAGTAGAATAATTTTTAAACTGAGAAATGGAATCGTCTCTGTTTCAAGGTTAAAGAATAAATCTAATCCGGAGGAAATCTGATGGAAAAGAGAATTGGAACCGCACTTATTTTAATCGAAGACAAAGAAGCCGTTCACCAAATGAACGCCATTGCTTCGAATCATTCCGAAATAATTATTGGCAGACAGGGTTTGCCCCGCAGTAACGGGCAAAGCATTATTTCTCTTGTTCTTGAAGGTACTACCGACGAGATTGGATCTTTAACCGGCCAGCTTGGACGATTAAAAGGAATCCAGATCAAGTCAGTACTTTTAAAGAACAGGTAATATGAAAAAAACAATCTCTCTGATAGTCTTTCTTTTAGTAGGAACCATCCTAAATGCACAAACGTATCATTTATCGGGTAAAATGTTTGATGAAGATACCGATGAACCTTTGAGTGGCGTTAACATTCAATTAATTGCTGAAAATCAATCTCAAACCGATTATTCAACAACAAACATTAATGGGAATTATTCCTTTACTGAATTAAAACCGGGCAAATATCGATTGTCCTTTTCTTACCTGGGCTATTTAACCCTGGAGAAGAAAGTCGACCTGAATGCTGATATGGAACTGAATATCGGCATGGAAAAAGAGCTTATACCGTTAGGCGAGGTAATTGTGAGTAGTTTAAAACAGGAAAAGAAGATTAAAGAAGTTCCGGTACCGCTGGAAGTTGTTCGTAATGAAGATTTTGAAATTGCTTCCTCATTAACCGCATCCGATATTATTGGAGAGCAGCCCGGAATCCATCTCAGCCGTGATGGTATGTGGTCTACCAGTATAAATATCCGTGGTTTTGGAGAACAGCGCATTGTTACACTGGTGGATGGGAATCGCATCGAAACGGCTACCGATTTAACCGCTGCCATGTCCTTTTTTGATGTGGATGATATTGAGCGGGTAGAAGTTATTAAAGGAGCATCATCATCGCTTTATGGTACCGGTGCTATGGGCGGAATTGTTAATGTAATTACCAAAGATGGTTCTTTTAATGACAATCCTTATTTTAAAGGCACATTTAATGCAGGTATTCATTCTGTCAATGACCTTTTTACCGGTAAACTTACCTTAAATACCGGAGGAGAAAAATGGTACACTCGTGTGAGTGGTTCATTACGCAATGCCAAAAATGTGAATACTCCGGAAGGAACAATAGCAAACAGTCAGTTTAGCGATAAAAATATCGCAGCATCAGCGGGTTATAAAATCAATCAAAACCAAACGTTTACATTTAAATTGCACTATTTTGATGCCGATGATGTGGGGATTCCCGGAGGTTCTGCTTTCCCCGGTCCTGCAAAGGCTACATATACCGATGCCAAACGTTCTATGATTTCTGCCAATTATGCAATTAAAGATATCTCAGAATCATTCAGGTTATTAAATTTTAAATATTTTCATCAATCGATTCTGAGAGATGTACGGGTAGAGCCAAATATTGTTAGTTATAACCAGGATAGTACCCGGCGAACAACACCGCAATATTTTACCCCTTACGGAGAGCATATTACAGATGGTTTTCAAATACAAAGTGACTGGAGTTTTGGCAGTAAAAATAATTTTATAGCAGGGATTGATATTTGGCGAAGAAAAATTGAAACCGACCGGGAAAAATATATTCTGATGGAAGTATTGGATGGTTCCGGGAATGTGCTGGCAACCAATAATATTGTGCGTGGTGAAACGCCTATACCAAACGCTTGTTTTGGGAGTGCCGGCTTATTTTTGCAAAATGAGCAGCACATGTTGGCTGATAGGCTAAAAATTACGTTGGGAGGCCGGCTGGATGGCATTCGTATTGCCAATGAAAAAGGATTCGATGTAGATTATTTAATTATGAATGATGTATTCAATGAATCACCACCCAACCAGCGGATTACTTTTGAAAAAAATGAAGAGTATAAACTCTCGTGGAGTGCCAATTTAGGCTTTTTATATGCACTAACCGATGCAATGGATTTGAGTCTTAGTGCAGGAAGATCGTTCCGTGCGCCATCACTCGAAGAAAGTTTTAAATATATTGATTTAGGAAACTATGTTCGGTTAGGAGACCCTGCATTAGATCCCGAAAAAGGATATTCGCTCGATTTAGGATGGAGAATCTGGAAGCCACAATTTCAGTTTAAGGTCAATGGGTTCGCTAACTGGCTTACCGATATGATTGTGGAAAAAGAAGGAGAGTTTATCTATTCATATACTACCGGTGTTGTAGATACTATTGGCGCTTTTATTAATACCAATGTGGATAAAGCCCGACTTTACGGGATAGATATGAATTTTCAGTACAATTTTTATGGAAATTTTATTCTTCATGGTTCGGGATCTTATGTTCGTGGAGAGGATAGAAAAAATAATTCCAACCTGCCTCTGATTCCGCCCATGAATGGTAGAATCGGCTTAAAATATACTTTTCCAAAATATGGTGGAGTAGATTTGATTGCCATTGCTTTTGCCAATCAGGATAAAGTGGCCGAAGGTGAAACCGAAACCAAAGGTTTTGCAAGATTTGATCTTAGAATCCGGTCTGCGGTCATCAATTTTGATTTTGTTAAACTTCAACTTTTTGGAGGGATTGAAAATATTGGTGATCGAGCGTACAGTAATCACTTATCAACGAATAGAGGGGCAATTGCTATTGAACCAGGACGTAATTTTTACCTGAAAATGAAAGTACTGTTTTAATCATTTGATAAATCCGAATATTTAATATCATTATAAAAAAATATGTTATGAAATTTTATCCCGAAAAATACAAAATAAAAGATGAGCGCATGAAGCCTTTTATTGATCCTCAGGAAATATGGGATTATATCAATAATACAAAGGCTACCAAAGAACGGGTGCGTGAAGTAATTGCCAAATCGTTAAACAAAGAACGATTAAATTTAGAGGAGACAGCCGTATTAATTAATGCTGACGATCCGGAATTGATTGAGGAGATTAAACAGGGTGCAAAAGCATTAAAAGAGAAAGTTTACGGGAATCGAATTGTACTTTTTGCTCCATTGTATATTGGTAATAAATGTACGAATAATTGTCAATATTGTGGTTTTCGTACCTCTAACAAAGAGGCAATTCGCAAAACGCTTAATGATGATGAAATTGTACAAGAAGTTGAAGCGCTGGAAGATAACGGCCAAAAACGATTGATTCTGGTATATGGAGAACATCCCGATTATTCTCCGGAGTATATTGCACATACCGTAAAAACAGTTTATGGAGTAAAAAAAGGAAATGGAGAAATTCGTCGAGTGAATATCAATGCTGCTCCTTTGGATATTGACGGATATAAGGTGGTTAAGGAAGCAGGAATTGGTACATACCAGGTTTTTCAGGAGACCTATCATCCCGAGGCTTATGCTCAGTATCATTTAGGAGGCAAGAAGCGCGATTATAACTGGAGACTGACCTCGTTAGATCGTGCCCAGGAAGCTGGCGTTGACGATGTGGGCATTGGTGCTTTGTTTGGATTATACGACTGGCGATTCGAGGTTTTAGGACTGGTCCGTCATACCAACCATTTCGAAGCTTGTTATAACATTGGCCCCCATACGATTTCTTTTCCGCGTATAAAAGATGCTGCAGCGGTTGATATTGACCCAAAATATATGGTTAATGAGGAAGAGTTTGTTAAGTTAGTTGCAATTCTTCGGTTGGCGGTACCTTATACCGGCATGATATTAACTGCACGTGAATCAGTTAATGTTCGCCGGGAAGTCATGCAATTTGGAGTTTCGCAAATTGATGGTGGTACAAAGCTCGAACTGGGCTCCTATCATAATAGTATAAACGAAGACCAAAACCTTAACCGGGAGCAGTTTACCATAAATGATAGTCGGTCATTAGGTGAGATTATTGATGAATTAATTGATACCGGTTATTTGCCTTCTTTTTGTACCGCTTGTTACCGTTTAGGCAGAACAGGCGAACATTTTATGGAATTTTCTGTTCCCGGTTTTATTAAACGCTATTGTACCCCCAATGCTATTTTAACCCTTTCGGAATATTTAGTCGATTATGCAACGCCTGAAACTGCCGAGAAAGGGTGGAAATTAATTCACAAGGAAATTAATGCACTGGATGGATTTGGGAGAGTAGATGAACTGAAAAAACGTGTGGAAAAAATAAAACAAGGGGAACGGGATTTGTATTTTTAGTGGTCTTAAATAATTAGTTGAAGCTTTAATTTGTTTACTATTAATAGTTTATGGTTCTAAGGAGGGAGAGAGGTTTTATTCCTGTAAAACTTTTTTAAAAATGTCTTTTGATTTGAATCAATAAATTTTGTAACTTGACTTACCAAAATAGGAAAATTATGGCCAAAGAAACACGAATTTTAGGAGTATTAATTATCGACCGCCAAAAAGAAGCAGGAAAAGTTCAACGTGTTTTAACAAAATATGGATGTTCTATAAAAACCCGTTTAGGACTGCATGAAACAACAGATGATTTCTGTAGTACCAGCGGCCTGATTTTATTAGAACTTACCGGAGAATTATCCGAGATGGATAAACTGGAAAAAGAGTTGGTTGCTATAGAAGGAACCCAGACTCAGAAAATGGTTTTCATGGATTAAAATTTAGGGTATTTTAATCTGTTTTTATAAGCACGAATTTTTATTCGTGCTTATTTTTTGCAGGTAACATTATAAAACCGAACAGGTTTGTTCGTAACCGTGCAATTTTAATACCTGTCAACATCTTCTAGTTTTCTGTATTTTAGCGGCTTAGGTGTTTGTGGCATTCTTTTTGTAAAATATTAATAAATCAAAAAAAACAGGTTGTTATGCTCAAAAATTATCTTACGCTTGCGTTCAGAAATATTTTTCGTCAGAAAGCCTATTCATTTATTAATGTTTTTGGTTTAGCCGTTGGAATTACAAGTTTTATTATCATTCTATTATATATCCAAAATGAGTTAAGCTATAATAAACATATTGCTGATGCTGAAAATAAATATCGGGTAGTTGAAATTCAGGAAGCTCCCGGAGTTGGTAGTCAGCATGTTGCAGTAACGATGGGACCACTGGCCGAAGCATTACAAAATGACTTCCCGGAAGTTATTCAAGCAATGAGAATAACCAGAGGCGGAACACAATTAGTAAGTTATAAGGATATAAGTCTTAACGAGCAATATACATGTTTTGCCGATACAAATGTATTCGATATGTTATCGATTAAATTGCTACATGGGAATCCTGATAATGCGTTAACGGAAAAAAATGCTGTAGTTATATCCGAAAAAATAGCCTTAAAATATTTTAATGCAGCTGATGCAGCTGTTGGAAAGGTTATTGAAATCGCTCATGAACCTTTTATCGTAAAAGGGGTAATGGAAAATATTACTCAAAATGCGCACATCTATTTTGAAATAGTAATGCCATTTGAGATTATGGAATCAAGATTTGTATGGATGCGACACTGGGGAAGTAATTCCCTGGATACCTATATTCAATTAGCTGATGGAACGAAGCCGGTAGATTTGGAGAAAAAATTTCCCGAATTTATTGAGAAATATACTTCTGATTATTGGGATACTAAGCTGGAAATGTATGTACAACCGATTTTGGATATCCATTTAAAATCAAATCATATAAAATTTCAGGTTTTTAATGAAAAACAAGGGGATATTAACCAGGTTTATATTTTTGCAGCGATTGCGTTACTAATTTTAATTGTAGCCAGTATCAATTATATCAATCTTTCAACCGCACGGGCTGTTAAGCGAGCTAAAGAAGTGGGCATTAGAAAAACAGCCGGAGCACAGAAAGGGAGTCTGATTTTTCAGTTTCTAGGCGAATCCGTCATCATTACGTTTATTTCAACACTTATTGCTATTCTATTTATCGAGCTTTTATTGCCATACATTAATCAGATGCTATCACTTAATCTGGAGATGAATTTTTATAACTGGAGCTTAACCTTAGGTCTAGTGATTTTAATATTGGTTCTTGGTTTTCTGTCGGGTAGTTATCCCGCATTTTATCTTTCATCTTTCAATCCGGTAAAAGTTTTAAAAGGAAGTGCGATAAATATGAATAATAGAAGTAACGGAAGACTTCGAAAAATATTGGTGGTAGCTCAGTTTGTAATTTCTATTGCCATTATAATATCCACATTGGTGGCGATTGCTCAGGTTAATTATTTCCACAAAAAAGACAAAGGCTATAATGATGATGCTGTATATTCCATATCATTTCATATTAACGATGATGAGGAGCGATTAAAAAATATGGATATCTATAAACAAGTGTTAATGGAAAATGCTGATATTTATTCTATTGCATTTGCATCGGGGAATACCGGTATCTCCGGTAGCCAAAGTAAGATTTATACCGCCGATTCATCGCAAAGACCCTTGATGTCAAGGTTAGGTTATGTTGATGAGGTTTATTTTGAGATGATGGAAATCCCGTTAGTTACCGGCCGGTATTTTAGTAAAAACTTTTCAACCGATAGGGAAGAGGCCGTTATTTTAAATGAGAGTGCCGTAAAAGAACTGGGCTGGGATAATCCTATCGGAAAAGAGTTTAATCCAAGATCGAATGATAGCACTGCAGCAAATTTAAAAGTAGTGGGTGTGGTAAAAGATTATAATTATTATTCTCTTTTAAGTCCGATTGAGCCTGCAGCATACTTCTTTAATCCCAATCAGTTTAGGGTAATGATAATTAAAATTAACCCACAGAAAACAGAACAGGTATTGGATTACCTTGAAAAGAAGTGGAATGAATTGTTTCCCAATGTTCCCTTTAACGGGCATTTTATGGATGAAATGTTTGAACATGAATATAAACATCAAATCAATTCGATGAGAGTATTTGGAATGTTTGCCATTATCTGTATTGTAATTTCCTGCCTGGGTTTGTATGGACTAGTAGCGTATATGGTTACTCAGCGAACGAAAGAAATTGCCATTCGTAAAGCATTAGGCAGCTCTGCTTCTCAGGTAGTAAGGTTAATCAATCTCGATTTTATTAAGTTAATTCTAATTTCAAGCATTATTGCTGTTCCTGTTGCTTTTTATTATATGACGAAATGGTTGAATAATTTTGTTTATCGAATTGAACTTAGTTGGTACTATTTTGTAATTGCAATAGCTGCTGTAATAGTTATTTCTGTGTTAACCAATATTTTTCATACAGTGAATGCAGCATTGAAAAATCCTGCCGAATCATTGAGGTATGAATAATTAAAGAATCGTTAATATTCTCTTTGTTAATGATGACTTTATACAATTAAGAACGATAAATAGAAAAACCCATTAAACAAAAACGACTTAAGCCTGTTTAATTAATTTGGATTTATCCATTGATTTTAGTAATAAAAAAATTATTACTATTTGTTTATCCAATAATTATCAGTAAATTGTATATTCATTTTTGAGTTTTAAGTTTAATGGATGATTTATTAATAAATAAAACAGCTATAACTCCATTAATTGACTTCAGAAAATCGGGGCAATTAAAAATTCAGGGAAAATCTTTGCCCGAAAATCCACAAAGGTTTTTTACGCCTTTATTTAATTGGGCAGATCAATTGACCTCCGAAAGGGTTGATATTGATGTGATCCTTGAATATATCAACACCTCATCATCCAAGAATTTAATGCAACTCATTAAGTTAATTGATAAAAATCCCGGAATCAGGCATCTTTATCTTAACTGGCACTACGAGTCGGATGACCTGGAGATGCTTGAATTTGGGGAGCTTTTGGCCAACAATTTACGAAGAGCAAAAACAAGCTATATAGAATACGAAGACGAAGAATAGCAACTTCTTTAAGGGGATTAGAAAATGGAAGTCTTAAATAATTTTAATTCTATTTCTTTGTCTTTCCGGTGAATAGTTATGGTTATACTATCCTTTTTATTCATAATTTTATCTTGTATGTCGCAATAACATTTCGTATCAATAGAACGGACATCTATTCCGTTGATTTCAACAATACGGTCGTTTAGTTGTAAACCTTTTCGGGTTGCAATAGTTTTGTTTATTAAATAATCTACTTTTAAACTATCACCGTAAGGAAAAAAAGCGAAACCGAATGTTCTGGCTGATTCTTCCCTGTCATTTACTTTACTTAATATAATCTCTTTTTTCCGGGGGATTAGGATTACCGTAAAATTTTTTAAAAATTCAGTACCTATCATGTCAGAATGTTTTCTCCGAAACTCTAGTAGTGGTTGTTTAATGGGTGTTTTTCCAAGAGTTAACAAACTGGTTGTTGCATAAAATACCGAGTCTGAATTTCCTTTACCGAATAGGCCGGATGAAGATACTCCATAGCCATAATTTGTTTTTGATAATAAATCATTGTTTATAAGTTTTTTGTAATCTTTTCCTGAGCAAGTAATATATCCGTTCGAACCGGTGTCAAATGTCAGATTCTTTATTTTTCTATTTCCAATTTTTAAATCAATATAATGCTTATAATAGAGGTCTGTTTTATATTTTATGGTATCTGCATTTTTTGGTACTTTAAAATGTTTTTCCGGTGATGATATTCTAATTTTTTTATTTTTAAAATCAATCTCCCAATTGGCTAATTGCATTAAATTAGAACCAATAATACCATCAATATTAAGACAACTAACAGAAATTGATTTGTTTACATCGGCAACTATTGCTCCTGTATTAAGAAAATGATACCCACCCATGCTTATGGTATCTAATTGTACGATTTTTACTATAGATTTATTTTTCTGAGAATCCATGGCCCCCAGAAATGCTTTTGTTTTAGCACTGATTTTTTTCGCTAATTCTTTTGAAATAACATTAGAAGCTCCTGTATCAAAAAGAAAATCATAACTTTTCCCGTTAATTGTAACTTTAATGATGGGTAATCCTAAGCGGTATTCGAAAGGTATTTCTGTTATTTCTTTTTTACAGGCAATATTTCCGCTTCTCATGATAAAATGATGACAACCTGAAAATAACGGAAGGATTAATAATATAGTTATGATTTTCTTTAGATTCATAGTATTACTTTATTAGATTTTATTTTCTTCTTCAACAGACTCTTTTTCCAGCGCTTCTATTATTGTTTTAGGCAGTCTTTTTTTATACGCAATTACAAATAGACCTACAGAGTATATTGCGATATTAAAAATACTTATGGAAAATATGCCTATTGAAAATATTCCAATAGAGAATATCCCCGCAGAAAATTTCCCGGCAGCAAAAACACCCAGGGCAAAGTCACCCACGGCAAAATAATTACAAACATAATCACCTGCACTAAACATAGGTGCGGACGTATAATTTAAAATAAATCCTGCTATTACTAAAATAGCTGCTACAAATAAATACCAATATTTTTTCATCTTTTTAATTTTTAGGCCGGGTTTTCGCGAAGGAAGTCCGGGAGGTTAAACTTTTATGCTCTAAAGATTATTGAATTAAAGTGTTTATTTTTTGAATAAATTCATCGGTCAGATTGCTTGCTGATGCAAGATGCTTTCCTTTATACACCCACAATTCTTTTGTCCCTGCAGCATTATCAAAAACATTTTTTCCCTGAGAGAAAGGAACTGAAGTGTCTTCTTTACTGTGAATAAAAAGCATATTAATATTTTTAATTTCTTTGATATCTTCTTTTGCTGAATATGGTGAAGTAACATATTGAGCTACCATGGCTTTTTGTTCTTCTGATACAGAAAGTAGAGCCATATCGGTAAATGAACTGATTGTTCCGTCAAGAATCAGGGCTGATATTTTTTCCTGGTTATCTTTTGCCATTTTTGTTGCAATTTGAGTTCCCATGGATGCCCCGTAGATAATAACAGGCAAATGATTAAACGCTTCTTTTGCCAACATTTTATCGAATATAAACTGAGCATCATTAGCAATATTCAAATGGGTTGGTCTTCCTGAGGATTTTCCATACCCCCTGAAATCAACCGCAAAAACCTGATAACCCGCATTTACTAAAGGCCTTATTATAGGTGTATACGTTGAAATATTTCCACCGGCACCATGGTAAAATATAATGGTCGCTTTGGCCGTATTTTCAGGATTAAATAATAACGTATGTAAAGTATCCTGATCGATATGGAAATTAAATGCTGTAAATTCCATATCCTGAATCGGATTCCACATTTTGGAGGGGGAATAAAATCGATCATCATATTGTGCTGATGAGTGAACAGTAATACCTAAACAAACGATTAAGGTTAAAATAACATGTTTCATTTTTCTTATTTTTTTAGTTAAATTTTGATTGATTTGTTGGTGCAAGAGTAAATCTTAAATCGCTCAAGACCAATAAATTGGGATATTTAGCAAGGTTTTGTGATGAATGAATAGCTCTTGTGATGAAATGCAAAAAATCGGGATTAAAGACGAATGAAACAAACATACACTGAAGCTAACATGGAGGTTCCACAAAGCCTGTTTATTAACTAAAATATATTTTTGTGAAATTTTTATTTTACCTCAGATGAAGTTTAGTTATCTATTTGTTTTCTAATACAATCAACATAATTTCTGGAGACAGGGACTTCTGTTTCACAATGATTAAGATGTAGTTTCAATCCCTGTGAGTTTCCTTTTGCACTGGTTATTTTAGCCGTGTTGACGATATAAGCTCTGTGGCATCGGACAATTTCGGCTATATCTTTAAAAAAAAACATTGCTCGTTTTAAAGTGCAGCGTAAAGTTTTGCGAATTAATTGATTGTTTTCTTGTATGTAGATATCTATATAATTTCCCGATGATTCGATAAAATAAAAATCGTTTGGGATAAATGCAATATAATTTCTTTCGTTATCACTATAAATCCGGACTAAAGAGTTTGAAGAGATATCGGTTTGCCTTTTTTTTAAATCGTTATTTAGTTCCCAGGCTGATTGTATATTTTTTTGTAACAGGTATTTTTGTTTGGTAATAATGAGGATACTTGTAGGAATTAATCCAACGGTAAGCGTAATAAGTTGAAACTGGACAAAAAACATCAGGTTAAAACGAAAATAATCGAATAGATAATTTGTATAGATCGCATTTCCTAACCCAATGCAGAATATAATCCATAGTAACCACAAGAATTCTTTCCCTATCGTCCAGTTTTTCTCACTAAAAGTTTTTGGGAATATATTTTCAATGATTATCAGGTTAATAAATAAAACAATAAACGTTACCAGTCCATATCCTGAAAGAACAAATATTTTGTTTTGAATTAAATGTATCCCGAAAGGTTGAAAGATAATAAGAAAAATTGCTACAAATAAGCTAATGGTGATAATTAACTTCCATCGTGAAGTTAATTTAGGGAAGGATTGGTTTAGGTATTTTTTTAGGGTCATCATTTTAGTATTATGCTGTGAATATACAAAAATGAGCTATTAAGACAAAAAGCCAGGTTTTATATTGAACCTGGCTTTTGAAATTTATTGAATTAATTAATAGATATTATTTATTCATACCTTAACGAGTTAGCCGGGTTATCTTTAGCGGTTTTGGCAGATTGATAAGCTACAGTAATTAGACTAAAAACAGATATGAGGACCATAGGTATAACAAAAACCCAGATCGATAATTCCATTCTGTTGGCAAAATTGTTTAACCATTTGTTTAGCGCATAATGGATTACTGGGATTGAAAAAATAAAGGATATGATTAATAATGTTATATAACTTTTTGAAAGTAAAATTAAAATCTGATTTACTGTGGCGCCCATTACTTTTCGTATGCCAATTTCTTTTTTGCGTTGCGTTGCCGAAAAAGCCGATAAACTTAATATACCCAACAGTGTAATAAAGAGAGCCAACAAGGCAAAAATCCCAAATACTTTTCCAAACTGTACTTCGGTTTTGTATTGATTCTTAAAGAAATCTTCAAGGTAAAAATAATCGAATGGATTGCCCGGGAAAAATGTTTTGTATTTTTCTTCCAGGGTTGTTCTAATTTCTTTTAGATTTTGTGTGTTATTTAATTTTATTGAAAAATAGCCGGCATGCCGCAGGGGTAATCTGAATATTTGGGGTTCGAAATCCAACCGGGGTGATTCCTGGTGGAAATTTTCGATAACGGCAATAATTATATTTTCACGACCACCTACCAATATTTTTTCATTGATGGCATCCTCGGGGTTTTTAAATCCCAATAATTTGGATGCAGCTAAGTTGACTATCACTTTTGCAGCATCAGCTTGATAATCTTCGGTAAAATTTCGTCCGGCAATAAAAGTATTGGAGTAAACATTGGTGAAGTTATGGTCTGTTTCAGTAACCCGGTAATTTTTTCCTGATGTGGGATCGTCACTTATTCGTCTAACTCCGCCACGGTTAAACATATTATGTTTGCCCGGAATGACTGATGAAAAGGCTACATTTTTTACGAAAGGATATTTATTGATTTCTTCTTTGAAAGCTTTTCGTTTTGCCAGAATATCCTGTCCCCCTACACGCGGAGTATTAATAATCAATATATTTGATTTGTTAATCCCTGTTTCTTTGGATTTTAAGTATTGTAACTGCTGATAAACACTAATTGTGCCTGCAATTAATATTATGGCCATAAAAAATTGAAAGACAACCAGGCTTTTACGTAAAAATATGGCTCTTTTCGATCCGGTAAACCCGTGTCGTAAGGTAGCTATTATTTTTTTAGATAATATACCCCATACAGGATATGAACCTGCTAACAGGGTACCAACTAAAAATATAACGATAATACTTTGCCAAAACCACCCTTTATCCCAAATAAAATACGATGGTGGAATATTCGTTAATCTTGAAAAGAGTGGAAAACTAAATTCGATTAATAGAAATGCGAATAATAATGCAATGGTGTTAATTAAAACCGACTCAAAAAGAAATTGCCGGATAAGCTGTGATGAGGTGCCACCTAAAACTTTACGAAGACTAATTTCTGATGATCTTTTTATAGAGCTGATGGTTAGTAAATTAACAAAGTTTATCCATGCAATAGTGATGATAAACCATGCAATGATATATAGAAAGATCACAGAGTTTTTATTCCCGTTTGTTTTAAGTTCATGCATATAATGCGATGTAAGGTGTATATCTTCTACCGGTTGTAGCTGATAACCTATTCTTATTTTATACATCTCCATAAATTCACCTAACTCCCGGTTAATTAGATTTTCAATCTTTCGGTTAACATCGATATAGTCGGCGCTGTTTTCCAGCAAAACATACGTGTAAAAGCCGCTGTAAACCCATCCATAGGTCTTTGCATTTTCGCCAAGCTGGTTTTCCCAGTTAATATAGGATAACAGAATATCCGCATCGAAATGTGTGTTTTCTGGTTTTGATTTGAAAACACCGGTTATTTTAAAGGTTTCATTTCCATCACGTTTTAACATCTTGCCTAACGGATCATCTATGCCAAAATATTTATTGGCCATCTCTTCAGAGATAAGCATGGTATTGGGCTCGGCCAATAAACTATCAGCAGATTGAGCAATAATTTCATATTCAAATAAATCAAGAAAGGCGGGCTCAGCCCATAACATTTTTTCTTCCCGGAAAGAAACATCATCATAAGATAGAATCCCTTCAACCTTATAGGCCCGGGCGAATTTTAGAATTTCAGGTATTTCCTCTGTAATAGCAGGGCCAACGGTAGGACTGGCAGAAGCGAACTGGACAATTTCACCGGTTTCGGTTTCCCGTTCGTACAAAACACGATATAGCTGGTCAGATTGCTCAATATGTTTGTCATAACTTTTTTCATAGTTTACATATAGAGAAATAAGCAAACAGGCCGAAATACCAATGGATAGGCCCAAAATATTAATGGTAGAAAAAATTTTGTTTTTGGTTAGGTTTCTGAATGCTGTTATAAAGTAATTTTTCAACATGATAGAACTATTTTTATTTTTGACTGAATCTCAAAAAATAAGCCATACTTTATAAAGATAAGGAAGACAGCTGTTTAATGTGCAGCTAAGCGTATGAAGGTTGTTCGAAACCGAACATTTTCGTACGATTTTGAATAAAAAAAAAGCTTCAGTATATGTACCGAAGCTTAAATATTTTGAAGTTATTGAAATCCTTTTACTTGTTACTTGCATCCATAATGTGTATGTAAACCCTGTATGCATTTTGTTCTATTTGTTTAAGGCATTCTTCCCATAATTTAACATCGGTTATTTCTCCTAGTCCTTCCATGGATGATGATTTCATCTGTTTCATTTGTTCAGCAAGCTCTTCAACTTTTCCCTCTTCTAAAAGCTGCTGTATATTTTGTGATTGGGCTTCAAGGTCTTGTTCCTCACTTTTTTTATTCTCTTTAATTTTTTTGTCATATTTATGATATAACTCCATTGCTTTAGATGCTTTTTTTTCGGGTATATAAACATAATACATGTTTTTCAGGTAACCGTACCTTTTAACTATTGCGTCATATTCTTGTTGACTGATAAAATTGTGTATAAGGGCATCTTTATAATTTCTCAAAATGTAGTCAATGGCTTTTTCATTTCCTGTATTTGTTTTTATATGGACACCAAGGTCTTGTGCTTCTTCTTTTAATTTTTTTGATGCTTTGTGATATAAAAAAAATGCGGTTTTACCTTGCCCGCTTTCTTTGGTTTCGGGTTGACCAATATCTTTAATATAAAAGGCTTTAACCTGTTCGTAGGTATTTTTAGATAAGAAAATTCCCGGATTATCTTCGTTCATTTTTTCGATACCTGGATAGAGAGGAGCAGTAGGTTCATAAGTTTTAAAAAAGTTTCCCTGAGTGATTAAGTAGCAGGTTAAAAAAGGTAATAACAAAATAATTTTTTTCATAATAGTCTGTAATTTAGGTTAGAATGACAAGTTATAAAATTATTCTGAAACTAAACATTTTTGTAGGGTCTTAAAATAAAAAATCCGCACGTTAAAAAGTGCGGATTTTTTATGAAAATCTTTAATTACTGTTTTGTTTATTCGTGATTATTGGTATAATCCGTAATAATCTGATTACGTAATTCCAAAAACATTTGAGTTACATCATTCATTAACCCATTGGAGTAGTTTGTCAGATATTCTTGTGCTTTTTTGGGGTCTTTTTTATACAATTTTAATGCTTCTTTTTCTACACCATTTTGGTTTTTAAACATCTCTTCTTCAAATGGATTTCTTACTTCACGAACGTCTTCAGCTATCGGTTGAAATTTTAAATTGGCTAAGTTATCTACGAAATCGATTGCCCACCGTGCTGATTCTTCACTGTATGCATTGGGATCATATGTTTTATAGGATTCATGTACCGATAAATTGCCGGTATAAATTGGAACGTATGGGCTAAAGTATGGATTATCGAGGTATACCCAGTATACCCCACCTATTTCGTTAGGCAGCCAATCTCTAAGTTGTAATACCATTCCATAATGACCACGATGACGGGCAACAGGGCGACGATACGTTATATTTAACAATTTGCGTAAATCGCTGCCCGGAAAGGGTGTTGCCAGCGGGCTTTTTTGGTATCCTCCATCTCCATCAGGAACCAACCAGTTTGGATCGTTGGTCATATCGTAAATGGTTCCTTCGTAAACGGAACGTTGAAAAGCAATTACCTCCTGAACGGATATTTTTTCTTCGGGTTTAACCGAGAATGGATAAATCGATAAAGGTTCTACAAATTGAAAATAAGGTTGAATTCCTTTGTAAGGATTGTCTTCCTGAAAACGATTGGGCCACTCTTTTAAATTAGGGACAAACGTTTGGTGGAATAGCCAAAAGCGACTTGTAGCATATTCAACCGAGATTTCGGGTGCATAAGTTTTTTGCCAGATAAAAGGTTCCCCTGAATTGGGATCATACAAACCACGATCTATTGCTTCTTGCATATAGTTTTCTGATACCATAAAATGGTCTGTATCGTTGGCATTAATTTCTTTTATAATGCTCCAGTTCGGAATCATGGTTGCTTCATCATCGGGTAACCGCTGTGCAGCCCAAATAGCTCCGGGCTTCCCACTGGCTTTGGTCCATCCGGCACCTACGCCAAATACTTCAAAAACCCATGCTTCTTTGGTATCGGCAATTACCAGGGTTTCAGAACCGGGGCCACTCGATGGCAAAAACCCATATTCGGTCATTAAATCACCAATAAACTGTACGGCTTCACGTGCGTTTTTGTATCGCTGTAAAGCAAAAATCATAGCTTGTTCAATGGTCATAATCTGTTCTCCGTTTTCACGGGTACAGATAAGCTCCTTGCGCTGGTCAGTTGTACTTTCGGCAATACCCAGCTGATGTTCGTTTACATGCGAATAAGCCGAATGAAAATAGGTATAGGTTTCTTCAACTTGCGGGATATATCCTAAAATTTCACCGTCATTTTTTAGAGGTAAAGAGGCATCCTGGATTCCCCAATACACTGGTGCTTTGGCTCCGGGTTTAAATTTTTGTCCCGGGACTACAAAAATCCTCGAATCAGGGCCTGTATCGGTATGCGAAATAATGACCGAACCATCGGATGAGGCATCTTTCCCAACAGCTATAACAGTACAGGCTTTAGTGTTTAGTTCTAAACTTGCTAATAATACTAAACCGGATAAAATGATTTTTTTTAAGAACATAATTTTTATTTTTGAATTTATAGAATTTCTAATACTTCGTTTTTCATTAACCCCTTCTTTTTATTGGCTTCTATTTCAATATCCAGCCAGCTTTCTAACAAGTTGTAAATACTTTGTTGCATATCCTCAGGAAATGATTTTATTCGTGTAGAATGATTTGCTTCCGGATTGACCATTTTTACGGCGATTGTATTTTCTGAAGGGTTAACACTTGTTGCTCCCCAGGGATCGTATTCCCCAATAATATATAACATATAATTGCCGTTATTTTGTACCCATTGATTAATATCTTTCATTACTGAAGGGTTGTATGAGTAGTGAACTCCTTCGGGAATTTTAAAATCAAAAGTTATATTTACGGTATCATCCAGATATTCTTTGAAAGGAGAAATATCATAATCATAAAAACCCATCTCAGTTAATGCCTGGTAAGAAAAAAGCTGATCAGAGCTTAAATGTTTTACATCAAGAAAAGAAAAAGAAGCAATGGAAATCCAGTGATTAAACATTTCTTCGTACGTTGCTTTTTCTGTCGGTATATTTTCACAATTACCATTCCATTGCCAAAAGGCAAAAGCATATTCAAGCACATTGATATCATAAGCTCTTTCTATACCTAAGTTCTTGAATTTGTATCCTTCTTCTTGCGTGTGTTTTTCTACCAGAGGCATGATGTGCTCTTTGTTTTCGAACAGGGCTTGCTGAAAATTTAATATTTTTTCCCGGCATGCTTCGGTTCCTACTGTTAAAAGGTGTTTTGTAATTCTGGGATCTTCGCGTTCTAAATTAAGCGGAGCTACATAGGGAACACTAACATCCACATCATTGGGATAAAAACGTCGATGAAAAATGGTCGTTTGCCCTCCCTTACTTATTCCTGTAGAAACCCATTTTCCCGGATAAATATTTTTAAGCGATTGAATAATTTTGTGCTGATCAGCTGCAGCTTGTTTAACATTTAATAAATTCCACGGAATGCTGTCAGGTTGGGATTTACCGTAAAAACGATGTTCAATAGTTACCTGGTTTGCATTGAGTAATTTACTGAGCTCACCTGCTTTAGTAGAATGTAAGTCATAACCTTCTAAAATTACCACCGTAGGTCGGTCGTAACCAACATGGTTAATAATTACCCGTTGTTTAAAATTACCTTTGTCAGGATTGTGGTGATCGAACGGTTGGGTAAAACGTACATCATACGATTCGGAGTACATTGAATCGGGTTCAATGGTTGAAATTTCTACATTTTTAATTTTTGATAGTTCTGTTTTTACATCTTGAGCATTATCACAGGATGTAAAACAAATCGATATGAAAAATATGTAAGATAAAAATTTGTAATACTGCTTGTTCATTTTTTTATTATTTAAAAATTATCTAAAGATAAAACCATTTTTTAAAGTATCCTCAGGATCGAAATAAAAAGTGCTTTGACCTGTAATAAATGCTGTTCCTGTTACTTCAGGGATAACTGCCTGATGGGATCCAAAGGTTGTTGTATGGATAACTTCCACATCCATTGTTGTGTTTAAAATACTTTCAATGGTAATTTTTTCATTCATTTTTAGCTCGTTTTTCGCAAAATGTAACGCAGCCCTGGCGCTTACCCCAGAACCTGTGGCTGAGCGGTCAACTTCTCCTTCGGCAAAAATACAAACGTTGCGGCTATGATGAACAGGACTTTCTGCTTTCCCGGTGAAAATAGTTCCATATAAAAAACTTAAATCCCCTTCGAAAGGATGTTTTATTTCATATCTATCCATTATCGCATATTTAATTTTCCTGCCATAGTCTATTAACCGGTTATAGTCTGATTCATCCAGTTTTAATCCTAAGCTTTCTGCCTTGCAAAATGCGTAAAAGGCACCGCCAAAGGCGATATCAAATAATACGTTGCCAATTCCCGGAACATGAATCTCTTCATCTTCTAAGTATACAAAAGATGGGACATTTTTAAAACTGACTTTTTGTACCCGCCCATTTGCTCTAAATGCTTTGGCATATATCTTTCCGGGAGGAGCATTAATAATTAGCTCAGGCTCATCGCCTTCCCTGGTAATTATCCCGGTGTCCAGCACCAGTTTGGTTAAAGCAATAATTGCATGACCACACATGGTGCTGTATCCTTCGTTGTGTAAAAAGAAAGTTCCAAAGTCTGCATCATCAGTCGTTGGTTCAGTTATTACAGCACCATACATATCGGCATGTCCGCGGGGTTCAAACATGGTTCCGGTTCGAATGGAATCGTAATGGTTACGGAAATATCTCCGTTTTTCAAGAATAGTGGATCCTTTTATTTCGGGCAGTCCATCGGTAAATACACGTAAGGGTTCACCTCCTGTATGCAAATCAATGGTTTTTATTTGCGACCAGTCATCAGGAGGTGTCCAGTTTGTTTTGTTCAGATCTTCTATCATTTGAGATGAATTATTTGAATGCTTTTGAACGTTCGGCCTCTACATCTTCAATGGTTTTGGCCAGCGGTTTTCCTAAAATTTTATGACCTGATTCGGTGATCAGTATATCCTCTTCGTTTCTTGTACCGCTAAAATCTTTATATTTTTCTACTTTATCGTAATTAATAAAATCGGTAAATTTATTTTGTGATTTCCATAAATCGATTAATTCAGGAATGAAATAAATTCCGGGTTCAATGGTTAATACATATCCTGGTTTTAATTCACGACCTAACCGGAGTGATTTAAGTCCGAATAAGGTGCTTTTAGGTTCACCGGCATATCCAACATATTGTTCACCCAGGTTTTCCATATCGTGAACATCCAGTCCCATTAAATGGCCTGTTCCGCAAGGGAAAAACAATGCATGAGCTCCGGCTTGTACTGCTTCTTCGGTATTTCCTTTAGTAAAGCCCAGTTCTTTTAGTCCTTCAAATATTTTACGCGCAGCAGTAAAGTGGATTTCTTTATAATTGACACCCGGTTTTAATGCATCAATGGCAGCATTATGGGCATTCAAAGCAATTTGGTAAATTTCTTTTTGGCGTTCCGTAAATTTGGGCGAAACAGGGAATGTACTTGACATATCACCAGCGTAATGTAATTTGTTTTCTGCACCGGCATCCAGTAAAAACAGGTCACCTTCTTTAATGGTGTTACCATGATAGTGGTTGTGAAGTGTTTGTCCGTTAATGGTAGCAATAATAGGGAAGGAGATATCTCCTCCGGCAGCCAGGGCCACTTCGTGTACCTTAGCTGCTACCTGAGCCTCGGTCATACCCGGTTTTGCATAGCGCATGGCTGCAAGGTGCATATCGGTTGTTACGCTTACAATTTGTTCCAGTTGCTCAATTTCTTCTTCGGATTTAACATTGCGTTGTTCGCCCACGGCAACAATTAAATCGGTAGAAGCATGCTTATTGGTTTCGTTGATGGGTATTTTCAGCCAGTTATAAAGTTTTATTTGGTGTTCGGGGCGATAAGCCGGAAGGAAATGAATGTTGCGCTTTTTGTTTTTTGCCGACTGGATTAATTCAATCCCTTCTTTTAATGGTCCGGTATTTTTTATTCCTGCTTTTTCGCTGCGTTCTTTAATAGTGGGTTGCGAGCCCATCCAAACAATATGGTCAATGGTCAGGTCATCACCAAAAATATAATCTTTATCTTCATCGATATCTATAACGCCAAAAAGCCCGGGATAATCTAACCCGAAATAATAAAGAAATGAGCTGTCCTGCCTGAAAGAATAGGTGTTATCCTCATAGTTCATACCACTTTCTTCGTTTCCCAGGAAAAGGAGAACGCCTGTTTTGAATTGTTTTTTTAACTGGTTTCTTCGGTTAATATAGGTTTCTTTTTTAAACATGATACTTCGTTTTTTAAATTAATATTTTGTTTTCTTTCAATGCTGCAGATACTTTTTTCTTAAAGTACTTACAATTTAATATTTAATACTCTTTTTTTTTGATAGTTGATATTAAATCAAACTCAAAACCTGCCATCCGGCAGGTAAGCTCAGACCGATTAAAATTCTTCATGCTCTGTTCTTCGAATAATTTCATTTTGCAGACTTTCGCCTAAATCATTAAAATAATCACTATATCCTGCTACCCGTACAATTAAATCGGTATATTTTTCAGGGTGTCTCTGTGCATCGCGCAACGTTTTGGCACTAACCACATTAAATTGTATGTGGTGCCCATCCATCCTGAAATAGCTTCGAATTAAATGCGTTAGCTTGGTAATGCTCTGGTCATCTTTAAAAAAAGAAGGAGAGAATTTTTGGTTAAGCAGCGTTCCTCCGGTTTTTAGATGGTCGATTTTAGCAGCCGATTTTAATACAGCCGTTGGTCCTTTTTTATCAGCTCCCTGGAAAGGACTGATCCCTTCGGATAAAGGCTCGAACGCTTTTCGTCCGTCGGGTGTTGCAATCATAACACTTCCAAAATAAACATGACTGGTTGTAGGTAGCATATTTATCCGGTATTTTCCTCCCCTGAAAGTTTGTTTGCCGTTGATTGCATCATGGAAAATGTCAAATACCTGAACAGCATATTGGTCTGCGTAATCATCATCATTCCCATATTTGGGTGTTTCATATATCAAATCATGACGTAATTGTTCGAATCCTTCAAAATTATTTTGTAAGGCTTCTAAAAGTTTATTCATCGTAATTTTTTGGTTATCAAAAACATGGTAGGCTATGGAGGTTAAGCTGTCGGTTATACTTCCAAGTCCTACGCCTTGCACATAACTTGTGTTGTATCGGGCTCCACCGGCATTATAATCTGTGGCGTTTGAAATACAATCCTCAACAATCAGTGAAAGGAAAGGTACAGGAAGTTCTTCGGCATAAAGTTTTTCGATGATATTATTACCTTTCAATTTAATATCCGCAAAGTAATTGAGTTGCTTATTATAAGCCTCCAACAACTCATCCATATTTTTAAAATGGGATGAAGTGCCTGTTTTTACCCCCACTTTCTTACCGGTACGGGGATCTGTACCATTATGCAGTGTAATTTCCAGGATTTTATTGAGGTTAAAATATCCGGTAAGGATATAACTTTCGGTTCCAAATGCACCGGTTTCAACACATCCGCTGGCACCTCCATTTCTGGCATCTGCAATATTTTTTCCCTGGTGAACCAGTTCTTTGACAATGGCATCGGTATTAAAGAAAGAGGGTTGACCAAAACCTGTTTTTGAAATTTTTATGGCACGATTGACAAAATCATCGGGATTTTGTTTACTGATTTGTACCATCGAGCTGGGTTGAAGGATTCGCATCTCTTCAATCACATCCAGAATGATGTAAGATAATTCATTAACCGCATCGGTACCGTCTTCTTTTACTCCTCCCAGGTTGATTAAAGCAAAATCGGTATATGTATTACTCTCTAATGCAGTAACACCAATTTTGGGAGGTGCCGGATGATTGTTAAACTTTATCCAGAAAGCTTGTAAAAGCTCAACCGCATTTTCCTTTGTTAGCATACTCTTTTCTATTTCTTGTTTGTAAAGCGGAAACAAGTGTTGGTCTAACCTTCCGGGGTTGAATGAGTCCCATGGATTTACTTCGGTAATCACCCCTAAATGAAAAAACCAGTAATGTTGCAGCATCTCGTGAAACGTCTCCGGAGCATGTGCAGGTACTTTTCGACAAATGCGTTCCATTTCAATCAATTCGGATTTTCGTTGAGCGTCTTTTTCTTGTTTTGCCAGCTTTTGCAATTCGTCAGCATGCCGGTTGGCAAAAATAATCATGGCATCGGCAGCAATATCCATGGCTTTCAGCTCTTCAATTTTTTCTGTAGCATCAGTGTCTGTGCTTGGATGAATTTTTTGGAGCGATTCATTGATTTCTTCTTTTAAATCGAGCAATCCTTTTTGAAACATCTTTTTTCCTGCCACCGTATGTCCGGGTGCTCTTTGTTCCTGGAACTCGGTAAAAACACCTGCTTCATAAGCTGCTTTCCACTCTTCAGGCAGTTGTTTGAAAATTTTATCGCGCTGTGATTTTCCTTTCCAAAAAGGGATGCTCTCTTTTTCGTAAATTTCTTTGGTCTCGTCATCTACTTTAAACCATACTTTAGGCCTTGAATCTAGAACCTCTAAATCCTGTATGGAGTGTAAACTAACTTCGGGATAGGTTGGTGTTGCTTTGGGTGCAGGACCACGCTCACCAACAATAAGTTCCCCTTCATTAATACAAATTTTTTTGTTCTCGAGGATATATTTAAAAGCCATTGCCCGCCTTACAGGTATAGAAAGGTTTTGGGCTGACTCGCTTTTATAAAAATTGGTTACTAAAAGTGCCCGCTCAGCAGATATTCTGTTGACTGCTGTTAAGCTTTCGTTGCGTAATTTTTTTATTCTTGTATTCATAGTTTAGTTTTAAACCTGCCCGACGGCAGGCGGGTTTCAAGTTTCAAATAGATTATCCTCCAATTCCCACGTTGAATCCAATCGATTCAAATTCGGACTTTAATCTATCCATTGTTTCATCTGTTGGAGGTTGTATATTTCCCATTTTATTTATTTTATTAAATCTTTCGTATTTCCCGTTTTGGATATTGTGATAAGGCAATAGATCCAAATGGTTAATGTTTTTTAATGTTTTGATAAAAGATTTAATCGCTGAGAGATTCTGTTCAGTATCTGTGATTCCGGGTATTACCGGAAAGCGTAAAACAACATTTTGATGGTGAGTATCAAGCCATAGAAGATTAGCCAAAATTTGTTGAACGGGTATACCGGTATATTTTTGGTGTAGCTCATCATCAATGAGTTTAATATCGTAAAGAAAAAGATCCGTTTTTTCAGCTATAGTCTGGAGCGTTTTCCTGGAGGTAAATCCTGTGGTATCGATACAAGTATGTATTTTATTTTCTTCACATCGTTTGAGAATTTCTAACAAAAAATCGGATTGTGTCAACGGTTCGCCACCGGAAAAGGTTACACCTCCTCCGGATTCTTCAAAGAAAACCCGATCGCCTTCTATTGTTTTAAATAATTCTTCATCAGATATCTGGTATCCAATGGTGGCTTCCTTTTGAAAGGTAGTGCCATCCAATTTATTTATTTTAGTATACTTTTCCGGATTTAAATTCTGACTTTCGGGGTTATGACACCACCAGCAATTCAAAGGACATCCTTTAAAAAAGATAGTTTGCCGTATTCCCGGACCATCATGCACCGCAAAATGCTTAATATCAAATATTGTAGCTAACATTTAGGGGTTAATTTATAGTATTCAATGGTTTAAGATTTTAAAAACCAATCTTAAAATATTACTTAAATTTTTTAAATTGAGAGAATAAATGAATTGTATCATCCTTCCTTTTATCCTAAGTGAAAAGGAAGGTTAAGAAGATGAATCAGCAAATCCAGCACTCATAGAGTCCTTTGCCGAAATTGTGGTATAAGTTATTTGAATATAGGAAATTCATATTAAACTCATTTAATACAAATATAATATAAAAATTGGAGAAAAAAATTGATAAAAATCAGTCAATCAATAATAAAAAATCCCGGAAAGGATGGAATGATGTTATTTTCTTCTTTTTGCAAAATGTACCGAATCTCCCCATTCTCCATAACCAATCTCATCGCCGGTAATTCCAATCCTTACTTCAAGGCAATTCGTGCAATCGGAGGCGTTTTCATCTGTACAGGGTTTGTTCTCGTATAGTTTATAGCTGTCACGATACATGCCGGGTGTAATATTGGGCATAATAACATTTGCACCTACTTTTATTGCTTTTTCGCGACCTATAGGATCAATGGCTTGTAATGCAGTGGCTGCAGCAATATTTATATCTTTCATAATAATCCTGAGTAGTGCAATCATTTTTAAAGCTAGTGTAAAGCGTTCATCAATCGGTTTAAGTAAATGTTTGTATTGATATAAAGGGGTATCTTCATGCTCAATGTAAGGGCCCATCCCACACATATCGATATCAAAATCCTTCATGAACAGTAAGTCACCGGCTAAATCATCATAGGTTTGAAAAGGTAATCCGATCATCACTCCGGTCCCGGTTTGATAGCCAATTTTTTGTAAGGACTTTAAACTGTTTACCCGGGTTTCGAAATCATGTTTTTTATCTTTAGGGTGAATCTTATAATACAAATCGGGATTTGATGATTCTATCCTGAGGAGATATCTGTGCGCTCCGGCCTCAAACCATTCCTTATAAACTTCATCCGGCTGTTCACCTAACGAAATAGTAATTCCCAGTTCATTATTCGATAATTCTTTTATTTGTTTCAATAGCCTTGATATTCTTTTCGTAAATTTAGGGGTGGAAATCTCTCCTGCCTGTAAAACGAGTGATCCATATTTTGCTTGATAAGCATATTTTGCTGCATCCAAAATGTCTTGATCGGTAATATCATATCGTTTTGCCTTTTGATTCCCTTTTCGTATCCCGCAGTAATAGCAGTTTTTACTGCAAATGTTCGACATCTCAATTAATCCCCTGTAATATACTTTTTTTCCAACCTGTTCGGCTTTTATTTTGGCAGCATGCGTAAATATTTTATTTCTATCTTCTTCATTGGTTTTTAAAAAAGTTACTAAATCTTCTTTGGAGAATTGCTCTTGCTTTAATATTTTATCGATCCTTTGATCCATACCATCTATTGTTATTTTGTTCACAAAGGTAATAACAAGAATTGAATTATGGTTTTAAAATAAAAGACTTTTTCATCTTTTATTTGAGTGTTTGTATAAAAAAATCCTGCCACATAGATAGAGCAGGATATTTATTTTATTTTCTAAAAATTTTTATATAGTATAAATGGTCTATCTCTTCAAAAGGCATAGGTTGGTGTTTTATTAATAAGACAAATTTGCCGAAATTTTGTGAAATTAAAGGGTAAAAAAACAGAATTGCTTAAATATGTTGCAAAATATGTTAACAGTTGAAAGTTGTTAAATGGATTAATATTGCTGGTTTTTGTTGTAATTATTAAAAATAAAAGCTAATATAGTTTCAGATTGTAATCAAAAAAGGCCTTCTTTTTTGTTAAATTTGTAGAAAATATTGAAAAACAAAAAAACGATGATAACAAAACAGCTTTTAGACCCCAAGAGTATTGTAGTTGTAGGTGGCTCAGATAATATTCAGAAACCCGGAGGGAAAGTTCTTAAAAATTTAGTTGATGGAAATTTTAAAGGAAAACTTTATGTTGCCAATCCCAAAGAAGATGAGGTACAAGGTATAAAAAGTTATAAGAATCCGGCAGACCTGCCTCAGGTTGATTTAGCTATTTTGGCTATTGCTGCCAAATATTGTACTGAAACTGTGCGGATGCTGGCCGAAGAAAAAAGTACTAAGGCATTTATAATTTTGTCAGCAGGATTTAGCGAGGAAAATGAAGAAGGGGCAAAGATAGAGCAGGAAATTGTTGATATTGTTAATCAAAATAATGCTTCGCTTATTGGCCCTAATTGCATTGGGGTGTTGAATCAAAATTATAACGGAGTTTTTACAACTCCAATTCCTTTACTTGATCCGCAAGGGGTTGATTTTATTTCCGGTTCTGGGGCAACGGCGGTGTTTATTATGGAATCGGGAGTGCCAAAAGGGCTTAAGTTTTCCAGTGTATTTTCTGTTGGTAACAGTGCTCAGTTAGGAGTAGAGGAAGTGTTAAAACATATGGATGAAACGTTTGATCCAAAAAACAGTTCTAAAGTTAAGTTATTGTATGTAGAAAGTATTGATAAGCCTGATATGCTGCTTAAGCATGCTTCTTCATTAATCCGTAAAGGATGTAAAATTGCCGCCGTAAAATCGGGAGGTTCTGAGGCTGGCAGCCGGGCTGCTTCATCACATACCGGAGCATTGGCCAGTTCAGATGTTGCTGTAGATGCTTTATTTCGAAAAGCCGGTATTGTTCGTTGTCACGGACGCGAAGAGTTAATTACGGTTGCATCCATTTTTATGCACCCTGAACTAAAAGGGAAAAATGTTGCCATTATTACTCATGCGGGTGGCCCTGCTGTGATGTTAACCGATGCTTTATCGAATAATAAACTGCAAATCCCGCCTATTGATGGGCCTAAAGCAGATGTTTTATTAGAAAAATTATATCCGGGTTCTTCAGTTGCCAATCCCATAGACTTTCTAGCAACAGGAAACGCAGAACAGTTAGGACATATTATTGATGCCTGTGAAAATGATTTTGATCATATTGACGCGATGGCCG
>Ga0209936_1000316_pt1 | contig 30178 bp, 26 predicted proteins | sample SalPonR1_A_D1_MG_FD_185694 | JGI IMG/M metagenome (GOLD analysis project Ga0209936, IMG submission 185694) | Salt pond soil microbial communities from South San Francisco under conditions of wetland restoration - Salt Pond MetaG R1_A_D1_MG... ...
GCGGTTCTATTACGTGCCGGGAAATCACGATATCAGCAATGATTTGCTGAAAGAGGCCTGGGAAAAGCGTCACGGTTCGCCGTACTATACCTTCATATATAAAGATGTTCTGTTTGTGAGCCTTCACACTGAAGATAGGAAGGGCGGAGGGCTCGGTGAAGATCAAATAGAATATATCAACCGTCAGCTTGAAGCAAATGAAGATGTAAGGTGGACGCTGATTTTTATGCACCGTCCCATTTGGGCTTATGGCGATCAGGCCGGATTTGAAGAGATAGAAACTGTTTTAAAAGGACGTAATTACACCCTGTTTTCCGGGCACCATCACCATTATGAGTATCAGAAGAGAAACGGGATGGATCATTACATACTGGCGACTACGGGCGGGGGCAGCCACATGCGAGGTGTTGAATTTGGGGAGTTTGACCACATCACATGGGTTACAATGAAAGACAACGGGCCGGTTGTAGCACACATCGAATTTGATCATATCTATGACAAAGATATTGTTACCCCCGACAATAAACAGATGGTACAGGCACTCCGGATGGGGGAATGGCTAAAAACAAAACCGGTGATTGTTGAAAACCCTTCTGTGAAGACCACACAGATTCCCGTTATGTTCAGCAATCCCGCTGACAAACAGATGCTCATATCCGGATCGTTGTCAGATTCGATGCTGACTTTTAACGTGACAGATGTTGATCTGGTCATCCCGGCCGGAACAGATACGACGCTTCAGCTTGATGTTAGCTGGGATGATGCTACAGTGATCCATGACCTGAATGAACATGCCCCTGAGATAACTCTTACCGGAACTTATGAGCAGCAGAACAATAAGGATTTGTCTCTTCCATCCACAAAACGATTGATTTTTGATCATCCCCATCATCTTGAACCGCCCGATAGCAACATTGATGTTGATGCTGATCTGGATGACTGGAAAGACGCATCGTTCACTCAAATAACAAACCCGGTTTATATGCATGAGAACTGGGACTGGAAAGGGAAGGAGGATGGAAGCTTCTCTTTTGCGACCCGGCTTGATGATGAAAAAATATACATAGCAATTCAAACGACTGACGATCGGCTGATCCTTGAAAAGAATGTCGAAAGCAGGCAGGATAAATTTTATGTTCGATTGAACCCATACGCTACAGAAGATCGCAAAACAGACTATCCGGCCCGTCTGTTTGGTTTCGAGGCCGTCCCTGATTCATTTCACTATCAGATTGATATCGCACAAGGAGAGACTGTTCAAAATCCCCGCATTCAAACTAACAGTGAAAAGGTTGACGTTGATGCGGCCATGAAATCGAACATGGATACAGGTGAGCAAATACTTGAATTAGCCATACCGCTTAACGTAGTTGAAGATATTCAAGGTGAAAACTGGACCTCAATACGACTGAATTTTGGATGGATGGACCACGACAGACCCGAAAATACCAAGCCTTCTGTCCTGTGGTGGCGCCCTGTTTGGGGATCAGATCAGGACGATGCCGGGATGTCTGTGTTTTTAAATGCCGGCCAATAAACACATGCCTAAACAATGAAAAGCCCCATCTTTTATCTGGTTCTATTTATCGGTTTTGGTGTGATGCAGGCCTGTACTGCATCTGCCCCTGATAAAGATTCACCAAATATCGTATTCATACTCACCGATGACCAGGGATGGGGTGATGTTGCAAGCCACGGAAATCCGGAGATAAACACACCGGCTCTGGATGCTCTTGCTGCATCTGGCGCACGCTTTAATCGGTTTTTTGTGAGCCCGGTATGTGCCCCGACCCGTGCAAGTTTATTGACCGGGAGAGATCACCTGAGAACAGGTACACAGTGGGTTACCTACGGCCTGGAAAATATGCGGGAGGAGGAATATACGTTTGGCGAAGTGTTTAAAGATGCAGGTTATAAAACGAGCCTTTTCGGGAAATGGCATAATGGGTCACACTACCCGATGGACCCTATTGGCCAGGGATTCGACGAGTTTTTCGGGTTCACGGTTGGTCACTGGAATAACTATTTTGATACAGAACTTCAGTATGGCCGCGAAATGGTTAAAACCGAAGGCTATATTACAGATGTTCTGACAGATTCTACTCTTTCATTTATTGAGCGAAACAAAGAGAATAATTTTTTTGCGTTCGTTTCTTACAATACTCCTCACAGCCCATTCCAGGTACCTGACAGCTATTTTAATAAGTATAAATCGCAGGGGCTGAGCGATAAAAATGCAGCTGTTTACGGGATGGTTGAAAATATTGATGATAACATTAGCCGTATTGTCGCAAAACTTGATGAACTGAAACTTACAGACAATACCATTGTGATTTTTATGACCGATAATGGTCCGAATGGCGGAGATCGCTATAACGGTAATATGAAAGGCTGGAAAGCCAAGGTTGATGAGGGCGGTGTACGAGTCCCGCTTTTTATAAGCTGGCCAGGCACGATTGAGCCCGGTACGTATATTGATGAGCTTACAGCCCATATTGATTTTTTGCCATCATTGGCTGAGTTGGCAGGAATAAATTTTGAGCCGGTACATCCTATAGATGGCCGAAGCTTTGCCAGCCTCATTTTTGAAGATGATCCGGTTTGGGAAGATCGTCTGTTGTACACGCATCAATCCCGCTGGGATTCTCTTGAAAGCTACCCTGCATCAGTTCGGAACAACCGCTTCCGGCAGGTTAGGTATGGAGAGGAATGGGAACTGTATGATTTAAAACTGGATCCATCACAACGGAGGGATATAGGTGAGCTAAATCCTGAAATAGTTTATGAGTTGAGCAAGGCTTATCAAAGCTGGTTTGATGAAGTCACGAAAGATCTGCCGGAATCACGCCCCATTCCGGTAGGATATGATGAGGCTCCGATCGTGACACTGCCGGCGGTGGAGAGCTCTTTTTCCGGTAACATCACATTTCATGGAAACTCCGGCTGGAGTAATGACTGGATCACAAATTGGACATCAGTACAGGATAGTGTTTGGTGGGAGCTGGAGGTGGTTGATGCCGGTGTCTATTCCGTGGCCATTGAATATACACTCAGTGAGGATAACGAGGGAGTAGAAATATCGGCTTTTGCATCGGGTGACATGCTGACAAAAACAATTAACGAATCCTTTGACCCGGAAATAATACCAAGTCCTGACCGGGTTGAGCGGGGTGAAGTTTATGAGAAAGAGTGGGCCGTGGCAGAGCTTGCTGAAATTTACCTGGAAGAGGGGGCGCAAAAAATCCATTTTAAATCAAACCAAATTCCAGGTCGGGCAAGTGTAGATTTGAAAAATGTGATCATTAAAAAGCTATAGCGCACTAGATGAATGTATAGAACTTGTCATGTGTGAAGATGAAATCCCAAATTTATCTATCTTAAACTGACTCGAAATCCCTTTTGAAAACAGTCGTCGATCGCTAGTGTTTTTTCATTAATAAAATGGCGTGTAGCCCCGAACGCTTTCGATTGAGTTTTTTCTGATAAATCAAGTTATGATGGATTAAAATCTCACTCATAGTTGATTCATCCGATGACTTGCTTGCGACAACTTACCGTTGACACATTACTAATATGAAAAAATATGAAGTCACTCAACTGGGTTTGAATCTCTATATCCTTGCCGGTCAGTCGAATATGGATGGCGAAGGGAAAGTGCGGGACCTGCCGCCGCACCTTGCCGTTACGTTTGACGATGTATGGATTTACAATCCCAACCGGCGCGATGATCATCAGCCGATTGACCCGGTCGGTTTTTGGGACCAATTAAGGCCTGGACATGGATCCGGATACCATACTGACGGTGAACATGGTTACCTTTCGGACCGGTTTGGTCCGGAGCTATCATTTGTGAAACGATTAAAGGAAAAAAAGCCCGATAGCACAATTCTGATTTATAAATATGCGAAAGGCGGCTCATCCATTCATGCCAACGTCAAGACAGGCTGGGGATGCTGGGATCCGGAGTACGAACGTGGAAATGGAATAAATCAGTGGACCCATTTTCGGCATCATCTTCATCGGGCCATTGAGTTAGCAGAGAAAAAATTTGGCCGCGTGAAACCTGCCGGAGTTGTTTGGCACCAGGGAGAAAGTGATGCATCTCATACCCGGAGTATTGCCGAAGCGTACGGAGAAAATCTGTCAAGCGTACTGAACGGGATGCGTAAGGAGATTGGAGATATGATGCTGCCGGTTGTTGTGGGGCAGATTTCTGATTCATTGATGGGTCGTGGTAAACGGCAAACTACATATCCCTTTGGAGATATTGTGAAATCGGCCCAGCGTGAATTTACTGAACAGGATCAGAATGCAGCGCTGGTTACCGCACCCGATGACCATGGCTTTATCGATGCCTGGCATTACGACAGTCAGACATATATCGATCTTGGGTATCGGTTTGCAGATGCGATGATGGAATTAAAAACCGATTCCCCTTCCTCTTCCCTGTAACGGAAAACACGTCACAAGGAAGGGGGTGTTACGAAGCGCATGATTCGAGCATTACACTTTATCAATCTAAGACAACCCACACAACTACCGTTAAGATGAAAAAAATATTACTACTGTTTATCACTTCATTTTGGGCGGTTAACACAATCGCGCAGAACGAGATACGGCTCAATCAGGTTGGATTTTATCCATCGGGCGAGAAGGTGGCTGTGATTTTATCAGACGAAGTCGTACAGTTCTCAATTGTTGAAGAGGGTACTGGAACTACTGTGTATAATGCGCAAACATCTGCGCCAAAAACCTGGCCCTACTCAAATGAGACCGTAGTTTTGGCTAATTTCACGGGTTTTACGGAGACCGGCAGTTTCAGGATTTCATCTGATGGATTTGATGACTCACACCCTTTTCAAATTGAGGAAAATGTTCATGGGGAACTGGCCGTCGCTGCCCTGAAATATTACTACTTCAACCGTGCGTCTCAATACCTGAGTGAAGAATATGCCGGTCAATGGATGCGTCCAATGGGCCATCCCGATGATAGAGTGCTCGTTCACGAATCGGCGGCGACAGATGAGCGGCCGGAGGGAACGGTAATTTCTGCTCCCAATGGGTGGTATGATGCGGGCGATTTTAACAAGTATGTTGTTAATTCAGGAATCAGCACCTACACGCTGATGGCAGCCTGGGAGCACTTTCCTGAATATTATGATGAAACGGGGCTGAACATTCCGGAAAGTGGAAATGACATCCCTGATATCCTGGATGAGGTGCAATGGAACCTCGACTGGATGATGGAAATGCAGGATCCGAATGATGGCGGTCTGTATCACAAACTGACAACAAAAGGTTTTGCCGGAATGGTAATGCCTCATCAGGCGACGGCAACTCGGTATGTAGTGATGAAATCGACGGCTGCTACGCTGAACTTTGCAGCAGTCATGGCGACAGCCTCGCGGGTGTACGAGGATATTGACCCGGGATTTTCTGCCGAGGCACTCGAATCCGCCGAGTTTGCATGGGAGTGGGCGAATAATAATCCCAATGTTTATTATCAGCAGCCCGACGATATCTATACCGGCGAATATGGTGATGGCGACCTCTCTGATGAGTTTGATTGGGCTGCAGCGGAACTTTATATCACAACTAAAAACGATTCATACTGGCAGGAGTTCAATAAAAACGAAAGTTATTTGGGTGTACCGGGATGGCCGAATGTGCGCCCACTGGCATGGATTTCTCTTGCACATCACACTGGAGGTTTGACCGAAGCTGCTGATCCCGGATTGATTGAGAGCAGAATCATACATCAGGCAGATCAGTTTATAAATGAGGTCAATCAATCGGCTTACGGCGTGAGTATGGGGCAGGAACCGTGGCACTTTGTCTGGGGCAGCAATTCTTCGGCACTGAATCAATCTGTGTTGATGCTGCAGGCATACAAGATTACAATGGATGAACATTACCTTGATGGAGCTCAATCTAACCTTGATTATGTCTTGGGCCGAAACGCTACAGGGTATTCTTTTGTGACCGGGTTTGGCAGCAAGCCTCCAATGGATCCGCACCACAGGCAATCGGCCGCTGATAATGTTGCGGCCCCTGTTCCGGGAATGCTGGTCGGCGGCCCGCATAATGGACAGCAGGATGGGTGCAGCTATCCTTCCAATCAGCCGGCCAAATCGTACGTGGATGACTGGTGCAGCTATGCAACCAATGAGGTGACCATCAACTGGAATGCGCCACTGGCGTATGTGGCCGGAGCGATTGACTATTTTCGCTCAGGCTTAGTTGAAACGTCTCAGGAGATCAATAGAGAACAGCCTCAGTCTGTCCTCCTTTCTCAAAATTACCCCAATCCGTTTAATCCTCTGACCGTTATTGGGTATCAGTTACCGGTGAGTAGTGACGTTTCATTGAAGGTATATGATATGCTGGGGAGAGAATTGGCAATTTTGGTAGAAGGCCGACAATATGCCGGTACATATCAGGCGGAGTTTGATGCGTCGAATCTTGCCAGTGGTGTGTACCTTTACCGGCTTACTGTTGGGCAGATTGTGCAGGCGCGTCAGATGGTGTTGGTGAAGTGAAGTATTGGCCAAACCCTTGGAGGGTTATATGAAAATATCCATTCCACGCTACCGTTTTTAATGCGCGTATATCAAATTAGATATACGTATTGATCAAACACTACACATCATGGCAAAAAAGACATTAAACCTTACGATCGAAGAAAGTATTAAAGAGCGGGCAAAACGAATTGCCCGGAGCCGGGGAATCAGCATTTCTCAATTGTTCGAAGAGGCAGTCTCACGAGAAGAAGAACCGCAGGAATTTATTCCCAGTCCAGGAAGTGCTGTAGAACAGATTATGAATGCCATACCTGAATCACAGAAGTTAGATGATTATGATTACGATGAGATAAAAATGGAAGCTCTGAAAGAAAAGTATGGCCTCTCGTAAAATTCTGTTTGATACAAATGTTTGTATTGATGCGATTGAAAGCAGAAAACCATTTGATTTTAATGCCCTGAAAATTCTGGAATATTCTGAAAACAGGGTCATAAATGGATTCGTATCTGCACACAGTTTTGATACTCTCTTTTATATTCTGATTCAAAATTCACCCCGGTCAAATGTATACAGTGCTATTGAGGGACTCAGCGTATCATTGATGAAGCACTGGAACTAAAATGGCCCGATTTTGAAGATGCCATTCACTACAGGGCTGCCGTTTTTGCGGGCTGTGAGGCGATTATCACCCGGAATCCAACTGATTTTAAAGAGAATGACCTTGAGATTATAACACCCGGCCAGCTATTGAGTGAAATGGAAAATAGTTAGAAAATATGAAGGAATTTGGGCTCTGGCAGTGGCTTTGACGGAATATGTTATTATATAAACCGTGTTGTTTTTAATCTGTAATAAAGAGACTTTCTTAAAAGTGAAAAGTGAAAAGTGAAAAGTGAAAAGTGAAAAGTGAAAAGTGAAAAGTGAAAAGTGAAAATATAAAGTATGATTTCGATTTCGAATGGTGCTTCTGAGAAGGAGATTTTTGAAACTGTTGAACAATTTATCGACAGCAAAGGATTTACAGTTATAGACAAAGATACTGAACGTCCCTGGGGTGGTTTTTTGGTGATTGATGAAGATCAGGCTGAACAGTTCATTACTACTTTCTTTCCTTCCCTGAGTGTGAAGGATTTTATTGGATTTGATAAACTGAGCCCAAAAATATTGCTTGTGGCACCCGGCAAGCGGTTGTCGTGGCAGTACCATCACCGGCGGGCGGAGATCTGGCGCGTGATTGGCGGAACTGCTGGCGTTGTTGTGAGCGATACCGATGAACAAACCCCGGTAAAAGAACTTGATATTGGCGAATCGGTCAGTTTAAGGCAGGGCGAACGCCACCGGCTGGTTGGACTTGATGGCTGGGGCGTACTGGCCGAAATCTGGAAGCACATCGATGCAGAACATCCCTCTGATGAAGATGATATTGTGAGGGTGGAGGATGACTTTGGGCGGTGAAGATTCCCAGGTGTCCACCACAAGCGATTGTTTTTTTAATCGCCTGATAAACACTCGTGAAAGTCCTTATTTGAATTTTCAGTTTTGGTCTAAACACTTGTCTCGATTTATCCGTTACCTTAGTTATCCGGCTTTGATGATGACTTTGGAGCCATTTATAATTCGTTGCATAAAAAGGCTTTCCCGTCAGTGTTAGATAGGTTATTGAAACTAAGCTTCTGTATCCATACTGTATAAAATATCACGGACAGACACAGCCGGATTCGATTATGATGAGGTTGAATTGAAAATTATTCGTTGCTTGTTTTTATCTCACCATCATTTCAGATTCCACATTTCCCTCACATTCAGTCCCTTATTGTCGAAAAGACAAACGGATAATTTATTTTAGCAACGCGTTTACCGGTTAACCATAAAGTGACCTTGAAGCGTCTGAAGCGGAGCGGAAGTCCTACAAGCGTCACGACTTTCGTGAACAACTCACACAAAAGACGCTTCAAGGACCTACGGACGCTTGAAGGTCTTTTAACTGGTAAACGCGTTATAGCAATCTCTCGAAAAATTGATCACTAAGTAATTCACTAAAATTCAAAGTATTGCTTAGAATTAAGCTGAATTCTGCCATTTGTTTATACCGCAGAAATAAATTTTAACTGATTGTTGGTGATAATATTAATTGGATTTGATCGGCTCATTGTATGTAAACTTTTTGTCTCGATTAATCATAGAAAGATATTGATAAATCAATTTGATTGATTATGGATGAAATTGAACTTAAATTTTTGAGTTAACATTTTGAGGCATTATTGCAGAAACAAGTGAAATATCACTATGAATTAAAAATATTGTGATTTTTCTAAAACTTACCCTTTATTTAGTTTTTTATGTGTAAAGTTCAAATAAACATAGATATGGTGCTGTCAAAGGCATGAACTATTAACCTGAGTTCGATTAATAAAAAGCACAGAAAAAAGTCTCCCGCCGGCTGGCGGAGAGAATTTGAGGGGTGTTCACTGGGTTTTACGATATTACGGTAAAGATCCCCCCTGTTTCCCACTTTTGTAAGGGTGACTATCAGTAAAAAACTTATTAGTCGAGCTGAGGTTATTAGCTCCATTTACAATCTATACCAGTTTTGATACCATGCTACGTCGAGTGAAATATGACGAGAAGGCGTTCTATAATTTAATTCAGAAAATTAATGCTCCAGGGAACCAATTTACAATATGCCAATTCTTTCAATATTCGAATTGTAATTGAAACAATTCGGCTTTTTGGCCCGGTGAGTCGTGGAGAGGTGGCAAAAAAAACACAGCTTACCGCACAGACAGTTACAAATATTACGAAGAAACTGCTCGCCGGCAATCTTATCGTAGAAGGCGACCGGGTTCAGGAAGGACGGGGAGCGCCTTCTATACTACTAAAGCTCAATAAGGATGCAGCATTTTCCATTGGGTTAGACCTGGATAAAGATCACCTTACAGGTGTGCTTATTGATCTTGACGGCAATATGCGGCAGAGAATCAGTCAGCCTCTAAAACTACCAGCCTCGGGAGAGGCGATGGAACTAATGGAAGATCTCGTACATCAGCTGATAGCACTTGAGGGCATACAAAATGACATGATATGGGGAATTGGTGTTGGACTGCCCGGCCCGATGCTGATAAGTGAAGGCAGTGTATTAAAAAACATTGTGAATCCGCAATACCTTCCGGGTTGGGACAATGTACCGGTGGTGAAAATTCTTGAAGAGAAGCTGAACCTGCCTGTTTACCTGGAGAACAACGCTTCGGCTGCAGCGATAGGCGAACGCTGGTACGGTGCCGGTAAACATATTAATAATTTTTTCTACATATACATTGGTGCAGGTTTGGGAGGCGGGCTTTTTATAAATGGTCAACTGCACTCCGGGGCCACAGGTAATGCCGGTGAACTCGGATATGTACCGATACTGCAAAACGGTGTTGAAAAAAATTCAGAGCTAAAGCCCCACCTTGGGGAGTATTTTAATCTAGCACTCCTGAATGAACGTCTCGATAAAGAAGGAGAGAGCATAAGGACGACTGAGGATCTTGAACGGCTGTTTAATGCTAAAAATGATACAGTTCTGGACTGGTATCAGACCGGAGCTGAGAAGCTGGTTCCACTCTTGCTATCAATTGAATATCTTATAGATCCGGAAGTTATATTCATCGGTGGCCGCCTTCCAGAACGTGTTCTAGAGACCATCCTCGATAAAATCCGAAATGATTTGCCCGAGCTCAGAATACACAGAAAACCACAAGGCCCGGAAATACGTCGGTCAACTGCAGGTATTGATGCGGGGGCTCTTGGCGTGGCTACACTGCCGTTATATGCTACATTTGCCCCGATTCCAAAATTTGTGATGGATCAGCGAACGGATAAGATCCGAAATTTTACGAGCGCAAAAGATTAATATTAATTGATACCTCCGGTGATTATCCTTTATCTTGGAACAATTACATCAAAAGAACCTAAAGAGTACTTATGAAGAAAAAAACACTCCTTACTTTTTTGTCAGCACTGTTATTACTGCCACTCACGCTCACAGAAACAGCCGACGCCCAATGGTCGATCGGCGCTTCTTATGAGATTCGTGATGAAGACCCAACAAATGGTTTTGGAGTCAGACTTGAAAGAGGCATACTTTCTGCTGTTCCTATTGTTGATCTGGGACTCAGGGGACATTTTAGCTTCTTCAACGAATCAAACGATGTTAGTTCGGGCGGAGTGACGTTAGACCAGACAATTCAGAGTTATGACTTTGGTGTTGCTGCAACCGGCGGGGTATCGATTGGTCTGGTAAAACCTTACGTTGGATTGGGAATTGGCTGGGATAATACAAGCCTTGAGTACTCAGGCGGTGACGTTGGGAGTGTTAATCTTCAGGAAGATTTTGAAGCTCAGGACTTTTACTGGAACGGTTTCGTAGGCGCTCAAGTCACAATTATTCCTATACTAAATCCGTTTATAGAATATAGATTTACGGACATATCAGGCAGAGAAGACGTTGGTTTCGACACGGCGAGCCGACTTGCTATTGGGGTCTCCTTGAGTTTTTGATCACAGATATAAATATTGTATTTATACTTAGGACTAGGCGATCATCACTGATCGCCTTTTTTAATGTCTGTTCTTTTTACTGAACACTTAAGAATTTGAGCAAAACGAAAATCTATGATGTATGGTTTTTATAGAAGATAATTAGTTGCAGTGCAATGACTAAGTTAGACACACATGTTACGGGCTACATCGATAAGCTTCCTCTCGGCAAGCTCGAGGAGAGTACGCTCAACGAACTGCTTGACCTGTGCCATGAACATCTGGATGAAACAGATGACGACCTCATCACCCGCGCTTTTAAAATTTGTTATCACTCACACAAGGACGTCCTGCGCGCATCGGGTGAACCTTATTATCTGCATCCGGTAGAGGTCGCGAAAATAATGGCGGCAGAATTTACGATTGATGATGAATCCGTCGCCGCAGCCCTGCTTCACGATACTGTTGAAGATACGATTGTAACGCTCGATGACATCCGTAAAGATTTCGGGGATGTAGTGGCACACCTAATTGACGGCGTTACAAAAATTACGGGTGTTTTTGAGAGCAGGAATTCAAAACAGGCAGAAACCTTTATGAAACTTCTGCTGTCAATGGCAGAAGATATTCGTGTGGTGCTTATCAAATTTGCCGATCGTCTGCACAACATGCGGACTATTAGCCATTTGCCGCGCCAGAAGCAGCTTAAGAAAGCCACAGAGACGATGGAGCTGTATGCACCCCTCGCTCACCGCTTCGGGCTTTTTAAAATCAAAAATGAGTTTGAAGATCTTTGTTTTAAAGTGATTGATCCGAATTCATTCAAATTTATTGCTCGCAAGCTTAAAGACAAGAGAGAGGCTCGCGAGGAGTTTATTGACGAATTCATGACACCGATTAAGGAAGAGCTCTCGAACTACAATTTCAATTTTGAGATTAAGGGACGCCCGAAACACATTTACAGCATTTACCGGAAGATGCAGAATCAGCAGAAACCGTTTGAAGAGATTTACGATCTTTTCGCCATTCGGGTTATACTCGAAAAACCTCACACCAAAGAGGATTGCTGGAGAGTTTACTCTATCATTACTGACTGGTATACACCGATTCCAAAACGGTTTCGTGATTTTATATCCGTACCAAAGGCCAATGGATACCAGTCACTTCATACAACCGTGATTACTAAAAAAGGGCGTAAGGTTGAAGTTCAGATCCGCACGCGAAAAATGGACGATATTGCAGAACACGGTCTGGCGGCACATTGGAAATACAAGGAAGGAAAGGACAGCGGGAGTAAAGAGCTCGATAAATTTGTGCACTGGGTTCGGGATGTTCTGGATAATCCGCGGCCTGAGGCAGCCACAGAATTTGTAAAAGACTTTCAGCTTAATCTTTATCAGGATGAAATCTATGTGTTTACTCCGGACGGGGAACTGAAAACACTTCCCAAAGGTGCCTCGTGCATTGATTTTGCATTTGAGATTCACAGTGAGATAGGTGAGCGTGCTATTGCCTCAAAGGTTAATGGCAAGATGGTTCCGCTCCGGCAAAAACTGAAAATTGGTGACCAGGTTGAAATTATTACCGGGAATAAAATAAACCTCAATCCTGACTGGATGAGTGATGTGGTTACGCACAAGGCCAAAGCCCGCCTGAGGCAGTTCATCAAACAGAAAGAACGGAAGATTTCTGACCAGGGACGCGAGCAATGGGAGAAAAAGGCCAGGAAAGGAAAGATAGAAATATCCGACCAGGAGCTTACCAAGATTGCACATCGTTTTGGTTTTGATGCGAGCCAGGATATGTTCTACGAAATTGGCAGTGGCGCGTTCAACGTAAACGAGCTATACAAAAAAGTTAAGCAGTATAAGAGCAAAGGCCGCCTTGAAAGCAATCAGCCTGAGGACGACGAAAAGGTATCTGAAAAAGACATTCAGGAAGAGTATATCTCAACTGCACGTTCCGTTGGAGAGGATAAGGCACTTCTTGTGGAAGGTGAACTGAGTAACGTAAAATACTCCTATGCAAAATGCTGTAATCCAATACCTGGAGATAACGTCATTGGTTTTATCAGCCGTAACGGCGATGTGAAAATTCATCGCTCAAATTGTAAGAATGCACATCACCTTCTGAAGACGGATGGAGACAGGATTGTTGATGTTACATGGTCAAACAATATTGATACACAATTCCTTGGTGGAGTGAAAGTTATAGGTGAAGATAGGGTAGGGCTCGTTAATGATCTGACGGAAGTACTCTCAAAATCACTGCAGACGAACATGAAAAGTATTAATGTGAGTAGTGAAGGCGGAATGTTCGAAGGGATACTTGCTGTTTATATAAATGACCTTAAACACTTGGAGCGTGTTATAAACCGACTTGAACGGGTTGAAGGTGTGAAAACTGTAATGCGTTATGAATAATGAAGTTACATTAACACTCATTCATTGAATTAAAATTAACTGATAATTTTTTTCCATTCATCCGTTATCTTTATGACGGCTACTGTACATAAGAACAAACGAATAAAAAACAATCTATTAAGATGGTTACTTACACAAAAAGAGATATCGTAAGATCAGTTGCAGACGAGATGGACGTTCCCTTAAATAAGGCAGAGCCGTGGGTAGAAACGGTTATTGGTGCTTTGCGTGGTAAGATGCTTGAAGCAGATCCAACTTGCAGAATTGAATTGAGAGATTTCGGCGTCTTTGAGGTCAAAAAAACTAAGGCCAAACCGAAAGCCAGAAATCCTAAAACAAATGAAGAAATTTATGTGCCGGCTCATCGCAAAACACATTTCAAGCCAAGTAAAAGACTGAAAAAATTCTTAAAACAGCCGCTAAAAGATCTTGATGGCAACGGCAAAAATGACTAATAATCAGGGTCGCCTAATTGGAATTGATGTTGGAGGCAAGCGCGTTGGGTTGGCTCGCTCAGATCCCTTTAATACCTTTGCATCTACAATAGGCACATATTCTCCCGATGACAGTTATAAGGAAATTGAAAAACAGGCCGAGTTAGCCGGGCCAATATGCGGTTTTGTGGTCGGCTGGCCTTTGACTCCTCAGGGAAACAGGACGCACGCCACCGGACTCGTGGAAGACTACATAAAAAAACTCAACAAGAAATTTCCCGGAATTGAAACGTACATGGTTGATGAACGATATTCATCGCGTGATGCACGCCGGATACTGGTCGAGTCAGGTGTCCCAAAAAAGAAAAGGAGTGAAAAAGGGCGTGTTGATCAAGCAGCTGCAGCGTATCTTTTACAGCAATTTCTAGAATCAAACCCAACAATTTAAATGGCGATATTACCAATCGTAACATATGATGATCAAGTACTGCGGCAAAAGGCAAAGCCGATTGAGAAAAACAGTGATTCGATTCAGTCTCTGATCGATGACATGTTTGCAACAATGTACAACTCTAGCGGTGTTGGGCTTGCAGCTCCCCAGATAGGAGAACTGATCCAGCTGTTTGTTATGGACGCAGATGCCATTACAGATGAGCTCGAGGAGACAAATCTCGGCCCTATGGTTTTCATCAATCCCAAAATTATCGAGCTTACAGGTGACGAGGTGAAAATGGAAGAAGGCTGCTTGAGTATTCCGGATGTTCGTGACGATGTTAAACGACCTGTAAATGTGAAAATCGAATATTTTGACAGGAACTTCAATCTACAGGAAAGTGAGTTTTCAGGGTGGATATCAAGAATTATACAGCATGAAAATGATCACCTTCAAGGGATTCTATTTCTTGATTATTTGAGCTCATTCAAAAAAAGGCTTCACCGCTCTTCCCTTAAAAAGATTGACAAAGGCGAAATAGAAGCAGAATATCCTATCATGGCGAAAAAAGGTCTTGTATAAATTATGAATCCACTTCGGATCGTCTTTATGGGATCACCTGATTTTGCGGTTCCCAGCCTTGATTATCTTCATAGATCAGATCACACCATTGTCTCAGTAATCAGCGGTAAGGATAAACGCCGTCGTCGCAGAGGTGAACCGGAACCCACTGCCGTGAAGAAGCGGGCTCAAGAGCTTGGATTAGATACATTTGATGCAGATGATATGAAGAGTCCTGAGCTTTACAATTATCTCGGCGGGCTCAAAGCAGATCTTTTTGTTGTTGTCGCGTTTAAAATATTACCACCTGAATTGTTGGAACTTCCAACGCTTGGTTCTGTGAATCTTCATGCGTCGCTTCTTCCGAAATATCGGGGTGCGGCCCCTATTCACTGGGCAATAATTAAAGGTGAAAAAGAAACAGGATGTACGGTGTTTTTTCTTGATAAGTCAGTAGACACAGGAAAGATTATCGGTCAGAAATCGACACCTGTCGGTCCGGATGAAACAACTGGTGAGCTTTATGAAAGGCTAAAGCACCTTGGAGCCGGTTTGCTAAAGGAGTGTATTGATTCTATCGCATCGGCCGATTACACGGTTACACCCCAAGAAGATGAGAAGGCAACTCCTGCACCAAAGTTATTTAAAGAGAACACAAAAATTGATTTTCGACAATCAACCCAGGATGTACACAATTTTGTTAGGGGGTTGAATCCTTTCCCTGTTGCCTGGTGTATTTATGATGGGGAAAAAATGAATGTCTATAAAACATTACCCGGACCAGAGCACGATTTGAAACCCGGAGAACTAATGTCTGAGAGCGATATGCTTTTTGCAGGAACTGAAAACGGATCAATTCAGCTTTTGGAATTGCAGCTTCCGGGAAGAAAACGAATGACAGGACAGGAATTTGTCCATGGCTACAATCTATCGGCAGATCTGAATTAACTTATTAATAATAAATAGGTTGATTTAAACTAATTATTTTGTGATATACCGATCAATAATTCTGAAAAACAATTCAATACTAAATAAGACTAAATTTATCCTATAATGGAGTTATCCCCTATTTTACAAGCAGCTAAAAATGGTGATCTGGATCGTGTGAGAAGTTTGCATCAGGAAGGTGAAGATCTTAATAAAACGCATAAAAACGGGGCGAGTGCACTCATTTATGCCGCCGAAAACGGACATCTGGAAGTTGTAAAATACTTAATAGAAAATGGGGCTGATCCCGAGGTGACTACCAAAATGGGTGGCACTGCCTTAAGCAGGGCAGCAGAACAAGAAAATCCTGAGATACTGCAATACCTTCTCAATGCCGGAACGCCCGTAGGAGAAATGGCACTCATTGTGGCGGCCAGAGAAGGCAATGCCGAAGCGGTCAAAATATTACTTGAGGCCGGTGCTGATGTAAATGCCAGGCAGCGATGGGGACAAACTGCACTTATGCTTGCTGCTCGTGAAGGGCACGATAAGTGTGTGAACCTTCTGCTCGAACACGGTGCAAATGTCCGGTTAAAAGACAAGAATGGAGACACTGCACTTAACATTGCAAACGATAATGAAAATATCGATATCGCTGTTCGTCTAAAACGTGCCGGAGCAAAAGCAGAGTTGAAAAAAGCTCCTCCCGTGGCTTCAGTCGATGACGAAGATGATGATGTTGATGACTTGGGCAGTGATGAGACGGACGCAGATGTGGAAGATCTTATCGGAGAAGATGATCTTGGAGAAGAAATTGATCTCGAAGATGACGATTTATAATAACCACTTTGATCATTTACACCTCTTTTCTTATATAAAATAATACGTTTATGACCCGTAAAGGGAGAGCAAAGTAGTTAAAAGCGCTTACATGCGAAAACCTTTGTTTTTTCTTGATTAAAGGCTCGAGATAATGGATAGAGTGTACGGAAACCGTTATTTTAAACTAACTAAATAGAAAAGCTGTTATAATCAGTTAATCTAAAACAAGAACGGAGTTATTTATATGGCTAAAGTAAAAGTAGGAATTAATGGTTTTGGACGTATTGGGCGACTAGTGATGCGGTCAATACTAAAACATCAGAGTGACAATATGGAGGTAGTTGGGATCAATGATTTGACTGACGCCAATACACTTGCTCACCTGTTTAAATACGACTCAGTTCATGGTACATATGACGGTGATGTTTCAGCAGAAGGTGATAACCTGGTAATTGATGGAATTAAAATTGGCATTACTGCTGAACGTGACCCTTCAAACCTGAAGTGGGGAGAAAGAGGTGCTGAAGTTATTATCGAATCAACCGGAATTTTCCGTGACGATAAAGGCGCCTCAAAACACCTGGAAGCAGGAGCTAAGAAAGTGATTATTTCTGCCCCTGGTAAAGGCGATATTCAGACCATCGTACTTGGTGTAAACGACGAAGAAATTGATAAGAGCAAGACTGTTTACTCCAATGCAAGCTGTACAACCAACTGTCTGGCCCCTATGGCGAAAGTTCTTGATGAAGCCTTTGGCTTGAAGCAAGGATTCATGACTACAATACACGCCTATACGGGAGATCAGCAAATTGTTGATGGTCCTCATAAAGACCTTAGACGTGCACGTGCAGCCGCAGCCAACATTGTACCGACAACTACAGGAGCTGCCGCTGCGGTGGGCCTTGTGCTTCCACACCTGGACGGCAAGCTGGATGGCGGTGCAGTAAGAGTGCCGGTACCAGATGGTTCACTTACCGACTTCACTGCTGTCTTAAATAAAGAAGTGACGGAAGCGGATGTTCTAAAAGCATTCAAAGATGCAGCTGGAGGAGATATGAAAGGTATCCTCGAATATAGCGAGGAAGAACTCGTATCCAGTGATATCATTGGTAATCCACACTCTTGCATTTTCGATAGTAAAATGACTAAAGTTGACGGAAACGTCGTGAAAGTAATCGGCTGGTATGATAACGAAGCCGGCTACTCAGCCAGAACTGCAGAACTTGTTAACAAGATTTTGTAGATATCTGAGTCACTTTAGATAAAAAATGTGTTAAAATCCCGCTTTCGGTTCCGAGGGCGGGATTTTTTTTGGGATTGACATGGCATGTCTAAAGCTTTTGAAAGGCTTTAATGCTGCTCTACAGTTTTGAAAGAATAAGTAATATCGGTGCTGCCGCGAGAGATGCTATGTCTGGTGGAGGCTGGAACTGTGTGCGATAAGAGACATGGCATGCCTGCTTATGACAAATCATTTAAGCTTTCCCAAATGCGATTAAGTTTTTTATATTAAGTAAGCGCTTACATGCTTCAATCTGTCGAATATATAGTTTAAGTCCAATGTCCTCATTCCATATATCAACCCAAAACAAACCTATAAGGCAGTGTTAAGAAAATTTCTGATATCGTTCCCCGTACTGTTAATCATATTGATTTCGCCGTTTTCTGTTTTTTCACAGTCGATTCAAATTGATCGCATTGAACCCGCAAACTGGTGGGTTGGTTTTGAGAAATCGGAAGTTCAGCTGTTGGTTTATGGTGATGACATTCAGTCGGCCAGAGCATCGCTTGATTATCCGGGTATATCAATTGAAAAAACCACACTTGTAGAGAACCCGGATTACCAGTTTATAACACTCCGGATTGATGAAGAAGCAGAGGCTGGTACAGTACAGTTAACATTTCACAGAGGTGAACATTCACATACAGTTGACTATGAAATCCGGGAGCGCCATAATGATCTCAAGCGCAATCAGGGCTTCGATTCTACCGATCTGATTTACTTGCTCATGCCGGATAGGTTTGCGAATGGCGACCCTTCCAATGATGAGATTGATGGTATGCTTGAGGGCGTGAATCGTGAAAATCCCAATGCCAGGCATGGGGGCGATATCCAGGGAGTGATCGATAATCTTGATTATCTGGATGATTTGGGGATGACAGCGGTCTGGTTTACGCCTATCATCGAAAATGACATGCCGCCAGAGTATGGAGCCTATCATGGATATGCGGCGACCGATATGTATCGTGTCGATAGACGCTATGGGTCAAATGAAAAGTATCTTGAGCTGATTGAAGCGGCACATGACCGTGATATGAAAGTGATTATGGATATGATTCATAATCATGTGGGAACTGAGCACTGGTTTGTAAAAGATCAGCCAATGGATGACTGGTTGCACAACCTGGATAAAGTGGGTACCACAAATTTTCGGACATCCACCGTGATGGACCCTTACGCCTCAGAGCATGATTACGATGCCACGGTTCAGGGCTGGTTTGTGGTAGATATGCCGGATTTGGATCAGCGGAATGAATTGGTGGCGAATTATCTCATCCAAAATACACTTTGGTGGATAGAATATTCCGGTATCGACGGCATTCGCATGGACACACATCCTTATCCCTACAAAGAGTATATGGCAGACTGGTCGAAACGGGTACTTGAGGAGTTTCCCGGTTTCAACATAGTGGGTGAGGCATGGATGCCCAATACACCCTCGACAGCCTACTGGCAGACCGGATTTCCGAGTTCAGACGGATATGAAAGTTACCTTCCCAGCGTGACAGATTTTCCTTTGTACGGTTCGATTATAGCAGGGCTGAACGAACAACCGGGCTGGGATACCGGGATTTCGCGACTTTATTTTACATTAAGCCAGGATTTCTTGTTTCCTGATGCAAATATGAACGTCATCTTTCCGGGTAATCATGATCTTGATCGAATATTCACCGTGATGGGGGAGAATTACGGAAAATTCAGAATCGTTCAGACGTTCATCATGACGACCCGAGGTATTCCGCAGCTTTACTACGGTGATGAAATCCTGATGACCGGGGGAGGGCCCGATGGGCTCAAGCGAAAAGATTTTCCCGGCGGATGGAGTGAAGATCCTATAAACGCATTTACTCAGGATGGAAGAGAAGAGCTTGCAGATGAAACGGGATTTCCGGTCTCCGAAGCGTACGAGTTCGTCTCAAATCTCGCAAACTGGCGGAAGGGCAGCGACGTCATTCATACCGGCGAACTGACCCATTTTATACCTCAAAATAACGTGTATGTATATTTCAGGCATAAAGATGACAAACGGGTTATGGTGGTCCTGAATGGGAATGCAAAATCTGATGTGCTGTACTTGTCACGATTCTCTGAGATGATTCAGGACTCGCAAAGTGGGTATGACGTCATTGGCGGAGAAACGGTTGAGCTTAATGATACATTGGCAATCGAAGCATACGAGACAATGGTGATTGAGCTGGATTAATTTATACCCTTAATAGTCGAACCTGTCAATCTATAGATTCATAATACATGGCAAGATATGACAGGTCCGGAGGGCTGCATTTTAAAGTTTCTCAAACCTTGACTGGAAAAACCGCAGGTATTCAGGTTCGTAAACAAATTTGAGTCCGGTAATGGCTTCCCGATTTTTATATACTTCTTCAACAGACTCAGCAACAACATCCATGTGGGCCTGTGTATAAACTCTGCGAGGAATAGTGAGACGCACCAGTTCCAGTTTAGGGAAGTTATGCTCGCCGGTCTCCGGATTACGTCCGGCAGAAACCACGCCGCGCTCCATCGCCCGAACCCCGGAATCCAGATAAATAGCTGCAGCAAGCGATTGAGCAGGAAGTTGATCCTGAGTCAGGTGCGGCAGGAATTTTTTTGCATCAAGAAATACTCCGTGAGTCCCGATTGGTTTAACTACCGGTACACCTGCATCAATCAGCATGTTTCCCAGATATTCTACCTGTCCGATTCTTGCTCGTATATGGTCATAGTCTACCGATTCAGTAATTCCAATAGACAGTGCTTCCATATCTCGACCGGCCATGCCGCCATACGTATGCAAGCCTTCATAAATAACGACCATGTTTCGGGCCTTGTCGAAAATATCCTCATCATTTACAGCCAGAAAACCACCAATATTAACCAGGGCATCTTTTTTTGAGCTCATGGTTGCGGCATCTGTTTGGTCGCAAATTTCTTTCACTATTTTCCTTACAGACCACTCAGCATACGCATCCTCATTTTTTTTGATCATAAAGGCGTTTTCTGCCACTCGCGTCATATCATGAACAATGAGAATACCATGTTGATCACAAAGTTTTCGGAGTTCTTTGAGATTACCAAGAGAAATCGGCTGACCGCCGGCCATATTCACTGTAGTGGCTATTGAGACGTACGGTATTTTTTCCGCACCATGTTTTTTGATGAGGTGGCGAAGTTTATCCAGATCCACGTCGCCCTTAAATGGATGTAAATTGTCCGGGTCGTGAGCTTCATCAATAATAATATCTTTGAAAATTCCACCGGCAAGTTCCTGGTGGAGTTTGGTAGTTGTGAAATACATGTTGCCGGGAACAATATCACCCTCACTGATAAGGATCTGCGAGATCATATGTTCGGCCGCACGTCCCTGGTGTGTAGGAACCAAGTGTTTGTAGCCATAATATTCCCGAACGGCTTCTTCAAGGTGGTAAAAATTGCGGCTGCCTGCATACGCTTCATCCCCCATCATCATACCAGCCCACTGACGATCACTCATAGCAGAAGTACCGCTATCGGTAAGTAAATCAATGTACACATCTTCGGATCTCAGCAGAAAAGTATTGTATCCGGCTTCGTCAAGGGCTTTTTCCCGCTCAGAACCGGTCGTCATTTTTACCGGTTCTACCATTTTTATTTTGTAGGGTTCGGCCCAGGATCGTTTTCTGTCAGATGAGTTTTGATTTTTCTCCACGAGTACCTCCGTCAATTAAATTTATTGTTTTCAATGTGTGAGATATGATACAGAAAAGCGCTTTCATCATAAAGCAAAAAGATGTGTAGAAGAGTAACTATTCATAATATGAACAGTTAAAAGTGCCTGACTACGAATAAGTTAGAGAAATATAGAATGAAGGTGACCATAGAAGGGCTCAGTTTTATTTCATTCAAAAAAAACTGTATGAGAGGGCATTTTGTCTCTACGTTACATGCTGTATCACAAAATAATCTATTTATGAGTTTTGCAGATTTATAGAAGCATTAAAACCCATTCTGTGAAGTTAAAGTCATGGCAATCTGAAATTGAGACCTGAGAAACGGCAGCTGATTACCAGTCATCGTCTACTTAAACAAGCGTCATGCCCAAAACCACTTCTGGACATGGCAAACGGCTTCATCTTAGCCTTTGCAACTCACTCTGCACTTCCATAGAAATGTATCAAAACGCATGATTTACTAATCACTCAAAACCTCGTAACTGCTCGAAATCTTTGCTGTTTTCGACAGCGTTTTAGAGACGGAGCAATATTTATTTAACGATAGGTCAATGGCTCGGGCTACTTTTTTCTCATCAAGGTTAGATCCTTTAAGAATAAAGTGGAGGTGAATGGTTTTGAACTCGGTATATTGTTCGCCTTCCACCGTGATTCGCTCGCCGGTAACCTCAATTTGCAGATCGTCAGGATTCTGTCTCTGTTTTTTGAGAATGCCTACGACGTCGATGGCTGAGCAACCACCTGCAGCGGCCAGCAACATCTGCATTGGCCTGAAACCTCCATTGATTCCGCCAATTTCTCCTGTTCCATCCATGTGCAGTTTCACCCCATCCTCATTTTTGGCTTCCATGTGGACGGCGTCATTAAGTCGCTGAATCAATATTTTCATATTCTAAGGTAGTTTGATTTAAAGAATGCTTCCTTAAAATACCGAAAATAAATCTGCAGTTCGATTCTTATTCTTCATTTAGAAGAATCACCGGTGATTCTCAAAATTAGTCTAACTTTTTGATGTCACTACCTAATATCTGCTCCAGTTCACCAAATGTACTGGCTTCAAGTGCCTGAGTCTTTAGATTTCCATTGTTTAGAAAATCAGCAGGGACATGAACCGCACGGATAAGGAGACTTTCAAATTCATCGGCTGGTCCGAGAGCGTAGTTGGCATCCAGAAAAATTCTTAAATCCACAACAGTAAAGTCATAATCGTAAAGTAATGTCCCGCTTGCATTAAATTCAGTGAGAGGAAGCTTTCTCCAAACCTCCAGATCGTCTTCTTCAAGATAATCTTCAAATACATAGGCGAGCATTACGTCCTGTCCTAAAACTTCAATCCCGGATGGAATTCCCTGAATAAATGAAAAATCGTTGGATTGGTTAAGGTCCACCTCAAACTCAAATGATATTGGGAGGATACTTGGCCCGGCTGGTCCTTCAGGTCCCCGGGGCCCGACTGGCCCTTGTTCACCGCAGCCTGTGAGGAGTAGAAAAAATGCGATAGTTGAAAGTAAAAATTTAGTTGTCTTTTTCATGAAAGTACCCGTTTGTTGACAGTTATGCTCTTTTAACGCGTGTGTTTCTGTTAGGTTTCCAGCGCTCTTATGTGGTTTAACTCACATGTAAACATATACTTATATAGGCACATACTTTATCGCATATTGATGTTAAGTAACATTATTCTGTGCTAGGATTGTCCTAGAGGGTAACACGAATAAGAAAAAGTGATTGACAGGGTATTCTCTGTAACGAATCCCATCAACTATGAAAAATTGGATGCAGCTTATCGTCTTGTTACAATTTGCCATTGTTTTAATTAAGTGCGGTTCATCTGAAACATGGCAAAGAATGAGAAGAAATAAGTGAAAGTGAATTATCGAAAACATCCCGACAAGCTTATTTCCAAAAATAAGAGTCTACTAATTTAATCTGTGATTCAGGAAATAAAGCACAGTCTTGGAAATGAGTAATTTTTTGCAGACAATGATATAGATAGATCTGTGAATACAACTAAGAGATGACAAGAGTTTAAGAATATTTCTTTTCGAGTGTAAGTCATCTCATCATCTAAGCAAATGGGACTCATGACTAAGAAAGCACTCAAAAATCCAAAAGGCGATTTTTTCAGGCTGACTGACGAAAAGATTAGCAGTGGAGTAAGAGCTTCCCGTGCCAGTGACAGACTACGAATTATTTACCCGGTTCAGCGGAATCAAAAAGCAGAAGTGCAACGGCTACTAAATTTTATGCAGCCGGGGACATACGTCCGTCCTCACCGGCACCCGATGCCACATGCAACAGAGTCTATTGTAATTTTTCAGGGCAAGCTTCGGTTTTTTACGTTTGATGCTGATGGAAATCGGCTGACGGATGATATTGTCAGTACGGGACTTCCGGCGGGCATGATTGATATTGAGCCTGGAGTGTGGCACAGCTTTCTGGTGCTTGAAAAAGATACGATCATCTTTGAATGTAAGAAAGGGCCTTACAATGCAGATACGGACAAAGAGTTTGCCGATTGGGCGCCTGAAGAAGGAACAGTTGAGTCTCGTAACTGGATGCAAACAATAAACGATAAAGACCCGATGTAATGAACTATAAACACTCATTTTGGGAAAAAGATGCCTGGCTAAACACTACCGATCTCATCATTGTTGGCGGGGGAATTATGGGTGCGTCTACCGCACTATTTTATAAGCAAAGAAACCCCGATCATGAGGTCATTTTAGTTGATCGCGGCGTGACACCCATAGGAGCCAGTACGCGAAATGCCGGATTTACATGTATAGGGTCGATGTCCGAACACCTCGCGGATATTGAAATTGCAGGCATGCCAACTGTAATTAACAGAATTGAACGACGCTGGAACGGGTTGAATCTGCTTCGCAGTACAATGGGAGAAGGTAATATCGGCTATGAAAATACTGGAGGGTTCGAGATTTTTACCAACACTATCTTATTTGAGAGATGTATTGAGCACGTAGAGCAAATGAATAAACGGCTGTACGTCCGTTTGGGAGAAAAAGACGTTTATACAGTAAAGGTAAAAAATGGCTATCCGGCAATTTTCAACCGACTCGAAGGGGCTATTCACAGCGGTAAGCTGATGAGAGCATTACACAACAGAATTTCGAAATTAGGTGTCAGAACATTTTGGAACAGCAATGTTATATCAGCTGAATCAGGTCTGGTGAGGTTTGAGTCGGGCCTTGAAATAAACGCAAAAAAAGTAGCGCTGACGGTAAATGGTTTCGCTTCTCAAATCACCGGCCTGGATGTAAAACCATGCAGGGGATATATTTTCGTTACGAATCCAATTGACAATTTGAAGTGGAAAGGGACATTCCATCACAATCAAGGGTATGTTTATTTTCGAAATGTGGGGGATCAGCTGCTTTTAGGCGGAGCAAGGGACGTAGCCTTTGAAGAAGAGACGACGGCTGAATTTGGATTTAATGAGAAGATTCGGGCATGGCTGATGAACTTTGCAGACAAAGTATTGAAGCTTCCGAAAGGCTGGAGTGTTGATCAGGAGTGGAGCGGCATTATGGGCATGACTGAAAATAAAGAACCCATTATCAAAGAGATTAAATCAGACGTTTTTGCGGCTGCGGGACTAAGCGGAATGGGGATTGCCATAGGTATGCAAGTTGCCAAAGATTTGCTTAGACAAATGGAGCGTTGATGGGGGAGTCATTGTGTAGAATTCCTCACAAGCTGTTTTTCCATATTGGATGGGCGGTTAACAATTGAATCAATCAATCTGTCAGCCGAAGTTTACGTCCCGGAGTTGAACCAATCAGATCTGACAGCGTTTTTAGTTTGGGCCTGGATTCCCATTCAACCTCCAGGCGTCCGCAGGACCTTGAAGCGTGAGACATCTTGATTATTCTCCTTTGCCAGCCTCTACTTTGTATAACCATCAGGAAAATTTTGTGCCTGAAAATCGACGCTGACAGAAACCGGAAAAACACCGGAATACCGGCAGATCTTGTTCCTTGCTTTTAAAATCCACCGCATGAAGCGAACTCATCCGGTCATCCGGTGAAGATCAATTTTTCAAAAACTCCCGATAAATTTCGAGCAACTCACTCATCATCATCGCAGTTGCTCCCCAGAGTGGCACCCTGTGAAAGGACCAAAAAGGCACGTGAAAGCTATTCTCAGAAAGGTCCCATTTTTCAGTTTCACGCATCTCGTCATCCAGAAGCATGTCAAGTTTCACGGTAATGATCTCTTCAACCTCATTAGGATTTCGCTGCATGATAGGTTTGTGCTCAAGAAAACCAACAACGGGTGTAATTCGGTTATTGGTTCTGTGTAGGTAAAAAGGTGTTAGCGAACCGAGTACGTCTATATATTTTGACTCGATGCCTATCTCTTCATGCGTTTCCCTGAGTGCAGTCTCTACTATTGACTCACTCTCTTCTGACCGCCCGCCGGGAAAGCTGATCTGTCCGGCATGACGTATGGAGTCCGTTCGCAACGTTAAAATAACGTTCAAATCCTGATTACCATCAGCATAGATAGGAACCAAAACTCCACTGGGGTGACCGCTGCTGTCAATAGAACGGCCGGGAACTTCTGTATTCGGATCAACCGGTTCAGGCATCATTTTCATTTGTGCCTCTCTGCCCGGAAGTGATTGCTGTAGACGTTTTTTTAGAAAATCATGAAATGTAGATGACATATATGAACTAACAGGTGATGATGTATCCAATTATTTATTGCAGGTCATTGGCTCTCTAACTTCTCTGAGCCCATCACCATTCTGATTAAATTAATAGGCGATTTTATCCTCTTTCTCTTCCCATTCGTCAAACAGTTTCAGAGCTTTATCGCGGTTAAGAGAATTTGTTGTAATAGAGCGTTCGGGGGCAGGAACTGAAATCTCATCATAAATAAAAGAGTCATCAAAACCGGCATCAGATGCATCTTTACGATTGGCAGCGTAGAAAATTCGATCGGGACGTGCCCAGTAGAGTGCACCCAGACACATAGGACAGGGTTCACAAGAGGTGTAGACATCACAGCCGGTGAGCTGAAAGGTGCCCAGGTGTTTACATGCATCCCGGATCGCAACAACTTCGGCATGGGCGGTTGGATCGTTCGATGTCGTCACCCGGTTATGACCCTCGCCAACAATCTGTTCATCCTTGACAATTACACAGCCAAAAGGCCCGCCGTGGTTTTGGTTCATCCCGATGCGTGCGAGATCTATAGCACGATCCATAAATTTCGTATCCATAACAAGATTCATTCAGCTTACTATTTAAGACATACATAAAGTATCTGATGCAGACCGAATAACCAATACAGATTTCAGGGATATCAAGCTATATTGGAGGGCCAGAAACGATGGAACTGATCTATTATGTATTTTGTAAAGTTTCGCTGAACAAGGATGGCAGAGTTTCACTATTTTTAGCCCCTTGTATACAATAGCTTTGAAAAAACTAAATAAATTATATGTCATTATTAGTCGTCGGATCTGTAGCTTACGATGGAATTGAAACGCCGTTTGGAAAAAAAGACAGAATACTTGGGGGATCGGCCACTTATATATCCTTAGCCTCCTCATACTTCACAGAAAACATTAATCTCGTTGGCGTTGTTGGCAAAGATTTTAGTGACGATGATATCAAGTTACTAAAAAGTAAAAATATTGATCTTGAGGGGTTGCAGAGAGATGAAAGCGGCAACACGTTTTTCTGGAAAGGAAAATATCATCACGATCTTAACATGCGGGACACGCTAGATACGCAGTTGAATGTGTTTGAGCGTTTTAATCCAATCATACCGGATGTTTACAAAGATGCGACATATGTAGCTCTTGGAAATATTGAACCGAGCCTGCAGGAAAAAGTACTTCAGCAGGTGAATAATCCCGCTCTAGTTGTGATGGATACCATGAACTTCTGGATTGAGGGCACGCCCGACGCGCTCAAAAAAACATTGAAAGGAGTGGATCTTCTGGTTATCAATGATTCGGAAGCCCGTGAACTGGCAGATGAGCCCAACCTTATTATTGCTGCAAACAAAGTGCGCGAGATGGGTCCTGATTCACTGATCATCAAAAAAGGAGAGCACGGAGCGCTTCTTTTTACGGGGAATGAAATATTCTCAGCCCCGGCATATCCCGTGATAGATATTTTTGACCCCACCGGTGCCGGCGATACATTCATGGGCGGTTTACTTGGGTGGCTGTCGTACACTGATGATCTCTCACCCGAAAACATGCGCCGTGCAGTTATTATGGGATCCGTAATGGCGAGTTTCTGCGTGGAAGAGTTCGGTCCTGACCGGCTGAAAAATCTTACGGAAGAAGAAATTTATGACCGTTACAAGCAGTTCAGAAGGCTGAGCGTCATTCCAGAAATAGACTAAAGGATAACTGCCGATACAGATTATGCATACACTTTTCCTGGCATCCGGAAATCCACATAAAATCGGGGAGCTGAAAGATCTGCTCACACCGTTTGATATCTCAATCAAATCGACACTTGATTATCCCGATGCCGAGGAAGTGGTCGAAGACAAACCGGATCTGGAAGGCAATGCGCTGAAGAAAGCACGTTTCTGGCACGAGAAGACAGGGCTGCCATCACTTTCTGATGATACGGGTCTGGAGGTCGATGCGCTGGATGACGCTCCCGGCGTTTATTCGGCACGATATGCAGGTGAAAATGCTACATACGAGCAAAACACTCAGAAACTTTTGGCTGAGTTGGATGGTGTGGCAAACCGGTCCGCTCGATTCAGAACGGTTGTTGCGTTTATTGATCAAAAGGGGAGCGAGTATATTTTTGAGGGAATCTGCAAGGGCGAGATAATTTCGGAGAAGAGAGGGGAAAAGGGGTTTGGTTATGATCCTGTTTTTGTTCCGGAGGGATATGATGAAACCTTTGCTGAGTTGAGCAGTCAGCAGAAGAATGATATTAGTCACAGGGGAAAGGCGATGCAGGCTTTTTTGACCTATTTAAAAGAGCATCAGTAAACTACTTCAGCAGTATAACTTGTGATAATTGGAAATTATTTTGATGAATTTGAAAGACCTTTGATATAAAAACCGCATATCCGCATAGAGCAGCCATTCTGCTCATAAGCCTTTTAAATTATAATTAATTCTTACGGATATGCACCTACAAAAGCTACTCTCCTTCTTTATAGTGTTGATTCTTTCCATCACTGCGTTTCCCCAATACACAAAAGCACAGATATATTTTGGTGGGGATGAACAGCTAAAAGTAACGGACGTCAACGGGCTGAACCCAACCGTGTTTCTTGATGAAGAGATTACCGGACTTGCCATCGATACGACCAGAGGTTTACTGTTTTTTTCCAATGTGTCTTTTTCCTCTAATAGGATTGTGGAAAAAATATCGCTTGATGGAACAGGAAGACAAGAGCTTCTGGATGATGGTAATTTGGGTGTAAATGATATTTCTCCAAGAGGTATTGCTCTGGATCAAAGAAATATGATTGTTTACGTTGCTGACCTTCTTAACGATGGACGAATTTTGTCTGTCAACTATGACGGTACAAATCCTCAGATTATCATTGCCGGTGAGGCTGACGGGGTTACAAACGGGATATTGGATGTTGCTGTAGATACTGTTAACAATAAACTTTATTGGCCTAAGCTAAATGCCATAATGCGCGCTGATCTTGACGGCAATAACGTGGAGATGATAGCTGAGGTAGATCCTATCCCAGGTCAGGAAGACAATCCTGTCCAGGTTTCAGTCATTCAGGTGGATCCTGCAGGGGGTAAGGTCTACTGGGCTGATCCATATAAAGATCAAATTACAATCGCCGATCTTGACGGATCAAACAAACAAGTGTTGATCGAGACAAGCAGATCGCCCGAGGGGCTTCATCTGGATTTGGCAAATCAGCGCTTGTTCTATCTTGATGATGCATTATTCAGAGGAGAGGCTACCGCTTACCACGCTGACCTGGGAGGATCCAATGTGACGGAAATAGCGGTTTATGATACACCCACATTTGATACGGGCCCAATGGTTGTGTACAACTTCGAAATAGCAACATCACTCGAGACCATCACAGAAGAGCTGCCGATTCAACTTCAGCTAAATCAAAACTATCCGAATCCGTTCAATCCAACCACTCAAATTAATTTTAATTTACCGGGTCAGGGCTTTGTTAACCTGAGTATTTATAACAGCCTGGGGCAGGAAATTGCAGTTTTAGTTGGGGGTGAAATGTTGGCGGCCGGATCGTACAGCTACAGTTTTGATGGGTCCAATCTGGCCAGCGGTATTTATTACTACAGGCTGGAATCAAACGGCACGTCGCTGATCCGATCTATGACGCTTTTGAAATGATTTTTGAGTTCTGATTAATTCTCCCGCGCCTCTGCGGTGGGTGCCCCCTGTGTCAATCAATCGATTTAAAAATATGAATCGATTCCATTACGGGCTTATTTGTGGTAAAAGAGTACGATTGACCATTTGCTGAACATAGCAGCGATGAATTAAATATAATCAGTCATCGGGGCTGTTCACCCAAAAATTTATGGAGTATTTAAA
>Ga0209936_1000317_pt1 | contig 30175 bp, 25 predicted proteins | sample SalPonR1_A_D1_MG_FD_185694 | JGI IMG/M metagenome (GOLD analysis project Ga0209936, IMG submission 185694) | Salt pond soil microbial communities from South San Francisco under conditions of wetland restoration - Salt Pond MetaG R1_A_D1_MG... ...
GACCGGGCAGATGTGGGTTCATTCTAGTTTTTAGCAGTTCTCTAAGTTGCTAAATCGAAAATCTTAAGAATCGTTAAATCATCAGTGCATATACGTTTGATTTAGCGATGTGTAATACGGAGCGACGTAACGAATTAAGGATCTGAATTCATCCCCCTTCCCTTAGATCCGGATTTAACTCACCGCCAATTATATAGCTCAGCGATCTTTACTACTAGGAGTGGAAGACACGAAGGTAGACGAAGGTTTTTGGTATGATTAAACTCAAAGAAGCCAGCAACCGAACAAAGACGCATAGATTCAGACATTTATACATTCAACAAAAATATTGAATGTTAATTTTTTTAAGCGTACCTTTATTCAATAGTTTCATTGAATGTTAATTCAGGTTTAACCAAATGAATTTAAGAAAGTTCAAATCGTCGCTTTACCAGGAACTGGCTAAAGTGACAAAAGCACTCAGCAACCCAAATCGTCTCGAGATTATTGACCTCCTGGCTCAGGGCACCTTTCCTGTTGAGTATATCGCGGAAGAAACGAATCAACCGATTGCAAATACGTCGCAACATCTTCAGGTTCTAAAAAAATCAGGGCTGGTAAAAACGGATAAGAGAGGAAAGTACAGCTACTACCAGCTTACAAACCAGTCTGTCCTGGATACCTGGTGCACGATGAGAAAAATGGCCTTTGAACAAAACAGTGAAATTAATGATCTGCTCAACGATTTTCGCACAAAACGCAACTCATTTCATATGATTGGCAGCCAGGAGTTAGCTGAGAAAATGAAAAATGAAGAAGTTTATATCATCGATGTAAGGCCGGAAGAGGAATTTAACAGAGGTCATATTCAAACTGCCGTTTCATGCCCGCAACAGTCATTAGACGAACTCATAAACGAATTGCCAGAAGATAGGGACATCGTAGCTTACTGCCGGGGCCCTCTGTGCCTGAGAGCTGATGAAGCTGTTCATCGCCTGAGAGAAAAAGGGTTCCAGGCTCTCAGACTTGAAAATGGCTACACCGACTGGGTCATGGAAAAAAGGCCTGTCAGTAAGACTGTAAAAAATTAAAAATGAATAAAAATCCCACACTCTTATGAAACCGACAATATTAGTTTTAGGCGGAGGCATTGGCGGCGTTACTGTAGCTAATGAACTGCGCAAATCATTCGGAAATGAAGATGGAATTAACCTGGCTCACATAAAGGTCTTCGAAAAAGAAAAATCCAACCTTTATGCCCCATCCTTAACATGGATGATGGTTGGTAAACGGAAAGAAGAACAGATCAGCCATAACATGGATGAGATTGAATATGGTGGAATTGAGTCTGTTTATGGAGAAATTGAAGCGATTAATCCCGATTCAAAAACCGTGATATCTGATGGTAAATCATACCCGGGCGACTATATCGTGATATCACTTGGGGCCGAAAAAACTGATCCTTTTAACCTTAGTAACCTGGGCCACAATTTCTACACTATGGACGGTGCACTGGGTTTCTATGAAGATTTGAAACAATTTAAAGGTGGTACGATTGCAATTACCGTCTCGACTCTCCCACACACATCACCTGTTGCTCCTTACGAAGCCGCTTTTTTGATTGACGAGTTTACCCGCGAAAAAGGGATACGTGATGTCACTGAGATCTTACTTCTCACACCTGAGGAATCACCCATGCCTTTTGCCGGTATGAAAATCTCAGACTCAGTACTTAAGCAGCTCCAGGATAAGGGTATTCAATACAAGCCCAATCACCATCTATCGAATGCAGACGGAGACTCATTAACCTTTTCAGTTGAAGGTAAAGAGAATAAAAAGGTGCCTTACGATCTTCTGGCTTTCACGCCTGCCCACAGCTGCCCGTCTCTGCTGAAAGAAGCAGACCTAACGGATTCTTCAGGCTGGGTTGATGTAAACAACCGGACTCTCGAAACATCCTTTGAAAATATCTACGCAATTGGTGATGTCGTATCACTAAATGGTAATGGTGCTGATGGCCTGCCCCGTGCCGGAATTTTTGCTCAAATGCAGGCTAAAGTAGTTGCACATAATATTCAGCGACGACACGCTGGAAAAGAAGAGAATGCGGTATTTGAGCCTAATGGCGCCTATATCCTGGATCATGGAAACAAGGCAAGCAAAGTCGGTGGTAATTTCGAATCTGATGAGCTAAATCTCAGCAAATCAGGAATTATACGACACTTTGAAAAAGTGCTGAATGAAAAATCATGGTTTTTAAAAAACTTTCAATCTTAAATTTATACAAATGGATCCATTAGTAAGAACTATTCGACTTTTTGCCGGAAGTATGATTACAGGCAGCCTCATACTTGCCCACTTCGTCTCCCCCTATTGGTATCTGCTTACCCTCTTCGTTGGGTTAAATATGATTCAGTCAGCATTTACGCGCTGGTGTTTGGCAGAAGTAATCATAAAAAAGTACGGTCTGGGTTTTAAAAAAAGTTAGATCAGGCTATAAAATAGAGCTGTAAAATTTCATCAAATAATGGCACCCAAACATGAAACCAATTTTTATTCATCTTTTTAGATCCCTCCTTCTGTTGTTTATTCTGGTCCTGCCCTTGCAAGTATTCTCTCAGAATAGCCAGTCATCAGAGGATCACCTGACCCTAAACCTCTTTGAAGCTATAGAACGAGCTTTGGATCATAATCTGACCATTGAACAGGCAGAGTATGACTTTGATAAAGCAAAGTCGCAGTTTCGTCAGACAAATGCTGTTTTCCTGCCTCAGCTATCGGTTGAGTACAACGCACTCTCCACAAACGATCCCCTAAATGTTTTTGGCTTCAAGCTTAAACAGGAGATTGTTACGCAGCAGGATTTTAACCCGATTCTCCTAAACGATCCGGACTTGACCCAAAACTACAGCGCCTCTTTCCAGGTACAGCAGCCGCTTCTAAATCCGGATATGTTGCTTCAGAGAAGTGCCGTCAAAAACCAGATGAAATCGGCCGGAGAGCAGCTAAATGGTACCCAAAGGATGATCGAATTTCAGGTTCGGAATCAATACTATAGCCTGATTTTGCATAATCGTCAGCTCGTAGTTATCGAAACTGCTCTTCAAACCGCTGCTGAACATCGCAGGAAAGCTCAGAACTATTACGAACAGGGCCTTATCAGCAAAGAAGACTTCCTCGCGGCCAGAGTGTACGAGCTTGAAATGGAAAGCCGAAAAATAAACACCCAAAATCAGCTTGCACAAGCTGAAGAAGAGATGGCCATATTGCTGGGCCTCGACGGTTCCGTTAAAATCACCCCGTCAGAAAATCTTCAGCGAATGACAGACACCGGCATATCTGATCAGTTAATGAAAGCTCCTGTCAGTAACGCTATGACCCGGGCGATTGATTTACGGGTTAAGGCTGCTGAAAAGATGGTGAAATCAGCCTCTTTCAGCTTTCTGCCTAAAATAAATTTATTCGGTACTTATGAATATAACGATTCAGAATTTGCCGGTTTTGATGCATCATCCTATATGATTGGCGCCAACCTTAAATGGAATATATTCTCCGGTTTCTCTAACGCTGGTAAGGTAATGGAGGCTAAAGCAGACTACCGCAAAGCCAGGTCCATGCAGGAAGCAAACCAAATGGAGCAAGAGAGTCAGGTGCGACGTGCGTATAGAAATCTGGAGCTCGCCCGCCAGCAGCTAACGCTTGCAGATGAATCCATTTCGCAATCTGAAGAGGATGTCAAAATCAGGACTAATCGCTTTAATGAAGGAATGGCACAAACCACTGACCTTCTCGAAGCAGAGACTAAACTAGCCGAGGCACGACTTAAACAAGTTGCTGCACTCTATTCATACAATATCAGTATCGCCAGGCTGGAGATGCTGCTCGAAAAAGATCTTACCAACTAAATTTATACCTGACAATCCATGAATACTCTATATAAAGAACACATAAAGTCAATTTCTCTGATGATAGCGCTGCTTGTTGCCACATTCACATTTCAATCCTGTGATTCGGAGCAATCTGAGCCTTTGGATGAGACTGCAGTTACGGTTGAAGTAGCAATGGCTGAATCAGCACCCGGCAGCAGCATGACATCTTTTTCGGGAAGAATCGAAAGTAACAATCAGGCAAACCTCAGCACCATCGTCATGGGAACCATCACCGAGGTTACGGTTACCGTGGGAGATCGTGTCAGCCAGGGAGATATTCTGGCTCGCATCAAGGATGACCAGATTAGGGCTAAGAAAAATCAGATCGAAGCCAATATGGTACAGGCGCGTGCAAATCTTGAAAACACAGAAAAAAACTATAACCGAATTAAGAATCTCTATGCCGAGAATAGTGCAACCTCTAAAGAGCTAGACGATATCTCTACGATGTACGATATCGCAAAAGCTAATATAGAGGCACTTGAGGCCAGCCTGAACGAAGTAAATGAAATGCTGGCCTACACCGTCATCCGGGCACCATTTGACGGTGTTATCAGCCGTAAACACGCGTCGGAAGGTGATATGGCTGCCCCCGGTCAGCCACTGCTTTCTATTTCTGACCCCGGCACATTAAAAGTGACTGCCAGCGTACCCGAACGTTGGATCACCGGAATTGCCGAGGGTGATACAGTATCTGTATCTGTTTCAGCGGCTGGAATTGATGGTTCAACCGCTATTCTGACTGCGGTCAGTGAAGCGGGAGACCTTATGAGTAGTCAATATGCTATTGAAGCAAGGTTTACAGACAGCGACAATTTAAGCCGATTGAAAACAGGAATGTTCGCTGAGATTAATATTGAAACCGGTGGTGATGACGCACTATTTATTCCTCAATCAGCACTGGTTGAACGAGGTCAGCTCACCGGAGTATTTACCATCTCTGACGCCAACCGGACACTGCTTCGCTGGGTCAGAACAGGAGATACTGGTGGTGAAATGGTAGAAATTTTAACCGGCCTCACACCGGGTGAGCAATATATCGTCTCTGCCGGTCAGACACTTCAGCAGGGGCAGCTGATCAACATTGAATAGCGGTGTCAGTTTTGAGCTTCAACAATAGTCATCCCATCACTACAATGGATTGGACTCAAGCAAAATTTGGAGATACCGCATCGAAGCGGAGTTTGACGACTATAACATGTAATACTGTTGGAACCTCAATGATAATTCCGACATCAATCGAACAATATAATTTTGAAAGGAAATAACAGAAGATGAAAACCGGATTAGCAGGTAAAATTGCGCAGGCATTTATTGATTCAAAGCTGACATTGCTCTTGATGGTCGCCTTTGTTGCCATTGGTGTCTATGGTGTTTGGCTCACGCCCAGCGAAGAGGAACCCCAAATTGATGTGCCGATGGCCGATATATTTGTCGGCTATCCTGGCGCATCACCCCAGGAAGTTGAGAATCGGGTGGCCATACCTCTCGAAAAAATTCTGTCCAATATATCAGGAGTTGAATATGTCTATTCAACTTCTATGCCTCAGCAGGCAATGGTTTCGGCTCGCTTCTACGTAGGCGAAGACGTCGAAGAGAGTCTTGTACGGCTTTACAACGAGGTTATGAAGTTCATGGACACTAAACCTGCCCCGGTAACTATGCCGCTTATCAAAACCCGGTCCATCAACGATGTCCCGATTGTGACTCTTACTCTATGGAGCGAAACACTTAGCGATTATGAGATACGGCGGGTCACACAAGAGCTTGATAATGAAATCAAATCCATTATCGATGTGGCTGAAACCAAGGTTCACGGCGGACGCTCACGACAGGTAGAGATCGTTCTTGATAAGAGTAAAATGGCGGCCCTGTCGATAGATCCGCTCAGAACAGCTCAAACAATTCAGGCTGCAAACAGCGAATTCAAATCGGGGTCTTTCACGCGAAATGATGAAGAGTTTCTGGTTCAAACCGGCAATTTCCTGAAAACTGCTGATGATGTCGGAAATATAGTTCTCACAGTGCGACAGGGCGACCCGATTCTGCTGAGGGATGTTGCTGAAATAAACGATGGACCGGGCGAACCGGTAAATTACGTCTCATACTCCCCCGGGCCCGCCTCTGCTTTGGAAAACGGGCGAAGAGCCGGAGCCTCCTACCCTGCCGTTACCCTTTCAGTTGCAAAACGCCAGGGCGCAGATGCCATGGCTATTGCTGAAGATATCGACCGAATGGTGAATAGTTTAAGCGGATCGGTCATCACAGATCAAATTAATGTGGAGACGACGCGTAATTATGGTGAAACCGCAACCGACAAGGTCAACACGCTCCTGATTCACTTACTAGTTGCTGTTCTATCCGTCTCTTTTGTGGTATTCCTGGCCATGGGTTGGCGGGGTGCGTTGGTTGTGTTTATTTCCGTTCCCATCACGTTTGCGCTCACGCTCTTTTTCTACTACATGTATGACTATACTCTCAACCGCATCACACTTTTTGCCCTGGTATTTGTGACCGGTATCGTAGTGGACAACTCTATTATTGTTGCTGAGAATATGCACAGGCACTTCAAGATGAGGAATCTGCCGCTCAGACAGGCGGCTATTTATTCGATCAACGAAGTGGGTAATCCGGCCATTCTGGCTACATTAACCGTCATAGCGGCTGTTATTCCGATGGCGTTTGTGTCCGGCTTGATGGGGCCTTACATGAGTCCAATAGCCATTGGAGCTACAGTGGCTATGATTCTGTCACTTATCATTTCACTGATCGTAACACCGTGGCTCGGCTACCGTCTGCTAAGTGCTGCAAGAGTCCATTCAGGCGGAAGTTCCGGTAAAAAATATAAATTGCAAGAGACGATTATCTATAAGGTGTATGATAAAACTATGCGACCGCTGATGCAGAGCACATGGAAACGATGGTCGTTCTTGCTGGGAACCGCACTCATTCTTCTGGCAACGCTTGCCCTCTTTTATACCCGCTCGGTAGAGGTTAAGATGCTGCCATTTGACAATAAAAACGAAATTCAGCTGATCATTGACATGCCGGAAGGCACAACTCTGGAACGATCGGAAGCCGTAGCACAGGAAGTGGGTCTGGCACTGCTTGAGATACCCGAAGTTTACAACTACCAAACATATTCAGGCACCAACGCTCCGATCAACTTCAACGGTCTTGTACGAAGTTACAACTTACGTCAATCTTCTAACGTGGCCGACATCCAGGTCAATTTAGTTGATAAAAGCCTTCGTTCCGACCAAAGTCACGACATCGCAAAACGGATGAGGCCGATTGTATCTGCAGTTGGAGAAAAATATGGAGCCAACGTCAAAGTAGTTGAAGTGCCCCCCGGCCCTCCTGTATTGTCCACGCTAGTTGCTGAAGTTTATGGACCGAACCTTGATATGCAGCGAAACATCGGTCGTCAGATAAAACAGATTTTCAATGACACACCCGGTATTGTTGATACTGACTGGATGGTGGAGGCTGATCAGACTGAGTACAGGTTCCAGGTTCTTCGTGATAAAGCGCTCATAAAGGGCGTAATGCCAAATCAGCTCTCGGAAACACTTGGAATGGTCTTAGGCCGGCATCAAGTCACTTCTCTCTATGATGAGAGGGAAGCATCTCTTGTTCCAATTCAAATGAAACTGAGCGAAACGGAACGGTCAGGAGTTGGCGAACTGGGCGGCCTTCATGTACAGTCTCAGTCAGGTGCCATGATTTCCGTCTCTGATTTAGTTCAGGTAAATGAAACCACTCTGGAGAAAAGTATTCATAGAAAAAATCAGCGGCGCGTTGTGTATGTTACTGCAGAAGTGGCAGGTGAAATTGAGAGCCCTGTGTATGCGATACTAGACGCACAGGATGAAATAGATGCCCTTCCACTTCCCGTCGGTTACGATATGGAGCAGCAATATGCGGGACAACCTTTTAACAGCGAAGATCTGACCGTAAAATGGGATGGTGAATGGCAGATCACGCTTGAAGTGTTCCGGGATCTTGGAGTCGCGTTTGCCGTGGTACTGGTCATTATCTATATCTTGATTGTAGGATGGTTTCAGGACTTTTCTGTACCCATCATTATGATGATTGCCATTCCGCTTTCACTCATCGGGATTCTGCTTGGCCACTGGTTTGCCGGTGCATTCTTTACTGCCACATCGATGATCGGCCTTATTGCGCTTGCGGGAATTATGGTTCGTAATTCAGTTCTGCTTATAGACTTTGTACAGATCAGTTTGTTGGAGGGAAATTCACTCGAGGATGCTGTTGTCGAAGCCGGGGCAGTACGTACCATGCCGATACTGCTGACGGCCGGTACTGTCGTGATTGGTGCCATTGTGATCCTGTTTGACCCAATCTTTCAGGGACTTGCAATATCTCTGATGGGCGGCGCTATTGCATCTACTGCCCTAACGCTCATTACCGTTCCACTGATTTACTTCATGGCAAATCGCAAACTGAGAACCGATGAAATTATCAGGGACTAATATTTCAATCAACCGTCAATATTAAACACAAAAAAATGAAACTACTCATAATTCTAAGTGTAGCGGAATCCTCAGATGAAGTCCGCTCCATGATGACACGCAACCACGTGCCCGTGTACAGTGAAACCGAAATGTACGGTTTCAGAACAGAAAAACATCAGCCTGACATCAGAACCTGGTTTTCACAGCCGGAAAAAGGGATCTACTCAACTCTCTTTTTTTCATTTCAGAATGATGCCACCGTCAAAAAAATCCTGGATGAGGTAAGAGTTTACAACGAAGATGTACAAGAAGATCAGGATAATCCGCTGCATGCCTATTCGGTTGCAGTAGATGAGCATGCGTGATAGTCCTTTGATTTCGATTTCGATTGGCTATTTAACACACCCTACACTTGATCAAAATCGTTTGTCGTTTTTTCATCTTTTCTCTCTCAAGAGAGGAAATAGTGATGCACACCGAGCGGAGTGACCCAAGGGTGTGTGAGCCATGTATCAGTTAAAAAGTTCACTTTGGCCCTCTATCTCTAATAAAAAAACCACATAACTCATGAAAACACTTTTGGGGTTCACCGGTCTCGCAAAAACAGAGACAGTCGTTGACTGATTATTGGTGATACTGACCTCAGAAGACGCAGAAACTTAAATGATGGCAATAATTCTTGCGGCGCAATCGCTAAACAAAGATATGCCGTTTCGGTACTTCTTTTTTTCCTGAGTAAAAAAAGTTATCAGCTGATTCTGGTGCTGTGAAACTACTCAAGGATTATGGTTTTTAATCAACACCCAAATGATCACGGAATCTAATCCGTGATCATAGTGAACCACAGGTTAGTTCGTTGACTTATTTTCCTGCATATGAAGAGTACATCCAGACAAGTTTTTCCTGCTCACTGATATAATCGCTCATCAGTGCGTTTGTGCCTTCATCATCTGTTTCATCCGAAAGATCAAGAATCTCGCGCTGTATTTTTAAGATCACCTTAAATGCCTCCAGAATCTGATTTACTGCCTTTTTACCATCACTCACTTTTTGGCTTTCCTGAATTTTAGAAACCTTTACATACTCCGAATATTGATGTTCAGGTGTATAGCCCAAAGTTAAAATTCGCTCGGCTACCTCATCAATTTTCAAAACCAGATCGTCATATAGCTCTTCAAACTTAACGTGAAGTTCAAAGAAAGTGTCGCCTTTGATATTCCAATGATACCCTCTCGTGTTCTGATAGAACACTGAATAATTGGCCAGTAAAACATTCAGTTTTTCAGCCAGTTTCTTTGTCTTTTTACTGTCGAGACCAATACTATCTAATTTTCTCATGATTAGTTTACTTTTTATTTCTGTTATTGTTAAAACTCTCGTCCCGGTTATTCTTTAATATGAATAATCCATGATTAAAACACCACTGAGATTGAGCAGCTTATTGCCCTGCAGAATGTATTTAAGTGATCCATTCTGCTGATTGTAATCGAGATTTGGAAGGTCATTTTTAAGCTTTGCGAGTCATGCTCTTTTACTCAACCACTCAAGCGGATCAACTCCATCCGGTTTCCACCAAATGGGTGGCTGCTGGGCATCAGAAAGCATCTCAGGGGCGGGCAGTCCATCAGCGGTTTCAATATCCGGGTTCGTCACATAGAGAGCCTGGAGTCCGTTTCTATAATTGAGTGCGAGCTCATTAAATTTATCTACATCTCCCTTCACCCAGTGCAGAATAAACGGATCTGCTGGCTGCAGGTCAGTTTCCTCAATCAGAAAGTCATCAAGCCAGGATTGTTCGATGCCAACTGACTTGTTGTAAGCATACCTGTGATAAAGTGATGGAGACGGTTTCTTATGTTGAGGATTCCTCAGCCAAAATTCCTCAACATAATCCGTGAACTCACACTTTTTGCTCTTTAATCCAAATGGGGCAATAATCATTGCAACCGATCTACACCCACTCCCGCCGTACCTGAGCACTGCTTCAGCAAGCTGATGAAATGTGTCCGGCGAATCATCTTCAATTAACGCAATTGAATAATGAGCTGTACGCATCAGCCGGGGTGTCGTAACGTTTGCCAGTCCAAGTGATTCAAGTCTGTCAATAACAGGGTCGACAGAGTCTGTAGATCCAGAGAACATAAGCTTATCAACTTTATCAACGTGAATTGCAAGTTCGTCTAAATCAACAGACCAGGTTCCATTCAGCACCTCATGTTTTTTAAGTTTTTTAAGCAGCGTTACAGGCAGATAGGGGTCTTTTTTTGATAGCTTACCAGCATAATGATTCCCGGAAAGAACAACGGCCAAAATATCCTGAACGCCTACAAGAGGTAAGTTACCGGCATGCAGACACAGAACTTTTTCTTTATTGTCTGGTAATTTTCCTTCATTGGCTCCAGACAGTTCAACCCATCGCTCAAATTCACATTTTATGAGAGATTTCTTCAGCGACCGAATCTGGTATTTAATATCCTCAAAACTGAAGAGTCCTTCATTGACAGATTTCTCTATCGCTTCTTTAAGATCCGCATTATCAGGTGACAGCCATTCATCGATGGCTACTTGTAGTTTATCAATCCTAGTCTGAAGCTTTTTCTCCATCACTCAGTCCTGATCAATTAAAAAATTGCAGCCTCTGAGAGCGGCACTGTGCCACCGGCCAAGCACTGCTATCTGACCCATATTATTCATTACACCCCGATCATCTGTCAGGATAAACGGGCAGCTATACAAATTTGCAAGATCAATAATTGCCACTTTTCCCTCTTCACCCGGATCACAAATTCTTTGAGGGTTAGTCGCGTCACGAACAGTTGCACTAACCCAGTTGGGTGTTTCAAACCACTCGCTTCCTACAGCATACAGCTGACTCATCAACTCACACATCCCATACTCAGAATGTATTTGATCTTCCGGAAGGTTAAATCCTGCTGCCAGTCGGGTCCGGAGTTCACCTTTACTCATTTCACGCCGGTGTGTTTTCATTCCTCCTGTTTCTATAATATGGGCATCATTAGGAAGGGACACAGACTCCATCTCTATCAAATCGAGCAGGCCAAATGCAGCGCCGAATAAAATGATTTTTCGCCCATAGGCGCTTGCTTTTTCTACATCGGCATTTATCAACGGTTTATTCAGTGGCAGAAACCTGCTCAAACCTTTCACGTCCAGCCCAACAAGATATTTCATCATCCATAGCAGTGAGGAATCAGGATTGTCGCTATAGCCGGGTGCATAGCAAAGCAGCGTGTAATCAGTAGAGTTGAAATAGGATGCAAAACCCAAACGTATGGATCGTCTGTACAGATCTAAATCAACAATGTGATGCCGGCTTCTTTCCATATTACCGGTTCCGGAGCTTTTAAATGTAATCTCCGGATCATGCTCGTTAACCATCAAGTCAGTCTCCTTAAAGGCACGAATAGGTAGTAAAGGGAACTCACTGGCCGTTTGGGGAATTTCGCCTGAAGGAATAAAGTGTTGTGCAAAAACTTTATACACCGGATTGTTGTGGATCTGGTAGTTATAAACCGACTGAGCTTTTTCTAAAAAGGTGACGCCGGGGTCAAAAATAGTTTGTAATAATTTAGACGGATCCTTTTTCATAGAATTTGACTCATTTATCCAGTGATGATGATTCCCTGCCGCAATCGAACCGTATAGATCCGGTAAATAACCCTCTGAGCTTTTGTCCTGATTCTATATCCCCTCCCACTTTAACATGAATTCTGCCGCTGGGAGGAACCTGGATCATTACGCATCCGCCTGGTGATAACAGATCCATCGAAGAATCTTCATCAGATGATCCGTACATGAGTACTATATCGTTTAATTTAGCATGTTCACCATATTGGTTCATAAGAGTCACATCTGCCGGCAATTGTATCCCAATTGAGTCATAGGGCATTCCAGCGATGATCATATCACCGGCATTCTTTTTAGTAGCAGGAAAAGTTATCTTTTTGGCAGTGAGATCTTTTGGCACGGAAATTTTCAACGAAACTGAGTCGAGTGTCTGAGTATTAACTGTCAGAGCCATGATATCGAGATTGACTGAGGACTTGCCAGACTGTGCGTCAGATATCAAAAAAGTAATCATGCTCAAAGTGAGTGTAAGTACAAAAACCTTCATTCAACACGTGCTTTAAATAGTTGATCACTTGAAAGTACGTAAAGAGTCTTCTGGTGCATATAAAGATCCTCCGGTTTAATGCGTTTAGAAAAATTGAACACCTTCACCGGATCACCCTGCAGGCTAAACCTTACCACACGGTCTTCATAAAGTGCCCAAATGCCCGTTTGGGTTCCGTGAATTTTTGAGGCGCCGCTAAATCCTCCAATGAAATTTAAATAGCCGCCACCGGCACTAAACTTATGAATAACGCCTTTATCAGAGTCAAGTATCATCAAAACAGACCCGGTTACTTTCATATGTATATCTGATCCGATACGATAACTTCTTAAATCAATCTCGCGGCTATAGTTGCCTAAGGGATCAAAAACATAGATGATGTGACGATCTGAATCGTATACGAACAGATCACCGGAATTGCTTACCTGGAGTTGTGATGGTTGGAAACGGCCTGTTCCGACAATTTTATCTGAAGATATTGAAGACAGATATTGAAATCGCCTGTCAAATAGCTGAACCCGTCCGTTGTTTTTATCTGCAACATAAATTTTCAGCCCATTTGTGGCATCAACTGAAACAGGTTCATTAAATCTGTAATCACCGCTTCCGCGTGCGCCCAGAGAGTCAATTCGGATACCATCTGCGTTGATCACCAGTAGCCGGTGCTTGTTGCTTTCTGTGATATAGGTTAACCCGGATGGAGTAATGCTAAGTGATGTCGCTCCTTCAAGTGATGACGAGACTCGTATGAGATCGATTGTCTCTGTTTGAGCCTGAACGCATATCACCTGCAATTGTACAAAAAGGACAGACAGTATGAAACCAGACTTAATCAATCTTCTTTAGGCCTTTTTTGCCAATATCGTGCCTGAAGTAGCTGTCTTTAAATGATATTAACTCAGTGTTATTGTATGAGTGATCGATCGCTTCAGCAAGCGTTTGACCGGACCCTACCACATTCAGAACGCGTCCGCCATTCGTAAACAGCTCGCCATTTTCAGATTTTGTCCCGGAATGGAAAATAAGGGCGTCATTATCACAATTATCTAGCCCTGATATTTTATAGCCTTTCTCATAGGATTTGGGATAGCCACCGCTTGCCAGTACAACCGAACAGTATATTCTGTCTGAGATCTGAATCTCAATTTCTGAAAGAGACTTATTTGTGGCTGCCGTGATCAGTTCAAGAAGATCGTTTTTTAGGGGTGGAAGAATCACCTGACATTCGGGGTCACCGAAGCGGCAATTATACTCAACTACTTTGGGCCCCTCTTTAGTTATCATCAGACCCACGTAAAGAATACCGTTATAAGGCGTGTTTTCTTCCATCATTCCTTTAATCGTGGGATCGATGATCTCTTCTTCAACGCGCGCCATCATCGCTTGAGTGAGCAGCGGTGACGGAGCATAAGCCCCCATACCACCGGTATTGAGGCCGGTATCATTTTCACCAATACGCTTGTGATCCTGGGCTGTGTGTATCACTTTACCTTCAGTGCCATCACAAATGACAAACACTGACGCTTCTTCGCCCAGCATAAACTCTTCCACAACCAGAGTAGATGCAGCACTTTTAAGATTTTTATCTTCACTGAGAAGATTCAGACGACTCGCCGTTTGCTCTTCGTTTTCACAGATAAAGACACCTTTGCCGCCTGCCAGGCCATCAGCTTTAAGGACAATCGGATACTGATTTTGTTCTTTGATGTAACCCAGGGCCTCATCAAACTCATCATTTGAAAATGTGCGGTAAGCTGCGGTCGGAATGCCATGTCTCTCCATGAATGATTTTGCGAACGATTTGCTGCCTTCCAGCTGGGCTGCTGCTTTAGATGGGCCAAAGACCGTAATTCCCCGCTCTTCAAGATAATCCGCAATACCTTCTACAAGTGGCTGCTCCGGACCCACAATCACAAGATCAATTTGCAGATCATCTGCCACTGTTTCAACCGCATTAAAATCTGAAATATCAAGCTCTATATTTATTCCATGCCTTTCGGTACCCGGATTCCCGGGAGCAGTATAGAGCTTGCCCAGCTGTTCAGATTTTTCCAGTTTCCATGCAATGGCATGTTCTCGCCCTCCGCTTCCCAGCAGTAAAACATTCTGTTTGTTCATGAGTTACGATAAGTTTTCGGCAATTTCTATGATGCCTGAAAATGACTCTTCTTTAAGGCTGGCACCACCAATCAGGCCGCCATCAACATCAGGCTGCGATAAAAGTTCTTTTGCGTTTGCAGGTTTCATACTGCCACCGTATAAAATCTTTACTTCACTGCTGCGCTTATCGTTCCAGCGTTCTTTTAAAAAGTTTCTAATAAACTGATGCATCTCTTGAGCTTGTTCAGGTGACGCGGTTTCACCCGTGCCAATAGCCCAAATAGGTTCGTAGGCAATTACTAAATCAGGAGCTTCATCGATTGTAATTTTATTAAGAACTGCATCAAGCTGCTCCATTACAACTTTCTGCTGATCTCCGCTTTTTCTCTGCTCCAGTTTTTCGCCAACGCAAACAATGGCGGTCAAATTACCTAAAATCACTTTCCGTGCTTTTTCTGCAACCAGATCATTATCTTCTCCATAATATTCGCGACGCTCAGAATGACCTACAATTGCGTATTTGCAACCGGCATCTTTAACCATGGGTGTACTGATTTCTCCTGTAAAAGCTCCACTGTCTTCTGTATGAACATCCTGGGCAGAAACTGCAATATCAGTCTCTTTGAGAGCATTTACAGCAGCAGGTATCGAAATTGACGGAGGAGAAACGACAACATCACAATCGAAACTTCCTGCTGGCCAGCGCTTGGCAAGTTCCTCAGAAAGTTTTTTTGCTTCTGAAGGTCCACAATTCATTTTCCAGTTTCCGGCTATCAAAAAGTTGCTCATGATTCTGTTTGTTGTTGAGTTAGAGTTTTTTGCAGTCCCTGAATGATTGAATTGAATTCAGTTCCTACAAAGCGTTGTACTATTTGTCCCTGCCCGTTTACTAAAAATCGTGTTGGCAGGCGGTAAAGGTTGTATCGGCCCTGAAGCTCTTCGGTCGTGAAGCTATCAGAATCGGCAAATGTCCAAAGGTTGGCTCTTTCTTCAAAGAAGGCGTCGAAAACGACATCGGATGCACCGATTGGCACAGTAATAATTTCCAGGCCATAATTACTGTACACTTGCTGAATGGCAATTACTCTATCGTACTGCTGCTGATAGAGTGGGTTTTCCAGACGCGTAAATTCTATCATAAAAGGTGTCCCCGCAAGTGTAAGCGAGTCGGAACTGATCACTTGCCCCTCCCTGTCACGAAATGAAAAGCCTGGAAATGGTTTACCGGGAGCAAGTGTAGCAATATCAGTTTCCATTCGATCTGCCCACTGCATAGCGAGGGTATCACTACTATAAGATTGTTTGAATTCAGTAAGAAGTTCCGTTGCCCGGTCTGTTCGCGAGCTGTCGAACAACAGCTTTATCAATTCCTGGCGAACAGGCAGCTTTTGATCTGCATTTGGCATGCGTTCTTCAACCATGTTTAAAAAAGATACTGACCGTTCCAGGCTATCGCGATTTGCATAAAATGCAGTCAATTGAAATCTAAGGTCAGCCGGAACTGTGTTATAGCGTGAAAGTATCGTATCGGTCCGGGCCAGCATCCTCTCATCATCCCAGCCTTCGAGGATAGAAGCGGAGAAGGCAGCGGCTCTCTCACCCGCAAATGTATTGGGATTGGCTTGATGAAGGTCCCAAAAAAGATCACTCCATTTCATGATTTCAGCTTCAACACTGTCTCTGCTCATGCCCTGTGAATTTATATAATTCACCACACGCTGATAATTTCGTTGTAATCGATCGTATTTCTCATAGATCTCATTTTCATGGGATTCTATTGTGGCAGTCTCAGAAATGTTTGGCAGCATTCCGTTAATGGATACCGTATCACCTTTTGCAAGTACGAGATTAAAGATACCCAGAGGCTGGTTGTTACGCGATACATAAAGCGGGTAAAGGCCACTGGATTCAATTGATGCCTGACCTTCATGCATACCGGTACTATCGGTGACCGAGTAGAAAAGCGTATCTCTTGTTCCTGTTACCGTGGTCCGGGCTACAAGCAATTCAATACCTGAATAGTCACCGGTTGAATCAATTTCAGAATCTACAGTTATCTCTCCCTGAATAACCGGGTCGGGATCTGAGTTGCCGGATCCGCACCCAATTAAACCAAACAAGGAAAGTGCAAAAAGGTAGAGATAAATCGAATACTTCATAGCAAAATTGTGGGTCGTCATTAGTTATCTAGTTTTTCTGTAACAAGTTCACGAACCTGTTTGGGATTAGCTTTACCCTGTGATTTCTTCATTACCTGGCCAATAAAAAAGCCTACCAGGGCTTTTTTTCCACCCTTGTATTTTTCCACTTCATCAGGGTTGGCTTCTATAACCTCATCAATAATGGGTTCTACGAAACTTGAGTCCGATACCTGGATCAGATTCATTTCTTTTGCCAGATCTTCCGGTGATTTCTCATCGGTCAGCATTTCATTAAAAATGTCCTGCATAGCTGAGGAATTCACTTTGTCATCAAGCTTTAGCTTTGCAAGTTCAGCTATCCGGTCCACTTTTATAGGAAACTCACGAATCGAGATGCTTTGATCATTTAAAACTCTCAGAACTTCTGTCAGTACAATGTTTGCGACAGCTTTCGGTTCGTCAAGTTTCTCAAGGATAGATTCATAATAATCTGCAAGATATCTGCTTTCTGTGAGTACGATGGCATCTTCTTCAGAAAGTCCAAGTTTACTCATGAATCTTTCTAAGCGAACATCCGGTAGTTCCGGAAGATTTTCTTTCACTTCCTTTAAAAGCTCATCTGTAACTACAACCGGGGGAATGTCGGGCTCAGGAAAATAGCGGTAATCGTGTGCCTCTTCTTTGGTCCTCATCTGCCTGGTTACCTGCTTATTGGCATCCCATAAAAGAGTTTTTTGAACGACGCTCCCACCCGATTCAACCAGGTCGATCTGCCGTTCAATTTCATAAGAGATTGCCCGCTCTACATTACGGAACGAGTTCATATTTTTAAGCTCTGTACGAGTTCCCAGCTTCTCTTGTCCCCTGACACGAATAGATACGTTTGCATCACATCGTAAACTTCCCTCTTCCATATTACCATCACAAATCTCAAGGTATTGTACAATTTGTTTTATTTTTGTGAGATAGGCATACGCTTCCTGAGGTGTTCGCATATCCGGTTCAGAAACAATCTCGATTAACGGAGTACCGGCTCTGTTTAAATCAACCAGCGTATGATACGGATCCTGGTCATGAATAGATTTACCTGCATCTTCCTCCATGTGAATTCGTGTCAATCCAATGGTCTTATCATATTCCTCTAATTCAATATCGATTTTTCCTTGGTAGCAAATAGGAGTCTCAAACTGGGAGATTTGGTACCCTTTAGGCAGATCCGGGTAAAAATAGTTTTTTCTGGCAAAAATCGATTTTCGGGCAACTTTACAGTCAGTGGCAAGTCCCATCCGGATGATATAGCGCACCAGGTTTTCATTCAAAACCGGAAGTGTGCCCGGATGTCCAAGGCAAAGTGGCGACACCTGCGTATTAGGAGCTCCGCCGTACTCAGTGGATACAGGTGCAAAAGCCTTGCTTTCGGTTAATAACTGGGCATGTACTTCAAGACCAATGACGGCCTCGTACTTAGTATTTGCAATCGTCGTCATAGTTTATTTTTAGACGGTTGGATGATATTTAGTGATAATAAGATAGCAAAGATATCACACAAATTAATCCTTTAGAGAGGCATTTCTGAGTACTGCTCAGAATGATCCGTTGATTTTATATAATAGTGTGATTCTTTAGTTAAGAAGATCAACAGCAACTCCGGAATGAAATTTTCGTAGCAAAAATATCAGTGCAAGTATTGCTTTATCAGATCTGAATATTCTTTGTCGGTTTAGATCCGGATAATTGGGTAATGATTTGCCTGGTATATTCAATTATCCCGCCTGCTAACTGATGAATTTATTTACATTATTGATATTATTTTGTTAAATAGATGTATAAGCTAATAAAACAACGGAGATTTTATGGCATACCGATACATTTCCCTCACACTCGTACTTCTTTTCCTTCCTTTATTTCTCACTGCTCAGTCTCAGCGCGGCGAATATTTAAAGATAGACTACCTGAATGTCACTGCCGAGCAGATGCAGAATTTTAATGAAAACGTGATTGATCAGATAAAGGACTATAAAGATGAAAGACTTGCAAATGGCGATATCGATTCCTGGATACTATATCGTGTATTGTTTTCCGGAAGCGCTTCAAGTAACTACAACTTTGTAAGTATCACTTCAACAAGCATGCTTGATGCGTTCGATGCATTCAATAATAATTTTCAGAATGCTATGGGAGAAATGAGTGAAGACAACCAGTTTGATATCAGTAAATCTGAATTATGGACTGTACGCAATACAATGACAGATGTAATTACTGAAGAACCAAGTCACTTCTTAATGATGGACTACATGCATGTAAAGCTTGGCAGGGAGCTTGAATATCAAATGCTTGAGGATGAAGTTGCGAAACCCTTGCATGAAATGCGTTTGGAAAATGAGCGAATGGATGATTGGGAAATGTACCAGCTGATTACGCCGGGCGGAATTGATTATGGTTACAATTTTGCTACAGGTAATTATTTTGAAAAACTCAGTCATATCGAGTTTGGCTTTAACGAAGAACTCATCAGAAGCCAAAATCCTGACGTGGATATAATGGAGTTTTTTGAGCAGGTTTGGTCGACTCGTGATTTGGTGAAAAGCGAATTATGGCAGCGCCTTGAATTTTCAATTCCTGCAATGCAGCCTAACTGACAATTATTGAGATGACGGGCTAGCCGCTTATACTGGAACGGTCATCTCATTACATTATCATTTTTCCCGGAAGTCAATTATGGCAGTCATCCGGATTATGCTGAACCAGATAGTCTTTGAAGTTTGGATCAGTATCGTTCATACAACCTTCAAGGTTCAGAATTCTAACTGAACGGATGTCAATCGGATGACTTTCTCCCTGAAGTGCAAAATATCCGCCACTCACTCTTTGACCATTATCGAGCTGAGGTGAAGAATATTCCATAACAAGTTCTCCGTTGATCAAATGCTGAATTTTTGAATTTCCATGAGCGAGCAACTCTGCGGTCACCCACTGATCTCCATGATAGGTTGTGCTGCTTGAATTGATGCAATGCTGTGTAATGAGCTCACCATCAACAACCACATGAGTTCCGGGCGTACAAATATTGCCGTTCGTTCGGTCATTTTCTCCATCACCACCCAGAAACTGATACTCAATTGAGTCAGGAAAATCCTGGTCTCGCTCCATACTTTCAGCAGACTGAGAATGAAACATGATCCCGCTATTTCGTATTGCCCACGCAGGTCCGTTTGGTGCCTGGTCACCTACAAATCTATATTCCACCTGCAAGCGATAATAGGAATACGGCTCTTCATAAAAGATATGGGTAAACTGACCGTCAAATGAGTCGTACTCATCATAGCGGACTTTCATTAAACCATCTTCTACCCGTACCGTATTTGCGTAGTTCTCATTAAGATCGTACCCGGTCGTTTTAACTTCCCAGCCATCCAGATTCTCACCATTAAACAGTTTAGCCCAGTCCTCTTCCATAGCTGACTGTCCGTCAGTGGTTGTACAGGATACTATGCCTGTTATCACGATTGAAACCAAAAGGTAACAGCTAAGTATTGGGGCAGAAGTTAATTTCATGATTTTGAAAATGGTTTAAAATTATTACATCCGTGTTAAAACTATATCAGACGGAATCAACTGTGTTACAATGATTTATAAATAGTAAACTTCGTAACATTACACGTCCACTCCATAAATTTGCTGTGTAATACAATGAATACTCCCCTGCCCCCAAACCAGGTCATTACATTCTATGCCTTCAATTGTTCGATTTGGAAAAAGAGTTTCAAAAATGTCCAGTGCCTGCTGATCTGTTCGGCTATCGTACATCGGAACCAGTACCGCTCCATTTGCAATATAAAAATTAGCGTAGCTCGAGGGTACGTGATCTGAACCATCTACTGTAGTATCGGAAATTTTTGTGTCAGGAAGAGGAAGTGTTATCACATTCAGTGGGTTTCCTGATAAATCTGAGCTCTTTAAGAGAATGCTAAGATTATTATATAGAATCTGGTGATTAGGATTCAGTCCATCTTCTGTAAGTGTGGTCACTACAGTATTGGAATTAACAAATCGGGTCAGATCATCAATATGCCCGTCCGTATCATCTCCTTTTAAGCCTTCTTTCAGCCAGATAATTTTTTCAGCACCTAAATAATCATGAAGATATGACTCAATCTCGCTTTTGGATAGTTCAGGATTTCTGTTGGGGTTCAATAGAACTGATTCCGTAGTCAGGAATAGTCCCTTACCATTCGTTTCGATGGATCCGCCCTCCAGAACCTTACCCGGTGAATAGCGGGCAACATTGAATTTTTCAGATATGAATTCAGGAATCTGATTATCATCTTCCCAGGGTTCGTATTTACCTCCCCAGGAGTTAAACTCCCAGTCTGTAATCCGAATCCCGTCATCTTTATCTTTTTTTATGAAAATTGGCCCGCTGTCTCGAGACCAAACGTCGTTTACAGTTTTATGTAAAATCCTGAGAGGATAAGCCGCTCCCTGATAGTCTCCAAGTATAGATAAAACCCGTTTCTCTGTTGATTCATCGTTTACTAACAGTAGAACGGTCTCATATTTGAGAAGCGTAAGGATAATTTCCTTATAAACATTTTCTACTGCATCTAGGCGAGGGCCAGGCCAGGTTTCACGATTGTGGGGCCATATCATTAAAGTGGCAGAATGAGTGTCCCATTCTGCCGGCATCTTGTATCCGTCAGCGAACGGGGTACTTGTGAGTACATTTTTCATATAGCCTGATGATATTTATTTCCTGGGTTACCATCAAACAAATTGCCTGTCAATTGTCAGATCTCATGACGTAAGTTCAAGCCAAAATTGTACTTCAGGCTTCAACTGCCTTCCTTTTATCTTTGGAAATAAACTGCATCGCCTCTTCCACGTTCTGTTTCGAGCCGATGTAAATTGGTGTCCTCTCGTGAATGGCCGAAGGCTTAATTTCCATTATTCTGTTTTCACCATTTGTTGCAATGCCTCCCGCCTGTTCAATTATGTAACTCAACGGATTGCACTCATACATCAACCGCAATTTGCCTTGTGGATAAACCTTACTGGACGGGTAGATAAAAATACCGCCTTTCACGAGTGTTCGGTGTATATCCGCCACCATTGAACCAATATACCGGGCTGAATACGGCCTCCCGTTTTCATTATCTTCGCGCTGACAATATTTTATATATTTCTTTAATCCATCACTCCAGCTGTTATAGCTCCCCTCATTGATACTGTAAATAGTTCCGTGTTTAGGCATTGAGAAGTCATCATCAAACAGAATAAACTCACCCAGACTTGGATCAAGCGTAAAAGCAGAGACTCCGAGTCCTGTCGTATAAACCATCATAGTAGATGATCCATAAAGAACATAACCGGCCGCAACCTGTCGCGTACCGGGCTGAAGAGCATCTTTCTCACTTGGATTAGGATCAAACCGGGTCTGGCGCATATAAATAGAAAAAATACTGCCAATTGAAACGTTAACATCAATATTAGAGGATCCATCGAGCGGGTCGAGGTAGACAATGTATTTCCCGCCCTGACTGTTTAGGCTGACTATACCATCATTTTCTTCTGATATTACCATACAGGTTATAAGCGAACGATTAAGCGCTGAAATCAACTGTTCATCCGCAAAGAGATCCAGTTTTTTTACTGATTCTCCGTGAATGTTTCTGGATCCGTCAGAGCCCAGAAGACTCGTTATTCCTGCTTTATTAACTTCTCTTGAAATAATTTTTGCTGCTAGTCCGATATCTCTGAGCAGCTGAGATAATTCACCTGTTGCCCCGGGAAACCGATTTTGCGACTGGATAATGTACTCATCAAGTGTGATGAGCTTATTTGGTTTATTTGTCATATCTCTTTTTTTGGAATAGTTACTATGGAACCGCTTCCAAAAGTAAAAAAAGATTTCGCTCCCGGTCAACTCCTTTGCTATTAAGGATTTCCAATGAGTTCGTGATAAAGATTAACAGACTTAACTTTTAATTCTTCTAAAGTGCCATCATTCTCAATTGTGTAATCGACCAGATGTTCTAAAGAGCTGAAGTCAGGCTGCTTTACCATACGTGCTTCTACATCTGATATATCAACGGAATCCCTTTCTGACACCCTCTCTAACCGTGTCTCCCTTTTACTGCTTACCAGTAACACGACGTCGAGATATTCGGGCCGGCCTTCATTGAGCAGGATAGCCGCCTCGTAGGCAAAGAGTTTATATCCTTTTTTCTTTGCGCGTTTGATACAGCTTATAGCTTCAATGCGGATAGCAGGATGAACAATTGAGTTTAGCTCTTCCACCCTGTTTTTATGGAAGGCTTCTTTGATAAGATGCGGTTTATTTAATGACCCATCGGAATTGTAGGTTTCCATGCCAAACGTCTCTGACAGCTTATTTTTAAGATCAGGATCGGTCTGCATCAGATGTTTGGCGAGATCATCAGCATATACAACCTTTGCACCAAGAGAATCCCAAATGCTGGCGACAGTCGATTTTCCTGATCCTATGCCACCTGTGATACCAACCGTAATCATACTGTTTTTTCAGCTACCCTGCTCATCAGGTATGCTTTCATAAATTCATCGAGATTACCTTCCATTACAGAATCTACATCACCTGTTTCGTGTTCTGTTCTGTGGTCCTTCACCATATTGTAGGGATGAAAAACATATGAGCGAATCTGGCTTCCCCATTCGTTGCTGCTTTTTGAGTCTTCCAGCTTCTGTTTCTCTCGTTCTTTAATATTTTTTTCAAGCTCATATACCCTGGATTTCAGGAGTACCATCGCTTTTTCACGGTTCTGAAGCTGAGATCGCTCCTGCTGGCATTCTGCAACCACGCGTTCTTCTGTGCCATCAGATAATGTTCCAGTCCAGACCAGACGCACGCCTGTCTCAACTTTATTCACGTTCTGTCCACCCGCCCCGCTCGAATGAAATCTTTGAAGTTCGATATCACTGTCATTCAAATTCACCTCAATTGTATCATCAATAATAGGTGATACAAATACAGAGCAGAAAGATGTATGGCGCCTTGAGTTGCTGTCAAATGGTGAGATGCGCACAAGACGATGTGTCCCCGTTTCTGATTTAAGAAAACCGTAGGCACTATCTCCTTTCACTTCAACGGTAGCACTTTTTATGCCGGCCACATCTCCATCCTGGTACTCCACCACAGAAACGTCGTAATCTTTTTTCTCTGCCCAGCGGGTAATCATCCTGAAAAGCATCTGACCCCAGTCCTGACTTTCAGTTCCGCCAGCGCCCGGATTAAATGTGACAATCGCATCGCGATGATCATCTTCATCACTTAGCATATTTTGAAGCTCGAGGTCATCTAGTTTCTTTATAAATGTATCCACTTCATTATCCAGCTCATCCTGAACATCTTCTCCCTCTTGCTGGAACTGCTGATACACACGTATACTTTCCCGAAGCTCATCAAGCTCATCCCACCGTTCGATAAGGCTTTTTTGGTGGTCGAGCTGGCGCATGATGCCCTGGGCTTTTTCAGGATCATTCCAGAATTCAGGGTCCTGCGTTTGTTCCTGAAGCTCTATAACCCGGACTTTGCGTTTATCGTAGTCAAAGATACCCCCTGAGCTCGTCCAGTCGCTCAAAAAGTTGTTCAAGTTTATCCTGCTGTATACTCATATTTGTCCGTCATCCTTGAGAAAAACAGAATGAACCGGGCAAGCCGGTTCATTCTTCTATAGGTTTATTTATTTAAAATTAAGATGCTGCTACTTCTTATACATTACTGAGAGCAATACACCTACCAGAATACCACTTGCAAAAGCAGCTCCCACACCGATTTCGGGATTTGCTCTCACATATCGCCGTGCCGTGCGGAACTCTCTGCGAAGTTCGTTTTGTATTCTGTCACGCTCGTATTCAAGCGTATCAAGCACTTGCGTATATCTATCTTCTATATACTGTTTCTCTTTATCTAATGCGTCTTTTAACTCTTCTGCTGTGTTTGACTTTGCCATTGTTTTGATGGTTAAGTTGAGTTTAAAGTGTCATGATTTTAGTTATCAGCTGATACAAGATCCTGATCTTTGTACTGGAGCTCATATAACTTTCGATAAATTCCATCTTCTTTCTCCACCAGGCTGTCGTGATCACCAGATTCACGAATCACACCTTTATGCATCACAAGTATGTTGTCAGCTCCTTTGATGGTCGAGAGCCGGTGTGCTATTACTATAGAAGTTCGCCCTTTCATCATTCGTACGCAAGCTTTTGATACAAGATGTTCAGTTTCTGAGTCTACATTTGATGTAGCCTCGTCAAGTACCAGAATTTCAGGGTCATATACCATTGCTCGCACGAAACAAATAAGCTGTTTCTGTCCCATTGAGATTGATGAACCACGCTCACGCAATTCAAAGTCATATCCATCGGGGAGTCGCATAATAAATTCATGTGCTTCCACCTCTTTCGCTGCAGCAATAACCGATTCGCGTGTTATATTTTCATTGCCAAGCGTGATGTTTTCCAGAACTGTTCCTGAAAATAGTGCATTATCCTGAAGAACCAGGCCAAAGTGAGAGCGCAGCTGGTTCAGCGTCAGGTCTCTGATATCAACGTCATCCAGCAAAATCTGCCCGTTTTGAATGTCGTAGTACCTGAGCAAAAGATTAATTATTGTGGATTTACCAGCTCCGGTTGCCCCGACAATTGCGAGTGTTTTACCGGGTTTGGCTTCAAAAGACACATCTTTCAATATTGTCTCATCATCAGGATTATAACTAAAATCAACATTCTTAAACTCAATACGGCCTTTAACTTCTGGCTGATCAACAGGGCTTTCAGGGTCTTTAATTGCTTTTTCAGTATCTAATATATCAAAGATCCGTTCTGAGGAAGCGAGTGCCGACTGTAGCGTATTATATTTTTCTGAAAGACCTCGAATAGGATTAAAAAACTGCCTCACATACTGTATAAATGCTAGAAGCACTCCGAAGGTCAGCTGATCCATAAGCGCTCTGGCGCCACCATACCAAACAACCAGTGCCATCGCTACACTCGCCAGCATTTCAACGACAGGCCAGAATATGGAAAAGTAGAAAATGGTGTCGAGGTGTGCTTCACGATGGTCGTCATTGATAGACTCAAACCGCTCCTTTTCCTTCTCTTCGCGGTTAAAAAGCTGCACAACAACCATTCCGTTGATATGCTCCTGCACGAACGAGTTGAGCCGTGAAATCTGGTCCCGCACATTAAGAAAAGCGACCCGTACTTTTGATTTAAACCAAAATGTAGAATAAAAAAGAATCGGCAGAACCAGGATTGAGACGATCGTCAACTCCCAGCTCATCATAAGCATGAAGCCGAGAATAAAGAAAATGCGGAATAAGTCACCTACCATGTTCACGATACCATCAGAGAGTAAAGAACTCAATGCTTCAATATCGCTGGTTGTACGGGTGATCAGTCGGCCGATGGGGTTCTTATCAAAGAACTGTACGTGGAGAGATTGTATTTTCTCGTAAACAGTATTTCGAAGCGAATAGAGCGCCCCCTGGCCGAACCACCGTGTGATATACGTATTTGCAACAAGGATTATGAATTCGCCGGCAAGAGCTGCAACGAGTAATAGTATGATCCACATCAAGCCGGGAATATCTCCCTGAGAGATGTAGTCATCTACAGCTAACTGCGTAAGTTTGGGACGGACTGTTCCTAGAAACGCAGCAGAGAGCGTGAGTATAATGGCGAGTATTCCCCACCATTTATACGGTTTGAAAAAGTAATAAAGCCGTCGAATCAGTTCAGAATCGACGGCTTGCTTAGGGTCTTTAGAATTCAAATGGCTTGATATTTAGAATCGATCGAAATCGTCGAACGGTGTACGTGGTGTAATTGGTTTCGGCTTCCGTTCGTTCGAATCGTAATCAGATCCTGAATCCTGTTTTCGGCTGCGGCCAGAGCTTCCTGATCTTCCTGACCCGGAAGATGAGCTGCTTCGGCGCTTACGACCTCCGGAACTGCTTCTCTTACTATCATTCTTTTTACGTTTTCTAAAACGCTTCTTATCTCCGCCTGACTTACTTTTATCTGACTTACTGCCTCCGCTCTTTTTGTTCTGGTCTATCTCTTTAAGGTAGACCTTAGCCTGAACAATGCCTTTCTCTTTGGACGGATCCGTAAAGATAGGACGGAGTTCTGTAGCCAGCCATGCAGGAAAGAATTTTTCGCGGGCTTCCCGCAACAGGACAAACGGATTAGTGTACCGGGCTGAGAAATGTGATATCACAAGCAGCTTGGTCTGCGACTCATTCGCAACACGTGCGGCATCAATAGAAGTGGAATGTCCAGTCTCAGCTGCCTTATCTGCCAGACTCTGACTGAATGTAGCCTCGTGATAGAGGATATTAGTATTCATTGCCAGTTTCACTGCGTTCGGGCAATATTTAGTATCCGTGATATAGGCAAAACTATCGCCGGGACGCGGATGCCCTACAATATCATATGATTTGACCTCTGTACCATCATCCAGGACAATATCTTCACCGGCTTTTAGTGCCTTATATTGCTCATCTTCAGTGATGCCTATTTCTTCAGCTTTTTCTGCATCAACTTTGCCGGGACGGTCTTTTTCCTGAAACCGATATCCAAGGCAAAAAGATGTGTGATTCAAAGGACGAGCCTCTACATAATATTCATCAGCGTCCACAACCCGCTCTGATTCAATATCTTCTGACACTTCCACATATTTAATCTCATAGTTGAGATCGATATTCGCAAAGTCGAAATTAAACTCGATAAATTTCTGCAGCCCTTCCGGTCCTATCAGTGTAATCGGTTTATCTCTTCGCTGCAGCTGTAGTGTGGCCAGCAGGCCTAAAAGCCCGGCATAGTGATCTACGTCAAAGTGAGAAATGAAGATGTTTTCAATTTTTGAGCGTTTAAGCCCGGCTTGTAACATCCGCATTTGTGCATTTTCGCCACAGTCAAAAAGGTGGACATCTCCTTCACGCCATAGTGCGACTGAGGAAAGGTGACGAGTGGCCGTGGGCGTAGCAGATGCGACTCCTAAAGGTACAATGATCATGTTATTATCTCCCGTAGTGTTTTGGGTGCCTGCCGTTCAAGCAGGATGAACCCTATTCATTTTTAGTTTAAATTTCTGCTAATTGTTCTTCGAGCAGTTGTTTTTGATACATACGTGCATATCGGCCTTCCAGCGATAGCAGTTTCTCATGAGAACCTTGTTCAATGATGGAACCATCTTCAAGGTAAAAAATAATGTTTGCGTTCTTTACAGTTGATATACGATGTGAAATCATTATTGTTGTATTATCAGAGCGTTGCTCACGAAGGTGACTAAGTATTTCATCTTCTGTCTTTGTGTCAACAGCACTCAGCGAATCATCTAATATAATGATAGCAGGGTCTTTAATAAGTGCTCTCGCAATAGCGGTTCTTTGTTTTTGCCCACCCGAAAGAGTTATGCCACGTTCACCTACTATTGTCTCAAATTTTTTCTCAAATTCCAAAATATTTTGAAGAACATTTGCCTTTTCTGCTGCATTTTCAATTTGCTTCATCGTGGCATCTTCAACACCAAAGGCAATATTTTCTTTTATTGTAGTGGAGAAAAGGAATGTTTCCTGAGGAATATACCCTATCCCTCTTCTCAATGCAGAGGTTGACCACTCTTTTACGTCCACCCCATCGATTTTAACCACACCGCTCGTAGCATCAAATAAACGAGGTATAAGATTAACGAGCGTTGTTTTACCTGAACCCGTTCTTCCAACAAACGCTACAGTCATACCTTTTTTAACTTTGAACGAAACATCACTTAGAGCTTTCTCATTAGCACCGGGATATCTGAAGTCTACATTTTCAAATTCAATCGATCCTTCAACCGACTTACTGAGCATGTCTTTGTCATTGACGTCTTTAATCTGAATCGGTTCGGTTAGCACATTATCAACTCGTTTCCAGGAAGCAAGGGATTTTTGAAATGTGTTTACAGTATAACCTAGCGAAGCAACTGGCCATGTCAGATAAGCGACGTATATAACAAATTCGGCAATATTTCCTATGGTAATGGTATCGTTGATAACCATCATGCCACCCCGCCAGATAACTATCACAACTGATACGCCAATAAGCAGGTTCAGTGTAGGATGAAACAGAGATTCAACCAGGTCGAGCTTAAGTTTTTTGGTTCTGTAAAGCTCACTCTCTTTTTCAAATATTTTCTGCTTGTACTCTTCCCTGTTAAATGCTTTAATCAATCGTATGCTGGTAAATGCCTCCTGCGCCGTGCCTGCAATGTCGGAGTACTTTTCTTGAATAATCGTCTGATACTTGTTGATGTATCCACTTACCCAATATGCAAATGCGGAGAGAAAAGGAAGCGGCAGCAGTGCCCACATTGTAAGTTCAGGATTCACAATAATCATCATTGTGATAATAAAACCGGCCCTGGTAATTGTATTGATAGTGTACATCACTACCGGCCCGAAATACTCACGAACGCGCGAGATATCTTCTGTCGCACGAACATAAATTTCGCCTGATTTATTTGACTCAAAATAGCGCTGCGGGAGCTTTAAGAGCTTATCCAGAACTCTATTGCGGATATCAAACTCAACATGCCGGGATCCGACGATGAGTGTCTGCCGGGTGGCAAAAAGAAGTATCCCGTACATTGCTACAGTACCTATCAAAAGAAGTGAATTCCAGGCAAGTATTTCACCAGCCTCACTTGAAAACAAAATTTCAAAGATTGACGAATACTGCTGGTCGTAGTCCTGTCCAAGTCTTTCAACTTCGTCCATGGTCCGCCTGATGAAGACCGGGATCCATATAAGAAAGAAATTAGACGCCGTCAGAAAGAGTGCACCAAGGATAAATTTACCCTTGTACTTTTTAATGTAGGCGTTAAGTTTTTGGAGAGGTTCCACGTAAATTATTTATTAGAACACATTGTCTCTTGATTCAACTAATCTGTGTTTCTGTTCATTCCAGAATTAGTCGCTATATTTTTCTGTCCATTTTTTTGCAAGGTTTAGCCCTGAACAATAGGCATCGTCAACCGTAGTTCCCCTGAAGTAATCTCCGATGAGTGCAAGCGGTGCATCTTCGAATTCAAGTTCCATGTAGGGATGATCCAGTGCTTTGCTGGCACGGCTGTACTTCCAGTAGTGCAGGTGACTCCATTGTGGTGCTGACGCCCATCCACCAATCACGGTAGCCAGGTTATCAAGTATTTCACGAGTAATGATTTCATCATCTTTGCCCCGAAGAAAACGAGTGAAACCGGGTGTCGCCTGTACTACAAGCGAGCATTCCTGGTCGAATGACTTTTTAGTCGCTTCATTGGAAATAAACTCGAGCGCCGTATTTTTGCATATCACTCCTTCCCATGATGGCAGTTCACGATCACCATAACCA